>Ga0207422_1000617_pt1 | contig 102601 bp, 89 predicted proteins | sample MarCyaLeptolynsp_FD_187757 | JGI IMG/M metagenome (GOLD analysis project Ga0207422, IMG submission 187757) | Marine cyanobacterial communities from Panama - species 1 Leptolyngbya sp. (SPAdes) | ecosystem: Environmental > Aquatic > Marine > Unclassified | place: Panama: Panama City | collected...
AATCAGGAAGTACCGGTTTCTGTCCATTGATAATCCAGTTTAAGTAGATCATATGTAGTCCAAAGGATGAAACCGAAAGTATAGCAATGGACGGTGTCGACAGTTTTACACTGATAAAGTAGGTGATCCAATGCGCCCCAAAGAGTAGACCTATATAGATAAGTCCCTTCCAATCCTGCTTGCTAAGTTTCTTGAGTTTACTGGCTCGAACGACACTATATAAGAAGGCAGTACCAATAATGAGGCGTACAATTCCTATAGTAAAGGCATTGGCTGAAACCTCTTTGATAAATACGGGAGTAATTCCGAAAAGAAAAACAGCGATTAAGCCTTCGGTATAGTAGCGAGAGTTCATTTTCCTTCAAACAAAAAACGCAGCTTAAGCTGCGTTTCAATACTGTTTAAATATCTTACTCCTTTATCAACCCTTTACGCTTCAGTATAGTTTCCACAAACTTTACTTCATTCTGAGTTTTAAAGGCGTTGAAAGGAAATAGCATCAACTGAGCCTTGTTAACCACCAAAACAAACTGGCTTTTGTCCATCCAAGCCCTTTTGATCTGATCCCACTTCATGGGCATACCCTGCTTGGAGTTCATTTTAATCAAAATTTGTTGGCTATTGATTTCGTAAGAGAGCTTCTCAAACAGCATCTTACTTTGCTCGAGTTGAGTAACCCCAGCAAACTGGATAAGCCAAAAAAGTAAATAGAGTGTGAAAGCGATAAGTGCTCCGATCCACCACCAATTAGATGGGATCACAAAAGTCATTGAAGAGATGGCAAGCACTATTAATCCAACCCACCATTGCTCTCTGAGTACATTACGCATACCCGCTTTTCTGTATGCCTTCTTATCTAAGGCGTATTTCTTAGTTTTTACGATCATCTTAAAGCCTTTCTATACACAGTGTCGAAAAAGGAACACAAACATAATGATCAAAATGAAGGCTTCAATCATCTTAACTAAAAAATTACGTTTGTTGCGTGACAAAGTACTATTCTGCTTTTAGACTGATATCCAGACTTTTGATAGAATGGGTAAGAGCACCAACGGAAATATAGTCTACTCCGGTTTCTGCTACTGAACGAATGGTTTCTTCGGTAATTCCACCGGAAGCTTCAGTCTCTGAACGGCCAGCTACGAGCTTCACGGCTTCTGTCATTTCTTCAGTAGACATGTTATCCAACATGATTCTATCCACACCACCAACAGTTAAGGCTTCAATTACTTCTTGCAAGTCTCTTGTCTCTACCTCAATTTTTAATTTGTGTTCAGCCTCTTTCAAGTACTTTTTAGTGGCATTTACAGCAGCAGTAATCCCACCGGCAAAGTCATTATGGTTGTCTTTGAGCATAATCATATCATAAAGACCATAGCGATGGTTGACACCGCCACCTATAACAACGGCCCACTTTTCCAGCATGCGCATATTCGGTGTGGTTTTTCGAGTATCCAGTAGCTTAGTTCCTGTGTCAGAAATTAGCTTGTTGAGTTGTGCCGTTTTGGTAGCAATACCACTCATCCGCTGCATACAGTTGAGCAACAATCGTTCTCCTCCCAGAATGGCTCTTACCTTTCCACGAAGTCTAAGAATTACATCACCGGTTTTCACATGATCCCCGTCATTTACCAGAGGTTCTATCTTCATCTCTGAATCGAGCCGATGAAATATAAGAGGAGCTAGTGCCATGCCAGCAATCACACCATCCTCTTTCATCACTAAGTAGGCTGATTTGACAGCTTCAGCCGGGATTGATGCAAGGGAAGAGTGATCTCCATCTCCTAAATCTTCTTGAAAAGCACGGTCTATAAAATCGTCTAAACCCTCTTGGGTAACGTATTCAGGTCTCATGGCACAAAAGTAGCCAAAAGAGGACTTCTAAATTTGATTTTTGAGGAATTAGCGGTCTTTTGTGAATTCGAGTCGATAGACCTTATACACCTTATTGTATTCTTTCGCCCGAATGACTACCCTATGTTTCCCGGAAGAAGATTTGTAAGTGCCAATGGCATATATTCTGGCTCCAGAGTCACTGTCACCATCATGGATAAACTCAAAACTATCGGCCGGGTACTGTTGGAAAAATCTCTTTAAAACAATCTCAGCTTGGTTGACACTATATTCTTTACGATCACCATCTAACTTGATTTCGACTTTGGAATACAAATGCTTGGTCAGCTCTTTAGAACTGCTGGCCCTTAATGCTTCCTGAACATTCTCGATGATGGTTTCAGCATCTTGAGCACTAGCAGCAACTGCGGTGCATAGGGCAAGTACTATAAGTGTGTTTCTTAATAGGTTGTACATGTCTAAGGCTTGTATTCGGTTCTTGAACGAAAATTGTGCCAAATAGTATGCATCAAAGCATATTGAATTGAAATTAATACAATGCTCCTCCACTTACAAACCAGCCTTTAATATTTATATTTGAGGCATGAACAAACGCGTTTTATTGATGATCCTCGATGGCTGGGGGCTTGCACAAGACAAGTCGGTTTCGGCCATTGATCAGGCCAAAACACCGGTTTTGGACAGTCTATTTCAGTCCTACTCTCATTCTAAGCTGGAGGCTTCAGGTTTAGCTGTTGGTTTACCAGCCGGACAGATGGGTAATTCAGAGGTAGGTCATATGAATATTGGTGCTGGTCGCGTGGTTTATCAAGACCTGGTTAAAATCAATAAAGCGGTTGAAGAAGGAACTTTGGGAGACAATGAAACACTCAAGGAGGCTTTAAGCTATGCTAAATCTCAGGCGAAGAAGGTCCACCTGATAGGTTTGGTTTCTGACGGAGGTGTCCATTCTCATATCAACCACTTAAAAGGATTGTTATCGATTTGTGCTGAACATGATTTAGACGAAGTACTGGTTCACGCTTTCACTGATGGCCGCGATACGGATCCGAAAAGCGGAAAGGACTTTGTGCAGGATGTAGCGAATCATACCGAAAAGACTACCGGGAGAATTGCCTCGGTCATTGGGAGATACTTTGCCATGGATAGAGATAACCGATGGGAACGTGTGAAACTTGCTTATGATGCCATGGTGAACGGTGCCGGTTTGAAAACTGACGACCCAGTGTTAGCCATTCAAAAGTCCTATGATGCTGGAGTTACAGATGAGTTCATACAGCCAATCGTTAGTACCGAAGGCGCAAATATTGAAGCAGGTGATGTGGTAATCTGTTTCAACTTCCGGACAGACAGAGGTAGAGAGATCACCCAGGCACTCACTCAGTCTGATTTTCCTGATCAGGACATGTCAAAACTAGATTTGAGATACGTCACTATGACAAATTATGACGATTCTTTTAATGGAGTTGAGGTCATGTTCGATAAGGATAACCTCGTTAACACTTTAGGAGATGTGCTTGCAAAGGCAGGCAAAAAACAAATTAGAATTGCCGAAACAGAAAAATATCCTCACGTGACCTTCTTCTTTAGCGGAGGTCGTGAGACTGAATTTGAAGGAGAAAAAAGGATCTTATGTGCATCTCCAAAAGTAGCTACCTATGATTTACAACCTGAAATGAGTGCACTTGACATCAAAGATGCAATTGTGACTGAGCTTAATGCAGGTGAGGTTGACTTTGTGTGCCTGAATTTCGCAAATGCCGATATGGTAGGCCATACAGGTATATTTGAAGCTGCAGTCAAAGCTTGTGAAACGGTCGATATGTGTACAGGTGAGGTATTAGAAGCGGCTTTGGCCAATGATTATACGTCTATCGTCATTGCCGATCATGGTAATTCAGATATCATGATTAATGCGGACGGCTCACCGAATACGGCACATACAACAAACCTTGTTCCCTGTATTCTAGTTGATAAGGATATAAAACCTGAAATGACTGACGGAAAACTCGGAGACCTTGCTCCAACAATATTAAAACTGATGGGTGTAGACATTCCTTCTGAAATGACAGGTGACTTTCTCTTATGAAGAAACTTCCAATTACTTTAATCACATTGGCCGTTGTACTAGTGGCTAGCTGTTCCTCTCAACTAGAAGGAGAAACCGATGAGAACAACTCTTATTTTGATCTGGGCGGATTACTGGACAAAGAAATTGATAACCTCACGAATCAAGGAGCAACATTAGAAAAAGTATTGCAGACCGATGGTAAAGAAGAAAGACTCACACTTAGTCCTGATTCAGCCGGATGGCATGGGCAACTGATGCTCTTTTATGAGGCTGATATCAATAAGCCGGGGTTTATCGGAGAATACTTCCAAGAGGAACTACCGTCAATTAACGGGGTTTCAAAGGTCATTTACACTTCTAAAAGTCAAAGGCATCTAGTACAAGTAATGGAGTGTTTCTATGAGAACGACTTTATGACTAAAATACGCCTCTTGGTAAAAGAGATCAATGCCATTTATAGTGTAGAAAAAGAGTTGAGCCTTTACTTTGACGAAAACGGATTGACCAGCTTTGATATTAAGGGAGAAGAGACCATGCGCTTAAAAAAGGATTTGAGTTATCAGATTCAAGGGGCTGTTGTAAGGTCTTTATAGCCTGAATAAAGCTTCTAGGAAACTCATATTCTCTTTACCCTTTTTGACTAAAAATAGAGGAATGTCACGGTCTTCCATCAATAATTTCTCGGCAACACTACCAATAAGAAAAGCTGCTCCGCTTGATCGGCCCTTGGACCCTAGGATAATCATATCCACGTCAAGTTCAGCACCCGTCTTATAGATTTTATCTGCCGGGTGAGGATCATCATCCAAGGCGTAAGTATGGTCATATTCAACACCCTCAAGATTTATTTTCTTGAAGAATCGCTCGCATTCTGCTCTAGTATTTTCAAGCATAATGGCGGCAAATTCCTCATAGCTCTTTCCTGATTTTGCATAACCAACAGGAACCCGATATACATTGTTACTTAAGAGTTTTGCGCCTGATTTTTTCTGTATGTCAATGCCAATTTCAAAGGCCATTTGAGAATGCTCAGAATAGTCAATTGACACCAGTACTTTCTCGAGTCTGTTTTTAGGCTCTTCTGGAACAAAAATTATTGATGAGGCAGTTCCTTTTGCAATTTTACGAGAGTTAAGCCCACTTCCTGACAAGACTTCTTTTCTGCCCAGAAGCATAAGATCAACCACCTTTACCTTTGCAAACTTGAGCACTTCATCAGTTACCGTGCCAGCCAAGACATTAACATTGATGTCGCAGTTTTCTGGAGCCACAAAGTGATTGTTAATTACGACTTCCATTTCCTTCATTAAGGTCTCATCAACTGGGGCAATAACATTGCCGTATTTTTCCTGAATTTCTTCAGGTAATTCCAGAGACGTAGTCACATGTAGAAAGTAGACTGCATCTATTCCAAAAACCTTGGCGATCATAGAGGCATACTTGACAACGAATACGTCCATATCCGAAAGATCAAGGGCGACTAACATTCTGCGAAACTTACTTAAATCATGCATGGTTGACTCAGGTTTATATGGTAATTTATTGAATTAATCACGCCCATTCCAGACCCTGATCAAATTTTTAAGGGGAAAACAATATGTTTTTTTAGATAAACAGCTCACTTAATTACCTTTGCAGCCATTGAACCTAGCGAGCGTGGAGGAAAAACCATATTTAGAAAGATTGCAAGCAAAGTGGGGGCTCAAATCCTTATTTCAGACTATTATGGTTCTGATTGTATTTGCCTTTACTGGGAGCACTGTCTTGTTTATTAAACCGTTTCTTTTTGACTTAATCGGTTTTGACGGCATAGAAGGTATCGCTGGCATTTTACTCTATATCGTAATGATATTTCCCCTCTACCAAATATTGATTTTAGTCTATGGATTTATTTTTGGTCAATTTGCGTTCTTCTGGGAATGGGAAAAGAAAATGGTGCAACGAATGACAGGACGCGGCAGAAAAGACAAGTCACCCAAGAAATCTTAAAACGGGATATTGATTATATTTAGGCGTGGAAGCACAGGTTAAAGATTTATTGAAAGAACACTCACTAAGGCTTACCCAAGGTAGAGCAGATGTTATTTCTATTTTTCTCAATCGCAATGTGGCCATTTCTCATGGAGATATCGAATCTGATGTAGATGGTAAGTACGATCGAGTTACTATTTATAGAACACTTAAATCTTTTCTGGAAAAAGGGCTAATTCATAAAGTTCTTGATGATGCTGGAGCTACGAGATATGCACTTTGTAGCGATAGCTGTAATGAAGTGAGTCACCAACATAATCATATTCATTTCAAATGCCAGGTATGTGATGAAACGACTTGTCTCGACAATGTCAATATTCCAGAGGTGAACCTTCCCAATGGTTTTAAAATGTCAGAGAGTAACTACCTAATCACGGGTACTTGCAACAAGTGTAATTAGCATAACACCTCTTCTTCCTTGTGATCCAAAGCCTTAGGGTCATTTGGCCAAACCACTCCAGGTGGTAAGTCAATTCTGGGTGGAGTTGAAATTACATCTCCATCATCATCATCAGAACCCCTCGACTTTTTCTTTTTCATTAACCTAAAGGTTAGATAGGTTAAAAGAACATAGGTGAGTCCGCTTAGAAAGATATCGTAATAGAGAGATTTCATAAATTCTACTAATCCAATATACTCGAAGTTTGGCAGAATGGTTCGGCTTGCTTCTTAAAAAACGAAGAAGATAAGCCAAACAACAAAGAAGATCGGCAGTAGGATTGGTATAGAATACCTCAGAATATAGCCAAAGAAAGAAGGCATATGAATTCCCGTCTGCTCTGCGATGGATTTTACCATGAAGTTTGGTCCATTGCCTATGTAGGTCATAGCACCGAAAAATACTGCCCCCACCGCTATTGCCATTAGGTTAGTCACAGAGTTATCATAGACCCCACCAGCGGCATAGTCTTGAACATTGGCAATTACGCTAATATCACCTCCCTGAGAAGCCAATGCAGCCGCAAGGAAGTTCAAATAAGTTGGAGCGTTATCAAGGAATCCCGATAATAGACCGGTTCCCCAATACAATGAGTTAGGACCAATTAAGGCAGCGCCAGAAGGAGACTGAGCAAACTCACTCACCAAAGCTAGGGCAGGCATCATTGTACCGAAGATTCCTACAAAGATGAATGCGACCTCTCTGATCGGTTCAAAATTGAATTCATTTCCATCAATGGCCTTTTTATTGGCAAACTTGAAGGACAGAAAGCCAACAGAAAGCATGATGATCTCTCTGATAAAGGAGAATTTTTGACCATCATAGACGATTGCCGGAACGCCATCAATAACATTTGGGTCAATAAATACCGCTCCTATAATGATGGCTAACCATAAGAAATTCTTACTGCCAACAATAGTCGTTTTGTTGGTAAACGGTACCTCTGGTTCAAGGTCTAAATCTTTGTTGCGCGCATCAAAGAAGTAAAACATGACAGAAAGGATTAACAAGGCCACAGCCCAGGGGAGTAAATTTTGGGTAAGCGTCCACATGAATGGAACCCCTTTAAGGAAACCAAGGAACAAAGGTGGATCACCTATTGGGGTTAGGGCACCACCAATATTACTCACCATGAAAATAAAAAAGATGATATGATAAGGTCTTATACGTCCCTTGTTCAATCGAATAAAAGGGCGAATCAATAACATAGAAGCTCCCGTTGTGCCAATCAGGTTTGAAATAATGGCTCCAACTACTAGAAGGCCCACGTTGGCCATTGGCGTTGCCTTCTTATCAACATTAATCATTATGCCCCCAGAGGCTATATAAAGTGATGATAGTAGGGCTATAAATTGTACATACTCGGCAAGGGCATGGACAGGTGCATGGGTATCATGAAGAGCAAACAAGTAATATATAACCACCAGAGTGGCTAGTGAAACAGCAATTAAAGGGTAGTTCTTATGCCAGAAATGCTCGTAGAACAAAGGCCCAGTCGCAATCATACCAAGTAGTAGTACGAAAGGAATTACGGTCCAACCTGGAGGGGCTCCATGGTGCTCTCCTTCAACCTCACCGTGACCATCATCTGGGGTTCCATGTGAGTCCTTCGGTTCGTGGTCATCTGGAGAGTCATGATTCTGAATTAATTCAAGATTAAAAGCTTTCGCTTCGGTTGAACCTCCAGCAATCAAGGCAGCCTTTGGAACAAAAATCCCAAGCATAATAATGACCACCAAGAAGCGAAGATTCTTTAGCATGAAGGTTGATGTGAGATGCTAATATATAATTAGTTCGTTAAAATTCGTATTCCAATACTCGAATAGAAGATAATGGATTAATTTTTATCCAGTATTACCTCTATATCAAGATATCATCTGACGCTCTCTTTCTGATAGAAAAGTCTAGAAATTATAGAGGTCACCACCGCTGTTGTCTTCTGATGCGCCCGTAACTGAGGACAGGCAATTAGGTTCGCCTAAGTGCCTAAGAAGGCCCAGGTAAGCAAATATCAGCGCTTCCTTGAATTCAATGATTTGCCGATCAGGAATGTCAATGGTGGTGTCAGTATGAAGCTTCAGCCTGCTTATGAAATAATCATGATAGGTGCCCCCTCCGGTCACAAGTGTTTTGTCCTCTTTTGTACCGGTGAGCTGTTTCCCAACCTCAATAGCCAGGTGTTCACTGAAAGTAGACATCTTGTCTTCCAATGAGAGAGTTGAAGATGTTATCAGTGGTTGCCAGTATTTTTGATAATCCTCCAAACCGAGAGATTTCGGAGCTGCGCTTGATAAATAAGGGATCTTACTTAGGGCTTCTAGGAGTTGATGATCGACAGTTCCCTGGCTTGCCATAACTCCATTATTGTCATAGGCAAGTCCCCTTTGGTTAGCAAGCTCATTCAAGCCCATATTAAAAGGGCAAATGTCAAAAGCCACCCGAGTTTTATCCCTTTCAAAAGAAACATTGGCGATCCCACCCAGATTTAGGCAATAGGAATAATCAGAAAACAAATCTCGATCACCTATAGGAACCAAAGGAGCTCCTTGACCTCCCAGAGACACATCCTTGGCCCTAAAGTTATTAATGACAGGTAGAGCCGATAGTCCTGAGATTTTCTCTCCATTACCTATCTGAAGTGTATAACCGTTTTCAGGCTGATGAAATATGGTATGACCATGAGAGGCAATGAAGTCCACTTGACTGTTGCCAATGAATGCTTTAATTGTGGTACCGATGAATTGACCAAGGGTGATGTCTAAAGCTTGAATCTGTGATTGACTGAAATCCACAGCACTCTTAAGGTTTTGCGCCAAGTTTTCTGAATAAGCGACTGTTTCAGCCTTATTGACTGAGAACTCCCATTTATGACCACGCTTTTGAAAATCAACCAACACCAGATCCAGACCATCCAGAGATGTACCCGACATTACGCCAACAATTTTATAATGCATTTGTGACACCATGGGTGTTTGGAAAACTAAACTTTTCGTTATAATTGCCCTTCATTTGCTATGAATCTCGTAATCGATTTTGGAAACACCAACATTAAATGTGGCGTATTTGACGCTGATCAGTTGGTGAATCAGTTGACCTTCTCCGATGTAGATGAAGCCAGAGCCTTCATCTCTAAAGATATATACTTTCAAATCGGTGTATGTTCAGTGAATCAAAGCAGGGAAGAGATATCAAGCCAGATACCTGAGCTCGAAAATGCACTCTTCCTGTCCCCCGACACCTCATCACCACTCAAATTAGACTATGAGACTCCTTTGACATTAGGAATGGACAGGTTAGCCGCTGCTATTGGGGCTTTTACACTTTTTCCTGACCAACCACTAATGGTTATTGATGTAGGTACTTGTATTACATATGATTTTGTAAATAAGGGAGTCTACAACGGAGGTATTATTAGTCCAGGTGTTGAGCTCAGGTACAAGTCAATGAATGACTATACTAAGAACTTGCCACTATTAAATCAAAGAGTGGCTTCTACGTTTATTGGCAAGTCAACAGAACAAAGTATGGTGAGCGGAGTCATCCATGGAATCGCTGGAGAAATAGAGTCGCACATCTCACAATTTATGTTAAATAATGCTGATTTAAAGGTGATTATGACCGGAGGCGGGGCCAAAATATTTGAATCTAAAATAAAATCTGACATCTTTGTAGCCCTCGAAATTGTGCTCGTTGGATTGAATCGTGTTTTGGAATATAATGTGGAGTAAAATCAGAATTTCATTAGCTCTTATCTCGGGCTTATTTTTGTTTAATGAGGCTTCTGCTCAGTACGATCAGTCGAGTTATTCAATCATTGGTCTTGGTACTGTCAATTGGGGTGGTTACTCACATAATGCAGCCATGGGAGGTTTTGGCGTTTCCTATGGCGACAGACTTTTCTTAAACAATGGCCTTAACCCTGCGCTTGGTGCGCTGAACCTTGAGTCTGTATTTCAAATGGGGGGGGCAATTGACGGCCGTCAGTTTACCCAGGGCCAGATAAGAAGTAATTCAACTACGGGTGGTTTCAAAGATTTTGGTTTAAACCTTCCTATCAAACTTGGAAAATGGAATACGGGCTTAAGCCTTAGTCCTTACACGGCTGTCAATTATGGCTTTGTGAATAGGGATGAGGGAGGAGGACCTGAGGGTTCGACAACTGTGGTGGAAGTGTCAGGAACTGGTGGAATAGACAAGCTTTCCTGGACCAACTCTTTTAGACTTAAAAACCTACTTATTGGTATTGATGCTCAATTCCTATTTGGATCGATTCAAAAAGAAGACCTATTCTTTTTAGAAGGCATAAGCCAGGGTGGATTTGGAAACTCGGCAGTGGCTAGAAGAAAAAGCTTCCATAACCTTTCGTTTGGTTTGGGAGCTGTATATCAATTGCCTTTAAGAGAAGGATCAAGATTAAATATTGGCGGTTTTTATCATCCAGAAATCAAGATGAGGCAAAATACGCTTGCGACTTTTGAAAACCAGACGCAGAACGGAGTAGCTTTTAGCTCTGATACTTTGGTTTTTGATGAGGCAGATAAAAAAACGGTGCTCGTTCCACAGAAATTCGGATTTGGAATTTCTTATGAAAAGATTCGTGCACTGACCATTGGCCTAGACTTTCTTTCTCAAGATTGGTCTACTTACCGAGATGAAGACGGTGCTGCTGATAATGCCTATGGAAATTCTTACCGGATGGTACTTGGTGGAAGCTTTGTACCTAACAGTGAAGCAAGAACCAAACTGTTAAGTTTAACTACCTTTAGGTTTGGAATTCATTATGAACAGACTCCTTTTTTAGTCAATAACGAAACGATTGACGATATTGGGGTAAGTTTAGGTGCATCGTTCCCATTAAACGCGTTTTGGGGACAAGCCCATTTGAACTTCGGTGCTACTATTGGAAGAAGGGGAAGTGTCTCCAATAGTTTGGTAAGAGAGAATTACTTCAAAATCCATTTTGGATTTAGCTTACAGGATGTTACCTGGTTTACTAGACAAAGATTTAACTAAACTACTATTACTATGAGATTTAAAGCTCTTCTATTGACTGCCATGCTGGCCTTGTGTACTACTGCACAAGCACAGTTTTTTTGGCCTGAAAATCCAGAGCAAAGGTCAGATGCTCAAACTTTATGGACGTTATTTGACGACACCTATGGTCAGGGCGACTATGAGGCTGCCAAGCCTTATCTGGAGCAAATTGTTGAAAAGTACCCGACTTTAAGTACTGCTGTTTACATCAATGCCATTAAGGTTTGGAAAGATACTTATAAGAACGAAAAAGATGCTCAATTGAAAGCATCAGCTGCTGATAGAATCATGGAGCTGTATGAGTTGAGGTATAAGAACTTTCCTGATGAAAAAGCAAAGGTTATAGACCGTCAGGCTATAGATGCCTTCCAATATTACTACAAGGTAAAGCCTAAGACTCAGGAATTATTGGACCTTTTTTCAGAGGCTTACACTATGAAGGGCAACAATGCCTACTACCCATTGGGAAGATACTATATGAACATCGCGGCATTGGCCTATACCAGAAATACAGGCATCTCTGATGATGAAATTTTGAAAATCTATGACACTTGCACACGTCATATTGATTTTCAAACAGCAAAAGCCAAATCAGAGAATAAGAGCTTAAAAAGGTATGTTGCTATCAAGGAATTTATCGACAAAAAGTTGGTAGACCTTAACTTGATCGATTGCACATTTATAGTTGAAAAGTTAGTTCCAGAATTCGAACAAAACCCAAATGATGCCGAGCTGGCCAACAAGATTTTCGTTTACGCTTATGAAGGTGGTTGTACTGATGAGGATTGGTTTGTTACTGCGGCAGAAAGAGTATTTGAAAGTGATCCTCAATATGGTGTTGGGTATTTACTTGGCGCGAAATTTGGTGCAGAAAAGAGCTTTGACAAGTCTAAGGATTATTTCATGCGAGCAGCAGAAGTAACGGATGACAATACTGACAAGGCCAAAGCGATCAAACAGGTTGCGGTAACCGAAAGAATTCAAAAGAATTACAAAGAAGCTCAGAAGTATGCAATGCAAGCGGCTGAGGTTGATCCAACTTTGAAGGAAGAGATGTTCACGCTAATTGGTGACATGATTATGGGTAGCTTAGAATGTGATGCTAAGAAAAGCCAGGTAGATGATAGAGCTCGATATATTCTTGCCTATGATTATTACATGCGAGGAGGCAATTCTGTGAAGGCAAATGCTGCGAGTGAGCAATTCCCTACTATGGGTGATATCTTTACCGCCAATAAAGAAGAAGGCCAGTCGGTATTTGTTGGCTGCTGGATTCAACAAAACGTCAAGCTTAAGAAGAGACCAGATCAATAAGAATTAAAACAAAGTATTAGAACGGTCTTCTTCGATTTCGGAGAAGACCGTTTTACTTAAATGAATAAGCTTTTAAAATATTACCCTTTTATCATTCTGATATTACTGATAAGCTCATGCCTTTCTGACGACCAAAAACTGTCAGAAATGGAGGAGTATACAGGACCTCTCTTTGAATCTGATAATGTGGAAATTAACCTGAGTCAATCTACTATCACCAAGGTCATCATGAAAGGGAAAAAACAGCTTCAGCACCAAAACGGAGACATTGAATTTCCCGAAGGCATAGAGGTTACCTTCTTCGATGAATTTGGTGAAAAAACATCTATCCTAACGGCTCAAAAAGGATATAAGACAGCTAAAGAAAACGTCTATCGAGCAAATGGTGATGTGGTAGTCAGAAACCTTAAGAAACAGGAGACCTTAAGAACTGAAGAGCTGTTTTGGAATCCTGAAACAGCAAAAATATATACAAACAAGTTTGTTACCGTACAAACACCAACAGAGCTCATTCAGGCCGAAGGATTGACTGCTCCTCAAGACTTTTCTACCTACGAGTTCACAAAGGCAAAAGAGGGTAAATTCGAAATACAAGAGAATTGAAGAATCTAGGAGACACCATTATCTTTTCATTGACTGTGGTCACTTTCATCATCGGTGTGCACCAGACCATGACTTTCGGCATCGGTTATGCATACTTCATTTTCATGCTCTCCATGGGATTGTTATTTTTATATAGATATCGAATCGCCAAACGAAAGGAGAAGGAAAAGTTGGAAGAGACCAAGAAAACAAAGTCAAAAAGAGCTAAGAAACGTTAATGGACCCCACTCAGTTAACGATCATTCTGATATGCCTGGTGTTTTCAGCATTTTTCTCCGGAGCTGAAATCGCTTTCGTCAGCGCAAGCAAACTGCAAATAGAGCTTCAAGGTCAGCAAGGCAAATTAGGAGGTAGAATTCTCTCGTTCTTCACCAGAAGGCCATCAAGATTAATCAATACGGCATTAGTTGGTAATACGATCGCCTTGGTGATTTATGGTATCTACATGGCTTTTTTATTGGAACCGTGGATTGCGGAAAGACTACCCGAATCAATTAATACAACAAGTACGGTTGTTGTCTCTCAAACCATTCTTTCTACCATAATAGTGCTGGTGACCGCTGAGTTTACTCCGAAAAGCATATTTCTAATTAACCCGAATAGCCTCTTAAATATCTTGTCTGTACCTCTGATTGTAGTTTTTGGACTGATGTTTCCACTTGTCTGGGTAATTGAGCAAATGTCCAAGTTCATCATCATCTACGTGCTGAGACAGAAATATGAAGAAGACCGTCAAGTTTTTGGCTTGACAGATCTTGGCAATTATATCAAGCGCAATACGCATGAAGATGTCAAGAAAGCAAAGATCGAAGTTGACACCAAGATTTTTAATAATGCGCTGGAGTTTAAAACAGTAAGGGTTCGCGAATGCATGATTCCCAGAACGGAGATTTCAGCTGTAGATGTTGAAGATGACATCGAGGAACTTAAGAAAGAATTTCTTGACAGCAGTCATACCAAAGTACTGGTGTACAAAGGCAATATCGATGAAATTATAGGGTATTGTCATGTATTGGAACTCTTCAAGAAACCTCAGGACATAGAAAGTATTCTGACCCCAATACTCATTGTTCCAGAAACTATGCTCGCCAATGAACTGATGATCCAATTTATACAGGAAAGAAAAAGTCTCGCATTGGTTGTAGATGAATTTGGTGGAACCTCAGGTATTGTGAGTCTAGAAGATGTAATAGAAGAAATCTTCGGTGAAATCCAGGACGAGCATGACGAAGATGAGGATTGGGTAGAGATTCAACTAGAGGAGAACAAGTTCAGACTCAGCGCCAGGCACGAAATAGACTACCTTAATGAGGCCTATGAGTGGGATATTCCAGAAGGAGAATATGATACGCTGGGAGGTTTCATTCTGTCTATTACAGAAGATATTCCAGAAGTAGGAGACATCATCGATCACCCACCATTTGAGATAAAAATTGAGACAATGGAAGATGCTCGAATCGATAATGTCATGTTCACTATCAAATAACACGGAGACATCTGATTTTTAGGCAGTTTTGTCCCCTTTTTCCTTTGATTTTAGGCCATAATTCCGTTATGTTTGCGCCTGTTTAAAAAATAACCGATGGCAATAATTAATACGCTTCGTGAGAAAATGGGAAAACTACTGATCGTGGTAGTTGGATTGTCAATTGTGGCTTTCGTCTTAGGCGACCTTTTAGGCCAGAATTCGACATTGCTTGGGAATGGCAGAAATGTAGGGGAGATTGATGGTGAAGAAATCACTCAGGAGAGCTTTGCTACAATGGTGCAAAACGCACAAAGAAACTCTGGCTACCCTTCTGGCAACCCGCAAATCATGCAGTTCTTAAGAGATCAGGTATGGAATAGCATCATTGCAGATGTGGCTTACTCAAATAAGTTGGATGAATTAGGCTTGGAGATAGGACCTAATGAAAGAATTGACATGGTTCAGGGACGCAATCTTTCACCTGAAATGAGCAACTTCTTCTTACAAAGGATTGGATCAAACGACCCTGCATCTATCAAGCAGTATCTGGCAAGTATCCAGTTCGATCAGAACGAGCAATACCTGTTTGCCTCTTATGAGCGTAATGCTATTATTCAAAGAACTATCCAGAAGTTTGAAAATCTTTTGGCCAAAACAGAATATGTAACACTTGCCGAGGCACAAAAAGCATATCAAGAGCAATTGGGCTTTAGGTCTGTAGAATACTTATCCGTGCCATTCTCAAGTGTGAGCAACGATCAGATCGGCACTATTCCTGATAATGAAATCAAGGCTTATCTTGATAGTCACGAAGACGAGTTTACTGTTGAAGAGACCAGAGCGATTGACTTTGTTTCTTTTCCCGTAATTCCTTCTGCTCAAGATACAGCTCAATACGACCAGCAATTGGCAGACATTAAAGCCAGATTCGAGACTGGAGATAATGACTCTATCTATGCAACTAGTATTACCGAACAAGGAACTGGCTTTATGGAGTATGATCCTACTGCCTTGCCTATTGCGGTTGCTGACCAGTTAACATCTTTGAAAGAAGGAGATATCATTGGCCCTAATTTGGAAAATGGTGTTTACACAATTCATAAGCTCACCGAGATTGTTCCAACAACAGATAGTGAGTTTGCAAGAGCTAGCCAGATTGTATTCAATACTGCAGGTATGTCTGCAGCGGATAAAGCTGGAGTAAGAACTAAGGCCAATGATATTCTAAGACAAATTAGAAATGGTGCCGACTTCGCTGATATGGCGAGACAGCACAGTGAAGGAGCTTACAACAATGTTGGTGGTGATGCCGGTTGGATGAAGAAAGGCGATACCAGAACAGCTGATATTGAAACAGCAGTATTTGGTACAACGAGAAAAGGGTTAATTAGGAGGTTAATTGAAACAGATAACAACATTTATATTGTTAGCGTCACTGAACCCAAAATTAAAAACAGATATAAAGTAGCTCAGGTAATTGTTGAGCTAACCCCTTCTACTCAGACTATTGATGAGGTTTACAGAAAGGCCGGTCTTTTTGCCAGTGATGTAAATAGCATTCAAGAGTTCAATGACTATGCTGCTGAGAATGGTTATGCGGTCTTTAATGGTAACGGAATTGACAAAAATGCGATTTCTGTAGGTAGATTGACCAACGCACGTCAGGTGGTTTCATGGTTATATGGCGAAGCATCTATAGGCGATGTAAAAGACTTTGATCTGGATGGTGAGTATGTTGTTGCAGTCTACAGAGACAAAACGGAAGAAGGTGTTCAGTCTTTGGAAGATGTTAGAATCCAGATTGCTGCTAAGCTAATGAATGAGAAGAAAGCAGAATTCATCAAGGCTAAAATCAATGGTCTCTCGGGTACCGTAAGTGCCATGGCCACGGCTTATGGCCCTGAAGCAAGTGTTTACAGTAACAACTCCTTGAAGTTGGCCGATGTAAGCTTGCCAAATACAGGTGTCGCGCCTGAAGCAATTGGAGCTGCTTTTGCCTTGCAAAATGTCGGTGATAAAACTAAGCCTTATGTGGTGGATAATCAGGGTGTAGTTGTAATAGAATTAAAATCAATTTCCAGTGCCGCTGAGATTGGCGATTACACTTCATATGAAAATCAGATATTGCAAGCAGCTTTTGCTGCGATTCAAGCAAAGCTTAGACAAGCTGTAATTGATCGCGTAGAGGTTGTGGATGAACGCTACAAATACTTTTAAATTAGAATCGGCCAATCGGCCGATTTTTTTTTGCGTAACTTTTTCCTGGCTATTGATGTTAACCTGATTCATGAGTCAATTTACTACAGAAGAATTCAAAAGGAAACTGGACGATATCCATGATTTTCCTACTTTATATATGTTCAAGTTCATTGTGACGGAAGATAAAAAGAGTGCCGTGAAAGCCCTTTTTCCTTCAAGTGAATTAAACTACAAACCTTCAAGCAAGGGTAAGTATACCAGTGTTACTGCAAAGGTGATGATGCAGTCTAGCGATCATGTCATTGATGTCTATAAAGAGGCCCAAAAGATAGAAGGTATTATAGCCCTTTAATGAGCAAAAAGATTTTCATACTGATTCTGCCAATTTTCTTAATCTCTTGTGGAGGTAGGCAAGAAGAGGTGCAGCAAAATAATAACTCAGATAGGACAGGCACTGTTACAGAGCGTGTCTCACCAACCCAGGAAAGGCTACAGGCAGATATTGAAGATCCTAAAAGAACAGAGTGGCAAAACCCTGATTTGATCTTAGATAGGATAGGCGATTTGACCAATAAGACTGTAGCTGATATTGGTGCGGGCTCTGGTTATTTCACTTTTAAAATTGCAAGGGAAGCAGCAAAAGTCATTGCCCTCGATATTGACCCCAAGGCACTCGAATACATTGATAGTCAAAAAGAGATCGTTGGAAAGTGGTCTGACAATATTGAGTCCAGGCTGACTCCTCCCGATGTGCCAAACCTTCTGGAAGAGGAGGCTGACATTGTGTTGATCGTAAATACCTATAACTATATTCCAAATAAAGAAATATATTTTCCTCGGCTTTTGAATGGTATGAAGCCGGGTGGAAGATTGGTCATTGTTGATTTCAAGAAGGGAGAAATACCCGTAGGCCCTTCAGATGCCTATAAGGTTGAAGCTTCAAGTGTTAAATCCTTCTTGAGGAAGTCGTCCTTCCGAAAGATTGACATTGACGAGAAAAGCCTGCAATATCAATACATCATTACCGCTGAAAAGAAGTAAAACATGTGGAACGAAGTAGATAACAAACTAGTCAGAACTTTTGAATTCAGAGATTTTGTCGAAGCATTTGGCTTTATGACACGTGTGGCAATTGCTGCGGAAAAGATGGACCATCACCCAAACTGGTCCAATGTATATAATAAGGTTACCATTGAGTTGACTACACATGATGCTGGAAACATTGTTACCGATAATGATCGTAACTTAGCCCAAATCATAGATACCTTGGCCTAATGCCAGAAAAAGTCAGTCTTTACCTTGTACCCACTCCTATAGGAAATTTGGAGGATATCACCCTCAGAGCGTTAAAGGTTCTCAACGAGGTGGACGTCATCCTGGCTGAAGATACGCGAACCTCCGGTAAGCTTTTAAAGCACCATAGCATTACCAAACCCCTTCAGAGTTATCACATCTTTAATGAGCATAAGACTGCCGAAAAACTAGTGGAGAGAATGGCAAACGGAGAGGTGTTCGCATTGATTTCGGATGCTGGAACGCCTGCCATTTCAGACCCTGGATTTCTACTCGTTAGAGAAGCTCTCAAATCAGGCTTAGCGGTGAATTGTTTGCCAGGAGCTACGGCTTTCGTTCCTGCATTGGTTAATTCCGGCTTGCCGTCAGACAAATTCGTGTTCGAGGGTTTTTTACCACATAAAAAGGGTCGCCAAACCCGTATGAAGCTCCTAGCTGAAGAAACCAGGACGATTGTCCTCTACGAATCGCCACATCGATTGGTTAAAAGCCTTGAGCAGCTTAAAGAATTCTTAGGTGACAGACAAGTTTCTGTTTCGCGGGAACTGACCAAAATGTTCGAGGAGACTGTAAGAGGTACAATGACGGAAGTAATTGGCCACTTCACGGAAAAAGGGGTAAAAGGAGAGTTCGTTGTAGTGATAGAAGGAAGAGACTAGGCATTCATGTACAGTCGTACGAACCAAAAGTAATTTTCCCCTCACTATCCAGATCAATGAATAAACCGTCTGAAGCTCCTATACCTGCTGGAGTAAATAACAGTTTTGATCCCTCAAAAGCATCTAGCTTTGGTCTTCCATACTCCCAATGAGGTGATTTTGTAAGCTCGTAGTACTGTGTAATAAAAATGAAGTAGACCTGAGCGGCAGACTTACCTTTAAAGTGATACTCATGATCAAAACATCCATCGAATAAATCCGTCTTTTCATAACTACCGTCCGGAAATCTTATCAATGTTTCATAAACGTAATAAGTGTTTCCATCTAGTACAACGGGCCTTTTAGACTCTTCTTCTTTAATCTCCGTTCCAAAAAAATAGGAATAGTCCTCTATATCCATTGTATAACTCCCATGATTTACGGTCATCGGAGGAAAATTGATGATTTCTCCATCAAAGACATAACCCTCATATTTCCCTGAGGTGATCTTAATCCAACTACCAGGCAAATAGAAGTCTCCTTTATCGCTTAAGTCACCTTTCTCTGTATTGGCATTACCAATAAGAATACTAGATTTCTTATTTTTTAATGCTTCTAATATCTTCACTTCAGTACCATAAGCCAATGTAGCTAGTTTGGTACTTGACCTATCTGGTTGTGTGTAAACAATAGTGCTATCGGGATTCCAAGTGAAGTACCGTTCATAAGGGCTGGATTGTTGTGCCCAAACCATAACAGGGTAAAGGCAGATCATTACTGCCACCAAGATGATGCGTCTCATAAAATTTAGTTTTATACCCTCTTTAGTGCAGTAACCAGATAATCCACATCTGCTTTTGTAGTGAAAATTGAAAGGGATATCCTCACCCCATTAATACCATGACTTCCGATGGGTCTACAATCAATCATGTACTTGTCGAACAAGGCTTTTTTGACATCACCAACCTTCTTGCCGATCACTTCAACATTTTGTATGGCGCATGAGAGGTCGGCATGGCCGGGTGTTTTTAACTTGAAGCGTTCATCTTCCTCAATTTTTTCTCTGAAATAAGCCTTCAAATCTCGAAGCCTGGCCTCACGTTTTTCAGCTCCAATCAAGTTATAATAGTCTATGGCCGTACCCATGCCTAGTAACTCCGGATAGTTGCGGGTATTATAGTTTTCCAGCCTCCTTATAGATTCATCTCGAAAATGAGCACGTGACACAATCAATGGTTTTAAATGTTTCTGTGATTCTTTTCGAGCGTAGAATACCCCCATCCCTTTAGGTGTAAACATAAACTTATGACCACTGCCGGCATAAAAGTCACAACCCAAATCATGTAAATCAATCTTGAAAGTACCCGCTGTTTGCGCTGCATCCACAGCGACAAGAATGTCTCGCGCATGGGCCATGGCACTAATCTCTTTTACAGGCAAAATCATTCCATTGGTATTGGTGCCGTGTACCATCGAAATGACCTTGGTCTTCGGGGTAATAGCTTTTCGATAAACCTCAACTAGCTCTTCCTTCGATTCCGGCAGAATGGGGAGTTTTGGCCTTACAATCTTAAAGCCTCTTATCTCTTGCCAATGTAGCCAGGGGACAGTACCACTTGGGTGCTCGTGATCGGCAAGAATTACCTCATCACCAGGACCAAGCTCCATCGAATGAGCAACTATGTTCATCCCTTCGGTAGTATTATGTACTAAAGCAATTTCCTCCTTATCGGCAGAGAACATATCAGCAACTTTCTGACGGGTGGCTTCTTTCTCCTCTTGCCATCCTCCCCACATATATTTGGAAGGGAAACCATCTAGAAGTGCCCTGAAATGGTTGGTCGCGTCTACTACAAGTTTTGGGCAAGGACCCAACGAAGCATTGTTAAAGTAGTAAAGCCCCTTTTCCATGGAAAACTCGCTTTTAACCAGGTCCCAATAGTCTTCGCTATTGTCATTTGAGGCAAGGTTAAAACCCGTTTTTTCTACCTTTTCAAGGAATGAAGACCTCATTCCACTGGCTAACAAAGAGGACGCTGCGATCCCCGAGAACGAATATTTCAAAAGACTTCTTCTATCCATTTTATTTCAAAACTTGGTCTAGAAATGGTGTCATTTCTTTGATGATAATATCATCGCGTTTTCTTAATTCCCTTAAAAACCAACCTTTATGTGCCGATCCATAGGTGATCAAAAAGCGTTTTCCTTCGCCACGATGTTTCTCTATCGCTTTTTCGATATGCCAATAATGAGCAATATTAATGTTATCCCAACCGCCTAAGAGAAGTTCTTCATTAAAAAGCCTGTTATACACCTGATAACGAATATCCACCAGGCTGTCAAAAAGGTCGGAGTTAATGTAATAAGGATCGTTTGGATCCCCGTTGGCACGTATAGCTTCCCCCCCTTGCTGAATGGAGGCTTGATATGCTTTCCAGTCTTCTGCCCGATCGGGGTCATTGCGAATATCGGTCAGCTTTTGTCTGCGATAATCATTCATTGGTTTGGTCCAACCAGCAGTAGGAATGATTTCGAAATCTATTTCTCGTGTAAGCGGAAAAATCGCATCCACATATTCAGGGAATACACGTACGCGAGACTCCATAATAGTATCTAATTCGTCAAACTCTTTTCTGGCTTGAGGGTATCGGTCTGGCGGAATTTCGGTAAGGATATAATCAGGGTCTATCGCCTTGACCAGAGACTTTATAACTTCGATATCATAATTCGGATTTGTGCGGTGACCACTATGGATCATTCCCATCACAATCACCTCATTTTTAGGCAAGTCCTCATGACAGGCAGTGAAAAGCAAAGAAGCCGAGGCTAAAAGGAAAAAAAGTCTCTTCATGATAGGATCAAGTTAGTGAATTAATAAAAATGAAAGTGTCAGATATAGGCGTTCTTTCGGCCATTCATGTAATTTTGAGGGATGCAAAAGTTGCTACAAGATGTCATTGTATTGGTGAAAGAAACCGGTGAATTCATTCGTCAGGAATCACGAAAATTCGATGAGTCCAAGGTTGAATATAAGGGTAAGAATGATCTGGTATCTTATGTAGATAAGGAAGCGGAACTAAAACTGGTGAAGGGATTGTCAGATATTTTACCAGGCAGTGGTTTTATAGCAGAGGAAGGAACATCTACTCATAAGTCCGATATCTATAACTGGATCATTGATCCGCTAGACGGAACGACCAATTTTACGCATGGTATTCCTATATACGCGGTTTCTGTGGCATTAATGAAGCGGGGTGTTCTCGCTCTAGGTGTGGTCTATGAGATTAACAGAGACGAGTGTTTTCATGCCATCAAGGGAGAAGGAGCGTACCTGAACCATACCCCCATCAGTGTTTCGGAAACCAATGCTTTAGATAAATCCTTATTGGCAACGGGCTTCCCATACTATAATTTTGATCAGATGCGACAGTATCTCACCATCATCAATGAGTTTATGCAAACGACCCATGGACTTAGGAGGATGGGAAGTGCTGCGGTAGACTTGGTTTATACAGCTTGTGGTAGGTTTGAAGGCTTCTTCGAGTACAACCTTAATGCTTGGGACGTAGCAGCCGGAGCACTGATTGTTCAAGAAGCTGGAGGAGTGGTGACGGACTTTAAAGGGGGAGATGATTTCCTATTTGGAAGAGAGATTGTTGCCGGAAATGCCACGCAATCTGCTATGTTATCTACTATTCAGAAGTACTGGAAGAGATAATCATGGTACTAAGTCCCAAAGCTTTATTAGTTTTGTCTTGATTTTAAGAACCAATAGTTCCAAAAGTCAGTTGAGTTAAGTAATGCAAGAGGGAATAGTCATCTTATTATTCGTGGCTGCGGCCATCTATATGGGCAGAAAGCTATATAAGCAGTACAAAGCAGAAAGTGGCTGTGCTGCAGGTTGCGATTCTTGTGCTCCTCCGAAAAAGGACTTCAAATTGCCGGGCCATCTAAAATCCTAAGCCCAAACTTTAGTACCCTCAGAACAGTTCTTACACATCTCAATCTCGCTCCGTGATTTGATAAGTGATGCTCGAAATCTATGATAAGCGCTTCCCTTCCAAATGGAATCGAATGATTGATTCTCCATTGTACCCAACTGATAGTGCGCATCTTTATCGAAACAGCATGGCACTACCTTACCATCCCAGGTAATGACGCAGGAATGCCACATCTTCCAACAATGATTCACTAACTTATTCTTTATTGACCATTTGCCATTGGGCAATTGCCTATAGCGTGAATACCTTTCCAATGAAGGAATAAGCTCAGATCCATTTTCGTAATCATAAATTTGAGCAGTCTTAAAAGCTACCTCATCAACACCCAGTTCATCAGCTAACACCTTTACTTCATCAAGTTGATGCTCGTTGGGTTTGACTACTAAGTATTGAAAAATGACATGAGGGGTGCTTGATTTCAATTTCTTTTTCCATTTAACAATGTTGCGAGTACCCTCAATGACTTTCTCCAGTTTTCCCCCCACTCGGTACTGCTCATAAGTTTTCTGACTTGTACCGTCAATAGAAATAATCAAACGATCCAGACCAGATTCAACAGTAGCCTTGGCCTGTTGGTCATCTAAATAATGGGCATTGGTAGATGTAGCCGTATAAATTCGCTTTTGTTGGGCGTATTTTACCTGATCAAGGAAGTTAGGATTGAGATAAGGTTCTCCTTGGAAATAGAAAATTAAATAGGACAGGCTGGGTGCCAACTCGTCAATTACTTTCTTATAAGTATCATTTTTGAGCATACCTGTGGGCCTGGTAAAGCTTCGAAGACCACTTGGGCATTCGGGACATCTGAGATTACAAGAAGTAGTGGGCTCTAAAGAAATACTTGTAGGCATGCCTGAGTGTATAGGTTTGCCTAATAGTTTGGAGATGTAATAGCTCCCAACCAGCTGAACCATATTGAATATTCTTAGCGGTGTCAGCTTCGACACATAATTCAATCCATCCCTCCAATTTCGGTTCATAGGCTCAAGTTAGTCGCCCATGAGTATGCATCAAAATTGATTGTTACATTTGCATCAAATCGATTCAAAATCATAGCTTTAAACTGTGAAGCATTTCATTCTTTTTCTCCTTTTAGTTTTTTCATTTCAGCTTTCAGCCCAGTTCGGAAGACTTTCGGATCAGGCCGAAGTAAGCATTATCACGGTTGGTCCTGGGGCTAACCTTTATGACTGTTTTGGTCATAGTGCATTTCGCATTAGGGACCCAGCGAAGGGTTTAGACAGAGCCTATAACTATGGACAGTTTGATTTTACCGAGGGAGGTTTCGTTGCTAAGTTTAGTATGGGTATAGCCCAATACAGACTGGCAGCTTATCCATTTCAGAATTTTTTCAATAACTACGTTCAGGAAAACAGATGGCTAACAGAGCAAGTGTTAAACCTCAACCTGGAAGAAAAGCAGGCCATTTACAATGCTTTAGAGACCAATCACCTGCCTGAAAATCGAAAATATGTGTATGACCCATTCTTTGATAATTGTGCAACAAGAATGCGCGATATTGTAAAAGAGGTGATGGGTGATGCCATCCTTTACAACAGTGATCACCTAACTAAAACTTCTACTATCCGATCGCTTGTAGATGAAAACTCCTATAATCACCCTTGGGTAGATTTGGGAATTGATGTTGCGTTGGGAACTATTATAGACAAAACAGCTACTCCTGAAGAATACATGTACCTTCCCGATTATGTATTGGCTGCTTATGCCAATGCTTCAATTCTGAGAGATGGACGTGCAGTACCAGCAGTTAAGCAAACGAATAAGCTGTTTGAATCTGACTATTATGAGATTAAACAAGAAAAACTATCTCCCACATTGTTATTCATTGTGATTGCTGTTGTGCTCACGATTTTTACAGCACGTGATTATATAAAGGGGCAACGATCCAGGTTCTTAGACTTTGGTATTATGCTAATCACTGGGTTATTAGGGGCCTTTCTAATTTTTCTCTGGTTCTTTACTTACCATAAAACCACGGTGAATAACCTGAATGTCCTTTGGGCTTTTGTACCCAATGTGGTTGTGGCTTTTTACCTAATAAAGAAAGAAACTCCAAAGTGGGTACGTGTCTATGTTAGGTTTCTATTTATTCTATTGATTGCTATGGCTTTTGTCTGGCTGTTGAGGCTTCAGGTGTTCAACATGGCCATGCTACCAATTATGCTATTGTTGGCAGTGAGGTATGGGTTCTTATGGCAAAAGGGCCTTAAGACAACTTAGTCTTCGTTGCTTAACACATGTTTGATCGCTTCTTGGATCAGTTCCATTTCAAAGCCTTTCGCGATAACGTGTTGCGTGAGTTTTCCTTTAAGTATGTATGTTGAATCTGATTTGATCAATGGCCGCTTCTTCTCAAGGTGTTTTACTAACGTTTCGAAATAATCGTCAGGATCGATTTCCAACATGCCTTTTTTAATGCAGTATTCTGAAATGCGATGTTGCTTCAAGCCTTGAATGATCTTTCGCCTGCCCCATCCTTTGATTCTGAATTTTCCTCCCGCATAGGCCTTGGCAAATCGCTCTTCATTGATGTAGCCATCAGTAATTAACTCTGAAATGGTTTCTTCAACCTCATCCTGATGAAGGCCGTAACTGTAGAGTTTGTCTCTAACCTCTTGTTGAGACCTTTCTTGGTATGCACAATAATCAGCCGCTTTTAGGAGTGCTGTTTTACGATCAAGTGGCTTTTTGCGTTTTCGGGATTCGAAATCGTGCATGAACAAATGTAAGAAGGCTTATTGGATTAGCAGACCAGTTTGTAGCCATAACCGCGCACATTCATAATCTGAATTTCTGGATCGAGCGCAAGCTTCTTTCTGAGTTTGGTGATGAAAACATCCATGCTTCGTGCATTAAAGAAGTCGTCATTACCCCAAAGAGTGTTAAGAATGAGCGTCCTTTCAGTAAGCTCATTTTTATGCCTGTAAAGTTCGTTTAGCAGCTGAGCTTCTCTGTGAGTGAGCATAATGTCGCTGTCATCAAAAGTCAATATCTGCTTAGAAAAGTTGAAAGTGTATTGACCAATTTGGACGTCTTCAGAGGCAGACTTTCCTTTTTTTCTGTCCAATAGTGCTTTGATTCTTACGATCAATTCTTCCATGCTGAAAGGCTTCTTGAGGTAATCATTGGCCCCATAGCCAAAACCTTCTACAACGTCTTCAGTTCTTGATTTGGCAGTAAGAAAAATAATCGGAATCCTGTCGTCTATCTTTCGGATTTCTTTTACCAAAGTGAAACCATCTTTTTTAGGCATCATTACATCAAGTACCAGAAGCTCTGGCTTACTCGATTGATAAAGTTTTTTGGCCTCTTCACCATCCATGGCATAGCTGACTTCAAAACCTCTTGTTTCCAAGCTTTCTTTTACAATAGTACCCAGCGCCAGCTCATCTTCAGCTAGTAAAATTTTGGTGTTTTCCGACATTATATCTGAATTGTAAAGTCTGTCATACTTTGATCCACTGACAAGGAAATATCACCTCCGTGCTTCTCGACAATCTTTTTGGTGTAGTAAAGGCCGATTCCAAAACCCTTCACATCGTGTACATTTCCAGTAGGAATGCGGTAGAATTGATCAAATATGCGCTGTTGTTGGGTTTTGTCAATTTTGCCACCATCGTCTAATACTTGCCAGCTAATATTGGGACCTTCACTGGATAGTTTGAGCGTAATTTCATCACCCCCATATTTAATGGCATTATCAATAAGATTGGAGATGGCATTTTCTAAATGAAAGGGGTCAATTTCTTTACGGCACTCTGAGATTCCTGTTTGGAAGTAAAGGGTTTTATCCCCTTTGATTAATTGGAATTTATCGAAGATTTGCTGTGTAAACTTTACGATTTCCACGGATTCTAAACTCAGGTCTAACTCATCTGAATCTAGTGAGGCTGTTTCCAGAAGCTTTTCCACCATGCCATTCAACTTTTGAAGCTGATTGCTTGAGATATCAAGGTATTTGGCTGTTTTGGCTGGATCGTTTGCCTTGTTAAAACTCGAAATAGCTTCAATAGCAGTAGAAACAGTAGCAATTGGGGTCTTAAACTCATGTGTGATATTGCTAATCAGATCATTCTTAATTTCTGCCAATTGCTTTTGTTGATTAATGATCCTGTAGAGATACATTAAGGAACCAATGACAGCAGCGCTTATCAAAAGAGAAATAATAAGGTCAAGCGCTCCTCTTTTAAGAATGAACATCGAGGCGTTATCGAACTTCATTTCCAGACTTTGACCTCGAGGTAAAAACGTAGAATTTGAGGTCGTTGTCAATGGATAGTCCCCATCGTTACTGGTGAATACCGTATCTCTTGTATAATGCCAAAGGGCATGTCCTGTCATTATTCCCCTGCGGTCTAACTCTTCGGTGAGAAAAGACTCCATCTTATTGAAATTGATGGTATCCCGAGTAATGGAGAACATGATGTTCTTTACAAAAGTCCTAATATTAGAAAGAGAATCAGACTGCCAGATATCATTCGTTATAGTCACGCCATTGATTGACGAGTTTGAATAACTCATAAAGGTGTCAAGTCGGTCAGCAATGTTTATCCCCGACCTGAATGAATACCTCCTAAGTGTATCTATATCTCCAAATTGTACCGCAGAACCTACAATGCTTGAAGGGAGGACTGAATCTCTGGTAAAATGGCTATTTAATTCAATCATCGGCCTGCTGAATAACAAGCTATCGCTTATTCTTATACTCCTTTGAGTACTTGGGCCTGTTAAAACGACAAGGTCATTTTTTGCCCGATCGGCATAATAAGCCTCCACACTATTGTCTAGAGCCTGCTGCATTTCACCAATGAACCGTTGCTTATTGACTGAATAGTTTTGAAGGTTTCTATACACCTGTATTCCCACCGTAATAATGGCGGTCGCAGATATTATATAAATCACCCTTTTCAGTTTTAAAGCATTCACAATTCAAATATACGGAGATTGAAATGCCTCGAATAAATGCTTAACAGACGTTAACAGTGGTTAACTCAAAGTCAGAGTCTGTTTTTTCTCATTTGTATATCGAAAAATCTACAAACATGAAAAAACTCAAGAATCAATTCCTAATGGTACTTTCCTTACTAGTTATTGGGATGGGTACCGCGCTTGCTCAAGATTTTAATGGCACCGCGACTTATCAGTCAGCCAGAAAGGCAAGATCAATAAAGTTTTCAGGAGAGGGTATTACGCCTGAAATGCAAAAGCAGCTAGATGAAATGATGAAGAAGCGAGATCAAAAGGAATTTGAGCTCAAATTCAATTTGACAGAGTCTATCTGGAAAGAAGCAGAGTCATTGGAGGGTAGTGCACCATCAGGATCTGCCGGGGGCATTCAGGTGATGTCGTTCAGTTCTGGTGGAGCCAATGGCACTACTTATAGAAACACTGCAGATAATCTATCCCTAAAGCAGTCAGACCTTTTTGGAAAACCATTTTTGGTTAGAGCTGAATTGGAGAATCGCGCATGGGAGTTAACCAATGAAACGAAGAAAATTGGTAATTATACGGCTCAAAAGGCGGTTTATTCTAGAACTGTTCAACGCCAAATGATCACTTTCAATAACGATGTAGAGGGTGAACCAGAAATGAAAACTGATACCATGACCGTGGAGGCATGGTATACACCCGAGATACCTGTTTCACATGGTCCGCAAGACTACTGGGGCCTTCCAGGCTTAATTCTGGAATTGAATGATGGCACCACTACTTATTTGTGTACCAAGGTAGTGCTTAACCCTGAAGGCGGGGTAACCATCAAAAAACCTAAAAAAGGTAAGAAGGTGACTCAAGAAGAGTATCAAGAATTGGTAAAAGAGAAAGCAAAGGAGATGTCAGAAAAGTATAGTGGGGGTGGAGCTACATTCAGAATTGGCGGAGGCCAGCAATAAACTAAAGGTCAAAAGCTCTATGAAGAATTTCCTACTATTGATGGTAGTAGCCTTGACGCTAAGTACAGAAGTATATGGGCAAAAGGTTACTTATGTGGGTGATGTCACTGATTCCACTGGCTACCCCTTACAATTTGCCAATGTAATGGCGATGGACACGGTCAAAAATACCATTGCCTCATTTGGAGTGACGAACGAAAATGGCGGATTCAAACTTTTTTTAGAAGATGGAAAGCCCTATCGCCTAAAGGTGAGTTTCATTGGTTTTCTACCCTTTGAAGCAATGATTACGGCAAGTGACAATGCGGATCTTCCATTGTTGATTAGACTGCAAAACAGTTCAACCCAATTGGGTGACGTGGAGGTGGTATCAGAAATGCCAGTCTTGATTCAAGGAGATACAATTACTTATAAGACAGATGCATTTATCAAGGGAAATGAACGGAAACTGGGTGATGTGCTGGAAGAACTGCCTGGTTTTGAGGTGAATGATGATGGTCAGGTGTCTGTCCAGGGAAAGCAGGTGGGGAAGCTCTTGGTAGATGGCAAAGAGGCCTTTGGGGGAGATACCAAATTGATGACTCAAAACCTACCAGCTAATGTGGTAGACAAGGTTCAGGTTTTACAGAACTTCAACGATGTAGCGCCTTTAGGTGGTGTTAACCAAAGCAATCAGACCGCTTTGAATATATTACTAAAGGAAGACAAGAAGAATATACTCTTTGGAGATGCTACGTTAGGAGCAGGACCCGAGGACAGGTATTTAGGGCACTTGAATGGGTTTTACTACAACGAAAAGACTAGTCTAAATTTGATTGGAGGAGCCAATAACATCGGTCAGCTGACCTTTACCATGAGTGATTACTTCAGGTTTTCAGGCGGTTTTGCAAATCTCGCAAGAAGTGTGGGTTCAAATATCAGAACTGGATCTGAGGGGCTGGGTTTTCCTACTGCCGAAAGGAATAATGCTCAAGATTTAAGTAATGAATTGGGAGCATTCAGCTACAATTTTACACCTGGCAGAAAATGGTCGATTTCAGGTTTTGCCATTGGTTCAAGTGTAGACAATACCTTGGGTTCAGTATCTCAAAGGAGCTACGTATTGCAAACTGGAGACAATCAAGAGCTTCTTACCTCTTCTACCAATGTAAGGTCTAATGCGGGCCTTTTTAAACTCGGAGCCAAGTTCATTCCAAACCCTAACCTGCAACTGGATTATGAGGGAATGCTTAGAGTTTCAGACTCCGAAAACACTACGATTCGCGATTCTGAATTCAGAGGTACAAATAACATCATTGGTGGGGTTAACTCACAACAACCTTGGTCGATCAAGAATCAATTGAGAGGCTTTTATGCAAAAGGAGATCGAGATGTATTCTCACTTGAGGCAACCTATGAGCATAAGTTTCAAGATCCATTGTTTGACTTAAGTACTACCGAACGCCCCTTTGCTTCACTGATCACTTTGGCCAATGATAATCCTTATAATATTCTTCAATTCAAGGAGATCACTACCGACAGACAAGAAGCAGTATTGAATTACTATCGTATTTTAAATAAGACGAACCACATCAACTTCAAAGTGGGTAATGTTTATACAAGTCAGCGATTGACTTCTAACTTGTCGCAGCGATTGGCTCAGGGCAATGTAGTACTCAATGATCCTGCTTTGGGCAATGATGTCGATTTCCAGTTTGAAGATTACTATGCTGGAATTACTTATAAGACCAAAATGGGTAGGCTCACTTTTTCTCCAAGCCTGAATCTACACTATTATAATATTCAAAATAGACAGTTGGGTCAGTCAGAGGGTTTTGATAAGACATTGCTCTTACCATCGGCTCTGTTCAATTATAGCATTGGCTCTGGTCACTCTTTGATTGTGAATTATTCAGCACAAGCGGAGTTTACCGATGTAGAAAACCTCTCTAGAGGGCTTATCGTCAGAAATTATAACTCTCTTTTTGGAGGTAATCCCGCGTTGAAAAATAGCTTTTATCATAATGTGGCAGTCAATTACATGAACTACAATATGTATAGTTTCTTCTCCATTTTTGGTGGATTGAATTATTCGAAACGCTTTGATGCAATTTCTAATATTATTCAGTTCTCGGGTCTGGAAAGGGTAAACAGCCCCATTAACATAGACTTAGCCAATGAGACCTTTTCTGGAAATATAAGAGCCGATAAACGATTCAACGGTTTTAGCATCAATGGTAGTGGAAGGATCACGCGCAGCTTGTCAAACAATTTCATTAGCGATATACCTAATGAAAATGTCTCCCTTCAACAGACTTATGAGTTGTCTTTAGATACCAGACTTTTTAAGGCGTTGAACCTTGAAATCGGTTATGAAAAGATCTTTAATAACTATGAAGGGAATAATGCAGAGAGCGAATTTCAGAATGACAGACCCTTCGTTGACTTAGATGTCAGTTTCCTTAATGGTTTTAGGTTTGACCTTACCTATGAGTATAATAACTATAGAAATGTACTCAATGGTGTGACAAGCAACTTCGCTATCCTAGACGCTGAGCTGACCTATCGTATGGATAAAACTAAGTGGGAATTCAAAGCACAAGGTATGAATCTGTTGAACACAACTGGTGTAAGGAGAGACTCATTTTCCGAAAGCTTGATCAGTACCTATGAGTATTTCATTCAAAAGCGTTACTGGCTGTTCAGTGTAATGTATGACCTGTAGGTTTAGCGAGAACTAAATACGAAAACCGGTCTTCAATGTAAATTGGGCCGGTTGTTTTTTGGTATCTATCCTCAATCTTCTGAATTTATGACTGAATAATTAATTTAATCCTAACCAAATTTTTTAGCCATGGCCACTCCAGAAGAAATGCTCCAAACCATGATCAGTAATATGCCTGAAAAGACAGGTAAGTCTTTGGATGAATGGAGGGCATTATTGGGGACTACGGACCTGGTTAAGCATGGTGAGGTTATGAAACTGCTTAAGGGGGAGTATGGTCTTACCCACGGTTTTGCCAATACCATTACTCAACTCTACCTAAAACCAGAATTGTTGGCACCAAAAACCCATTCAGGAAATGAAGATGATGCCTTACTTAAGGGGAAAGAGGCCATTGCTGAGATATTCAAGAGTACAAAAGCCTTGTTCCAAGCCATAAAGGGAGATGTGGAGTTCTCATACAAGAAGACATACATCAGCCTTAGAACACCCAAAAAGCAATTTGCCTTGCTTCAGCCAAGTACAAAAACCCGAGTAGATGTGGGCTTAAACCTTAAAGGAGTTGCTCCTGAAGGAAATATTGAGGCCGCAGGTAGCTGGAATGCCATGGTAAGTCATAGGGTTAAGTTGACTGAATCGAGTCAGGTGGATGATAACCTTGCCTCTTGGTTACAAAAAGCATATGATGCCAATTGCTGATTGATAAAGTCTTCGTGAATAAATTTCAACCGATCAGCTTTCAAGACCTAGATGATCTCTTCGCCTTTTTGCCGGAGGAGGAATTGAAGATTGTTCAGGCATTGAGGACCCTTGTTTATGAGTGTATTCCAGAAGTAAAAGAGAAGCTTTCTTACAATGTACCTTTCTTTCGAGTTAGGAAAACCGTCTGCTTTATTTGGCCAGGATCGGTGCCATGGGGAGGCACCTTTGAAGGTGTCCAATTTGGTTTTACCAAAGGACATCTAATGTTGAACGAAGACGACTATCTTGAAGCCGGAAAACGAAAGTACGTCCGTACCAAAACCTTTCATTCTCTGCAGGAAATAGACTTCGAAAAACTTAGAGGCTTGCTTTATGAAGCGGCCATAATCGATGCGGAGACATAAAAAACCCTATGCTTCATCGGCATGGGGCGAATTTTTAAAAATCAAATTCCTTATTCCTCGAAGAGCTCCGTCCAAGCGGCATTCACAGGTCGGCTTTGTCGGCCTTTCCATTCAGGAGCACCGGGAATTTCTGTTGCCGCGGCTAGTTCTTCCTTGGTCTTGCCAGCTGCCTGTCCTTTCTTTACAAAGTCCATGACCTTGCCAAGATAGTTTTGAAAAGCCTTTAGATCTTCACGAGTTCCTGTTATACCAAATCCATTGCCAGAGTGACCGAAGATAAACTGCGTGTCTTTATCGAATGCTTTGTAGCCTTTTTCCATTACTACTTGCCAATTGGTCATATTCGCGCCAGCTGATTTATCTACGAAAGGAGCCCTACGATTGAAAAGCAGGTCACCGCAATGCACAATATTGGCATTCTCAAAATGAACGAATGAGTCGCCATCTGTATGTGCCGCACCAAAGTAATGCAGCGCTACTCGCTCGCCTCCTACTTTTTGTCTGATTTTACCCTTTTTATAGGTAGTATCTGGAAAAAGTTGCTGATCCGCATTATTGGCTCTTTCTGCCCGCTCTTTTTGATTCTTTAGCGAGTTCTCATGTGCCATCACAGTTTTAACAATGCCCTTGAAGGCAATATTGCCTGCGCTATGATCGCCATGGTGATGCGTATTAATCAAAAGGTCAATCTGGCGATCGGATTTTTTCTGAATCTCGCCAACCAGGTTTTTAGCTTGAGCTGGGAACTGAGAGTCAACTACGACAATTCCCTCGTCAGAAATCATCCAGCCGATGGTACCTCCTCTCTCTGTGAAAATGCCTACATTATCTCTGAGTGATTCCATCTTGTAACCGTTCTGAAAAAGGCTTTCCCAAAGGGATGCATTTGGGAGAATGGACAATGCACTAAGGGCAGTGCTTTGTTTGATGAATGATCTGCGGTTGGTCATGACTTTTTTATTTGTTGGAATTTAGTAGCCTTAAGGCTGAAGTACTAACCACTGATGTAAATGAAAGTTTGACAGCGGAGGTTTATTAGGGCTTTTTGTAATTTGGTGGACAAAGTTTTACACAATGAATAGACCATCCCTTTTAATCTTAAGTTGTTTTCTCAGTTTTCAGGTCATAGCCCAGCAAGTTGACCGGAGCCTACTCATAAAGCCCGAAAGAACCAACTATCGAGAGACTTCAACTTATCAAGAGGTTATAGATTTCACAGACCTTGTTACTAAGGATAGCAAATATGTTTCTAAAGTCAGTTTGGGAACGAGCTTGGAAGGAAAAGACATTCCAGTGTTCGTTTTGGCAAACCCTAAAGTTGAAACACCTGAACAGGCCAAGGCCAGTGGAAAACCCGTTATTTATATCCAGGGGAACATTCATTCTGGAGAAGTGGAAGGAAAGGAAGTGGTTCAAATTCTGATGCGAGATATCCTAACTGGTCAGAAGAGTTACTTACTTGATAATCAGATTATACTCTTCGTGCCGATCTACAATACAGATAGCAATGATAAAATGGAGGCTGGCCGAAGACCTTCTCAGGAGGGAAGCCCGATAGAGACAGGTATTCGTGCAAACAGCCAAGGCTGGGATTTGAATCGAGATGGTATGAAGATGGAAACCCTGGAATCTCGGGGGCTGTTTCAAAATATCATTGTGCCTTGGGACCCAACACTCTTTGTTGATTTGCATACGACCAATGGCACCTGGCATGGATATTCTTTGACTTGGGCACCTAGCTATCACACAGCTGGAGAAAAAGCACCTTACGATTTTACCTGGGATAGAATTTTGCCTGAAGTCACAGAAAGAGCACTGGACAAATATGATGTGCATTTGGGGCCTTATGGTTATTACTATACAAGACGGGAAGGCTGGCCAATTAAGTCTATTTATACCTATAATCACCATCCACGCTATTTGGTTAACCAATTCGGTTTGAGAAATCGTATGGCCATTCTCAGCGAGGCTTTCGCACATGAAAGGCTCTATCAGCGAATTAATTCTACCTATGCTTTTGTCAGCGAGATTCTTGAGTTTACAAATAAAAACGGTGATGAAATGCTGAGCATTAACGCCAAAGCCGAGCAAGATGCTATCAATTTGGTGAAAGAGCAGGGTGGTAAAATACAGAAAGGTGTTCGCTTTAAAATGGTGGCACTGGATGAGCCTATTCCGGCCTATAGAACCTACAACCATATGGAAACGACCAATGAGCGGGGTCAAAAGACCTATTTGAGAAAGCCGGAGATTATTGAATTAAAAGATGTCGTGAATCACAGTGGTTTCGAAGCTACAAAAACAGCCACTTTACCCAAGGGGTATCTTATACCAAAAGAGCTCGCCTCCATTGCTGAGCACCTTAAAATGCACGGGGTTCAGGTGACTGAACTGACAAAAAATAAGAGAGCAAAAGGAGAGGTTTTTACAGCCACTAAGCTTCAAAGGTCTAACCGAACCTTCGAAAAACACAAGATGGCTACCATTGAAGGAACCTATGCAGCCGCAAGCAAGAAGTTTGGTAAAGGAGATTTCTGGGTGGATTTGGCACAACCACTGGCCAATTTGATTTTCTATCTATTAGAGCCTGAGTCAGACGATGGTTTGGTTACCTGGAACTTCTTCGATGAGTATTTTGACAACAAGGGTATCGCGGAACAATCTGTGGAATACCCGATATTTAAATATTATGAAATTAAATGAGGCATATGAAAAAATATTTAAATCTGTTGACGACACTTTTGGCGATTGGCATCGTTGGGTGTGCTGAAAAAACAGACCTGGAAAAAACGCTGGACACAGTAAGCCAGCAAACCATTAAAGATCACATCTACTACATCGCTTCTGATGAAATGCGAGGTAGAAATACCGGCTCTCCCGAGATTTTAAAGGCCGCTGATTATCTAGCAAATCAGCTTGAAAGCTATGGAGCTCAGACAGTTCCTGGAGCTGAGGGTTACTTTCAGCCAGTTCCTTTTAGGCAAAAGACACCAGCCACCTCAGGTAGTTTTAGCTACGCAGGCCGAGATTTCGAATTGAACGAAGATTTCTTAGTGGTGGATGGTAAAAGCGGTGATTATGAAGGTGAAGTGGTGTACTTGGAATATGCCCTTGAGGGAGACTACGAAGGCAAGGATGTTGCTGGAAAGATTGTCTTTGCTAAGGCTGGAGATGGCACCACTGCAGACAGAAGATCAATTCTTCGTCTAAGTCGTCAGAAATATGAGTTTGCCAGAGAAAATGGTGCTGCAGGACTTGTTGAGTTTTATAACTCACCTGCCACGCCTTGGGCACAATTGGGGTTCACGTTTAACCGAGTAAACTTAACACTCGATAGCTTCGACAACGATAAAGAGATTATTCCTCACCTGTGGTTAAAGGACCTTGACAATTCAAATCAACGGTTTATGCGAACAAGGAGTATTAAAAGAGCCTCTTTGAAAATAGAAGGTATGACCAATGAAATCACCAAGGACAAAAATATTCTGGCGATGGTAGAAGGTACAGATCCCGAATTGAAAAAAGAGTTTATTATGTTCTCTGCTCATTATGATCACGTAGGCGTTGGAAGAGCAGATGCCGAAGGAGACTCTATTTATAATGGAACACGAGACAATGCTATTGGAACAGTAACGGTGCTGTCTGCTGCTGAGAATATTGCGAAATATCCGATGAAAAGATCGGCCTTGTTTGTTTTGTTTACGGGAGAGGAAAAAGGACTTTTAGGAAGCCGTTATCTTGCTAATAATCCGGTTTTGCCCAATGAAGAGATTGTTTTCTGTTGGAATAGTGACAACGGGGGTTACAATGATAAGGCCATTTCGACCATTATTGGCCTTGAACGCACTACTGCCTCACAGTATATCAAAGATGCCAATGTAGCCTTTGGTTTGGAAGCCATTGACGACCCTGCAGGAGAGCAGGGCTTATTCGATAGGTCTGATAACGTGAGCTTTGCTCGAAAAGGGATTCCTGCCCCAACATACAGTTTGGGTTTCCGTGCGTTTGACAATGAGATTACAAAATACTATCACCAGCCGGGTGATAACCCAAATACAGTCGATTATGACTACTTAGAGAAGTTCTTCAAGAGCTATGTCTACGCTTCGCGTATGATCGGTAATGCTCCAGAAAGGCCATTTTGGCTAGAAGGTGATAAGTACTATGAAACAGGTAAGAAGCTCTATGGAATGAATTGATTCCAGTGTATTCGTCATTCTGAACTTGTTCCAGAATTTTTTAGAAACGAGTGAAACCTGAGATACTTAAATGAACCTGTCTGTGAGCAGGCAGGTTCATCGCAATACTTGAAGGGAAAAGCCTATTTTTTATCCTTATCCCTTTGAGCCATTTTCTTTGGAAGAACGACAAAGCGGTAATACCCCCAAAGCAAACCTGCCGGAATAGCAAAAATCAATTCCGTGATGTGATTCTCAGGTTCTACGATTTGGTCATCACTGAATTGCGGAAAAATGATGTACATCAAAACCCAAACTAAACCTCCAAAAACGAGTCCTTTAACGACCCAACCGTAGTTTCTCATACCTTTTTTATTACTGCCTGATGAATAAAACGTAGTCCCTCAAGTGTGAGGTGGCGATTTACCTGATCAAATCGATCGTGTAATGGGTGCAAGATAGAGGAAAGCCCTCCCGTAGCGATGACTTTTGCCTCATTATTCAGTTCTTTTTGAATGCGATCCAGCATACCCTCTACCATGCTCACATAGCCCCAAAGCACACCATTTTGGATGGCGGTAGTTGTATTTGTTCCAATCACAGAGTCTGGTAGTTCTAAGGGTACTTCCGGTAATTGTGCCGTATTGCCGACAAGGGCTACAATAGCCGTTTTCAGTCCGGGAGCAATGTTTACCCCTCTGATATTACCATTTCCAGACACTATGGTAAAGGTCAGAGCTGTGCCAAAGTCTACTATTATAATGTCCTCTTGGTAAAGCACATGCCCGGCCATGGCATTGGCAATAAGATCAGTACCAATTTCGTAAGGGTTTTGCGTTGTGATCGGTAGCCTGTCATAGATTTTTGGCCCTACAAATACGGGTTCCTTGTCAATTAAGGGTTTTGTGAATTCTGAAAGAATATCATTCAATTGGGGAACAACCGAAGAGATAACTACGCGATTTACGTCTTCTAACTTCAGGTTCGCTTCTAGAAAGTTTAATCGTAGAAAAAGCTCGTACTCAATCTGGTTTTTAATTGGAACGGTTTCAAACCGCCATTCCTGAATCCAGTCTGCACCATCGTGGATCCCAAAAACAATGTTGGTATTACCGGCATCTATGGCAAGTAGCATGATTGAAGATATTAATTATTCCATTATCTATGGTCATGTAGAATTCGCTGTCTGTTTAGTCGATGAAGCTCGGTGGATGTTGCTCATCAAAATCTGTGGCTTCCTGGTATGCTCTGGCCACTGCGAGAATGGTCGCCTCATCGAATAGATTCCCTATAAACGAAATACTGGTTGGGCTACCGGTCTGGTTATAACCATTTTTAAGCACCACGCAGGGGTGTCCGGTCAGGTTAGTGGTTAAAAGCTGGCTTCCACCAAAACTCGGTGTAATGATTACGTCATAATCCTGCATAAGCGCATTGACCCGCTGCACTACTTCATATCTTACTCTATTGGCATTAATGTAGTCTACCGCTGAGGTAAAGCGGGCACTGCGAAACAAATTTGGCCATGCGCCTGCACTTTGTCTGACCAAAAGTGTGTCCCTGTCGGACCGCGTAAGGGCATCAAAAGCAGCTGAAGCTTCTGCGCTCAGAATGGCCTGCATGGCAGGAAAAGGCAAGTCGGAGACCCATTCTATGGGCTGGAGATCAGCACCTAGGGACCTTAATACGTCAAGTGACTTGTCATCGTTTTCTTTTTGGTTTGGTCTGTTTCTGTCAAAATAAGCTTTCAGGTACCCGACTCTAAGCTTTGACAAGTCAACTTTACCCTGATAATTAAAAGGGTGGTCTTCGACCGTCAGGTCAATATTGTCTTCTCCTCTGATGACATCAAAAACCAGCGCACAATCAAGAGCATTGCGAGCAATTGGCCCAATTTTATCCATACTCCAGCTTAGTGCCATTGCTCCAGCTCGACTTACTCGACCGAAGGTTGGTCTTAGACCTGTCACACCATTTCTGGTGGATGGTGAGACAATGGAGCCCAATGTCTCGGTACCAAGAGCAAAAGGTACCAAGCCAGCGGCAGTGCTTGAAGCAGACCCGGCAGACGATCCACTCGATCCTTGTTTCAGATTCCAGGGATTTTTAGTGGTTCCACCATACCAAACATCACCCATAGCAAGTGCTCCTAGGGTAAGTTTAGCAATTAATACCGCACCAGCTTCATCTAGTTTCTTTACCACGGTGGCTAACTCATTACCTCTGTCCTGATCCTTGTAGGGTCCGGCACCCCAAGTAGTTTTATAATCAGGTACAGACATCAGGTCCTTGGCACCATAGGGAATCCCGTGAAGAGGGCCCAGGTAAGTACCATTCTTTAAAAGATCATCTGCTTTTTTGGCTTGTGCTAAGGCTCTTTCTTCCGTAATGCTAATGACGGCCTTCAACGAATCATTATGCTTCCTCAGTCTGCCGATGAAGAATTCTGTAAGCTCAACAGAGGTAATTTGCCGCTCTCGGATAAGTACTGATAACTCTGCGACAGTGTAAAATGCCAAGTTATTTTTGTTCTCAGGAAGCTTCACATTTTTGGGAAGGTCCCATTGAATGGATTGCTGTCTGGTGGGAATTGATCGATTGCCCTTAGGGGGATTAAACCACAATGCAGGAGGAATGCTATTGTCAATCTTATACTCATGTAATTCCTTCAAGCCCCTCAGGTTACGATTTATGTTGGGTAACATTTGTGAAATTTCCTGATCATCAAAATCAAGGTTCAGGATTTTTTGAGCAGCTTCAACATCGCTTTTTTCGATGGCCATATTTTGCGCCATTTTGAAACCTGCCAAAAAGCCTGTTGCTAAAAGCAATCCGATTAAAACAAGTGGAGCCTTTTTAAACTTTGTATTGAGTATAGTCATTGAAGAAGTGTTTTATAGATTTGAGGAAGATTTAATCTTCACCTCGATAGAAAGATAAGTTATGAATTCCATAAAGACACCACAAACCATTTTCCCTAACTGGATGCGTGGCTTTTTACTTATATCAGCTGCTTATAACATTCTGTGGGGAATCTTCATTGGTTATTTCCCTGAGACGTTCTTTCAGTGGGTAACGGAGTCAGAGGCCTCGGCACCTGGAGTAATCACATGGCAAGGGAAATTCGTATTGTTGATGGCGGGGGTTTATCTGGCTTGTGCCATCCACCCTGGAAGGTTTTGGTATCTTTTGTTCTTTGCTGCCTTCACGAAAATTGCTGGCGGCATTTGGTTTTACTTTAGTATTCTAGGGCAGCAGGTAGGAGATAAAGCTACTTTCCATTTACTTATGAATGACGGTATTTGGGTTCCCTTCTTGTTATTCATCGGGCTTAGGGCCCATGCCTACTTTAAGTCTAAGCGAAGTACTGAAACCGAGGCTTAAAAGAAGAGGAATTTTTTCCTTTTATAGAGAGGAGTTCGCTCCGACCGTGCAAAACCGCTACCCACCCGTGATGAGCCAAAACAGTAAGTTTTTCTAGAATTGGCTTTCAACTGTTTTAGATTAATGCTAAAGAATAAACCACCGGATTTTTTCTCCTTGGAAAATACAGAACCTAAGCTTTGAGTTCCGATGGTGAAGGCACCATACCTCAGTGCTGCGCCAAGCTCAGAATCACCATCTAAATTGCGATAAAAAGGTAGGTAAAACCCAGCATAACCTGTTTCGTAACGAGGCGTGATGGTGATACTACTAGGGTAATTCACTCTATAGTCAGCTGGTACCAGACTTGTCAGGTCAAATCTACCGGCTACATTGACATAGAAGTTATTCCAAAAATTATAATCATAATCCAGATTGAGTGAGGTAGGCAGTGTGACCGTATAGCTCCCTGACTTATCTCCGACCTGCAGAATGGTTTCCAAAGAGTCTCGCACTTGACGAAAGCTATCTATGTTTCCGAAAAGATCATCAAAGTTGATGTCTCCCTGGTTTGGAAGTATTCCTGTTGCTGCAAAGGCGGCAGATCCCTGATCAAATTTCATTACCCCGATATCAGTTATAGAAATACCCAATCTAAATTCATAGGTAATATCTGGTTTTAGCCTTGTTTCCCGGTTGCCACGGGGGTCTTCGCGATAAGCAACTCTTTCATAGACTACTCCAATATCTCCCCCAGGCTTAAAACCTGTCCCCTTAGGTAGTCTGTTGAAGTTTTGAGTACCGTCAAATTGCTGAAAATCATCGAGGGTGGAGGAGTGGCCGATTTCTGCTTCTAAATTGTTGAATTGGGCCAAGCCTGCACCAGTAATATTGTAATCAATGTCCTGGATGCTCGCCCATACATTGGCTAAGGGGTTGATGAGTTTGAATGTTGCTCCGACTTTCCAGCGATGGAAGCCATCGTCTTTCTTTACAAATGCATAGCTGAGTGCTATTTCTTGCCATAGACTCGTAGCGAAATCACCCTTTTGATTTGTTACGGTTGTATTTAAAAACCGGGCATCAGTAAATCGGTTCACCTGAGTGATAAATTGAGGTGATAGATCGTTGATACTGCTCACGGACCTAAGTTGAAACTGCAAAGCAATGCCTTGTTTTCTTGGAAGAGACAACATGGCTGAAAAGCCACCTAAGCTTAGATTGGCATGTAAAAATCTTGGCTCCAGATCAGTGAAACGGATAAGGCTGGTTCCTTCAGCGTTGGTTCTGGTAAACCCGATATTATTGGTCAGGTAATAATTAGCATTGATAAGGCTGAAATCGAATTTATAAGGCGAATCTGCTATTGAAGCGGGTTGAACTCTCGCGCCTAATACGCCAGAGAAATCGGATTGAATGAATCCATTAAACTCTTGGGCCTTTAGCCAGGGGCCAATGACAATGAGAGTTAAAAAAAAGATGCTTCGATTTATAATGATCAAAAAGATTAAGGATCGCCTTAAAATTACGACTAGTACTGCATATTATTTTATGTAAACTGCGTATTTCGCGAGATATCCTTTGTTCCACTCTTTTCAGTAGCTGAATGTCTATTTGACCGAATTCTATTCTGTAATCATCTGATATCGAAAAATAAAATCAATTTAAACGTAGATACATACTTTCACAAAGGCCGAATAAATGTATGTGAACGACATGAAAATTTGGGGCCAACGACTTTTTTCTGTATGTTTGTCTCACTTTCACAAGAACACCTCCTTACTATCTTCTTATAATCTACCCTCAGGTATTTCGCTAAAACCACCTGTATACTTCCTATTGCGCTAAGTCGAACGAGCGCTACCTCATAATTTTCCTATGCCCTGATTTCTCAGGGTGATCATTGGAGGTTTATTGCCGAACTCTTTAAATCTCATTTTCAATTACAGCCAAGTCGAACGGGCCATTGAAAAATCAACGATGAAGTCACCCTGGCTTAAAAACCGGGGTTATGAAAAGACATTTAAGTACAATCAATAAGGTAGTATTGGTCAGTTTGTTAGTACTGACAAATACATTTTCCCTTTTATCTAACAACTATAATCGAACAATTACTCGTCAAGAGGCTGCTGATGATCTGGAAGTCTACTTTCAGATCATCGATAAGCAGCACGGTAATCCATACCAGTACATTAGCCGGCAGGCATTTCAAAAGTTGGTATTGGACAGAGTGGCATCTCTTCCTGAGGCTATCACCTTCAAACAATTTGAGGTACTCCTTGCTGAGCTGAACAATACATTGCGTTGCGGCCATACAAAGGTCGGAATGGATAAATCGGTTGTTCGTCAGGATTTGGGATTAGCTCAATTCTTTCCCTTACCGATAAAGATTATAGAGGGTAAAGCTTATGTAGACTTCGAGCGTAGCAGTATTCCTCATGGTGCCGAATTACTCAGCATTAATGATGAGGAAATACCGGGTCTATTACCAAAACTTATCAACCTTACGGTCACTGATGGTTTCAGTGAAACAAAGCCTCTAAGAGAAGTAGAGAGCAAATTTGGCTATTACTACTTCCTAAAAAACGGTGCTTCTTCTAGCTTCTCTGTAAGCTATAAGGACCCTATTGGTCAAGTTCGACAAACGGTTGTTGAAGGCGTGGCGGGTAATACCATGCTGGCTAACAACTATTATAGACCAATCAACATGTCGCATGAGCGATACAATCGGTTTACGAACCTTGATGCGATCGACTCCCTTCAGACGCTCGTTCTAACATTGAATACATTCCAGGCTAACCCGGACTGGTTTGATCAGAAGTTAGGGTCACGTTACAATGAGGAAGACAAGGAGTTCGACTTTGAAAACCTCGTTATTGATCTGAGAATAAACGAGGGGGGCGATCGCAGATTGTTGAACACGATGTACCAGTTTTTAACGGGTAGCAAACTCAAAGACCCTTCAAAGACCTATACCAGATCTCAGAGCATCGAGATGAAGAAATATGTCGCCTCCATTAATGGCCGTTTGAAAACTGACGAATCTCTAAAAGGTGCTGAAGACTATATTCAGAGATATTTCCAAGCGCCTAGAGAAGGACGTTTTGAAGCACCGCTACTGAACTGGTATGACGAGTTTGAAGGAACAGTGGACTACAAAGGAGCCAAGTTTGATGGCAACGTTTATGTCTTGATTTCAGGGAGAACGTTCTCTGCAGCAGCCGACCTGGCCAGAATATTAGGTCAAATGGATAACGTAGTTTTAATAGGTGAAGAAACTGGCGGTGCTCATGTAGGTAGAGCAGCAAATATGTTGGTGAACTACAGCCTTCCGAACTCAAGCTCAACCCTTCAGGTTCCCGTGATTTATGAGGAATTTGTAAATGTTTCGGCTGACAATGCCGGTAGAGGAACATTTCCTGATTATGCTGTACAGACTAGCTTCCAAGATCTTTTAGATAAAAGGGATTCTGTATTTGAGTATGCTTTGGAGTTAATCAGTCAGCGAAATTCTTTCGGTTCGAATTAAACAATTTCCTCTTTTTCAGTTTTCCGGAATACTTACCTTTATAATATGAGTAAACCGGAAAAGACCCTCTTTCTTTTAGATGCAATGGCGCTCATTTATAGAGCCCATTTTGCTTTTAGTAAAAACCCACGAATTAACTCAAAAGGCCTCAATACGGGAGCTCCTTTCGGTTTTACCAATAGTCTTTATGAGATCATCGATAAACGAAAACCAACGCATATTGCGGTGGCTTTTGATACCAGTGCACCTACTTTTCGGCATGAACGATATGAGCCTTATAAGGCCAATCGTGAAGAAACACCTGAAGACATTAAAATCGGCACGCCTATCATTAAAGACATCGTAAGGGCCTTTAATATTCCAGTGTTGGAATTGGATGGGTATGAAGCGGATGATGTCATAGGGACTTTTGCCAAAAAAGCAGCACGAGAGGGTTTTGAGGTTTTTATGATGACGCCCGATAAAGATTACGGACAATTGGTAGAGGAACATGTCTACCTATACAAGCCGGCATTTATGGGCAATGGTGTAGATATCATGGGTATTCCGGAAGTACTGGCCAAATGGGATATTGAACGAATAGACCAAGTGGTAGATATGCTAGGCCTTCAAGGCGATTCTGTTGACAACATACCTGGAATTCCTAGTGTTGGACCTAAGACCGCCTCAAAACTATTGAAGCAGTATGGGACTGTTGAGAACATTGTGGCTAATGCGCATGAGTTGAAGGGGAAGCTTGCCGAAAAAGTTGCAGAATTTGGGGAACAAGGTATTCTATCAAAAGAGTTAGCTCGAATTGAAATAGAAGTACCGATTGAGTTTAAAGAGGAAGACTTGGTTTACAAGGGACCCAATGTTGAAAAGCTGACAGAGATATTTGAGGAGTTAGAATTTCGCACTACACTAAAGAGAATTCTTGGTCAACCGGCTGCTACGCCAAAGGCAACCAAGCCAAAACCAGCGGCTTCGGAGCAGATGGGTCTTTTTGCGGATGATGCGCCAACCTTACAGTCTTCGCCAGAAGAAGCAGCCGTTCAGGAGAAGAGCAATCTGGCCAGTACGGCACATGATTATCATCTGATAGATACGCCAGCCTTAAGACAAAGGCTTGTTAAATATCTGATGCTTCAAAGTGAGATCTGCTTTGATACAGAGACTGACAATCTTGAACCGATTGAGGCCAACATGGTCGGCCTGGCATTTTCATATAAAAAAGGTGAGGCCTATTACGTACCAACTCCACCGGATGACAAAGCGGAGACACAAAAGATTGTCGAAGAGTTTCGATCGGTTTTTGAAAGTGAAAAAATTTCAAAGATTGCCCAAAATGCCAAGTACGATATTCAGATCCTAAAGAATTACGGTGTAGAGGTCAAAGGACCAATCTTTGATACCATGCTTGCCCATTATCTTATCGATCCGGACACAAGACACAATATGGATGTATTGTCCGAAAATTACCTCAATTACACCCCTGTCTCCATCACTGAACTCATTGGTAAAAAAGGAGCCAAGCAAGGCAACATGAAAGATGTGCCGGTACATCAAGTAGTGGAGTATGCAGGTGAGGATGCGGATATTACTTATCAACTCAAAAACAGTCTTGAGCCCTTACTGGGGGATGGTCAACTGAAGAAACTTCTGGAGGAAGTTGAGACTCCATTGATGCATGTATTGGCAGATATCGAGTATAATGGAGTGAAAATAGATGTCGTTACACTCACGGCTATGTCGAAGGAGCTGGAAGAAGAAAGCCGAAAGGCTCAGGCTGAAATCTTCGAAATGGCAGGTGAGGAGTTTAATGTAGCCTCTCCAAAACAATTGGGTGTGGTGCTTTTCGATAACCTCAAACTCGTTGATAAGCCCAAAAAGACAAAGACTGGACAGTATGCAACAGGGGAAGACATTCTATCGAAGCTTGCTGTAGAGCATGACATTGCCAGAAGGATTTTGGAATTCAGAGAGTATCAAAAACTCAAGTCTACCTATGTTGATGCTTTGCCAACCATGATCAGTCCGGTTGATGGATTAGTACATACCGATTACCGCCAGGCTGTTGCGGCTACGGGTAGGCTAAGCTCGAATAACCCAAACCTTCAGAATATCCCCATTAGAACACCAAAAGGAAGAGAAATAAGAAAGGCATTTATCCCAAGGTCTGATGAATTTACCCTACTTGCAGCGGATTACTCTCAAATAGAACTACGGATTGTGGCGTCATTTGCCAAGGATGAAAGCATGATTGAGGCATTCAAGTCCGGAAGAGATATTCATGCCACCACTGCCTCGAAAGTATTTAATGTGCCGCTGGAAGCAGTTGATCGCGATATGCGAAGAAAGGCCAAAGAAGTGAACTTTGGACTTATCTATGGTATATCAGCCTTTGGCTTGGCCCAGAATATCGGGATTTCCAGAACGGAAGCACAGCAAATTATCACAGCCTACTTCAATGAGTTTCCAGGAGTAAAAAGCTATATGGATGCTCAGGTGAATAAGGCCAGGGAATTCACCTATGTAGAGACCATTCTAGGTAGGAGACGATACCTCAGAGACATTCACTCGAAGAACATGACCGTGCGTGGGCATGCCGAGCGCAATGCAATTAATGCCCCTATTCAGGGAAGCGCAGCAGATATGATTAAGGTGGCCATGATCAATATTCATGGCTGGATGAAAAAAGAAAACATGAAGTCAAAAATGATCATGCAGGTACATGATGAACTTGTGTTTGATGTACATAATTCAGAGTTGGAAATCATGAAAACCAAAATACCTGAGTTGATGATGGGAGCAGTTGAGTTAGATGTGCCGATGGACGTGGAAGTTGGAGTCGGTGAAAACTGGTTGGTAGCGCATTAGTATTATCACATAAACATGTGAATTGGCTCAATTAAGAATTCCTTAACTTGAACCATGCCTCTAAGCTTTTTGAAATGTATTAAGAAGCTCTTATTTGTCTGGCTAGTAGCAGTGAATTTTGCATTTCAAATTGATTTAGTTGCTCAGACAACAACTATTAAAAAATTTACTACCGCAGAAGGTCTTTCTAATGATGACGTAAGAGATATTCATGAGGATCGCTTTGGTTATAAGTGGATATCAACCGGCCATGGACTGAATAAATATGACGGCTATAATTTTGAGGTCTTTCGACATAACCCGCAGGATGCCTATTCATTACAGGCCAATAGCCAGGGCAGGATATTTGAAGATGGGCTGGGCAACATTTGGGTGACCCTTGATATTGGAGGGGTCAATAAGTATGACAGAGCTTCCGGAAAATTCTATTTCTATAACTATGATAAAGAGCAGCCAAACCACCTCAACAACTTCGTCAAGACCATGGGATTCGATGCGCAAGGTCGAGGATGGGTAGGAACACATAAGGAGATCAATCTAATTGATGAAAACTCACAAAAGTTCGTACCTGTTTCAGTAGTAGGTCAAGAAGGGATCAACGTTTTAAACATTTACGAGAGTAAGGCCGGTCAAATTTGGGTTACGGCTATTGAGGGAGTTTTTCTTTATAGTGATTCTCTAAACAGGTTTGAACCTGTTGACTATAATGGAGTCCCAATAAAAGGGGCCTATTTACCTGTAGAAATTGGAGATGCCTTGTGGCTAGGGGTTTTGGATGCTGGGGTTTATAAGGTTCAGACTTCAGACTTACAAGTAAGTAAAGTGCAAGTCAATTCGTATGGCTCATGGATTTCTAACGTTTTCGAAACAAGTGATCACGCATTGGCTATTTCAATAAGAGGAGAGGGGATTTACAAATATGTAAATGGTGATTGGCGCGAAGTAATCATTCCAGGTTTCGAAACCAGCCAATTACTGGTGGCACATGGAAATCCAAAGAATGGTGAATTACTCATTGTTAGCACAGAAAATGAAGCATTCAGCCTGAAAGCAGATGGTGCTCTTGAAAAGATTATTAAATCAGATTTTACACTCTCCGCTTTTTGGCTAGACAGTCGTGAATCAACCTTATGGTTGGGCTCTCGAGGTGGTGGGGTTATCCAAGCTTCGAGTAAGTCGAACTTTTTTGACATAGTAGACTGGAAGGACTATGATAAGCTAGGGGACGCTATGTATGCCAGGATTGTCGGACGATCAACTGAGGGAGGAATTTACATGTCTACCGAGAAAGGGCTCCTTTTACTCGATCCTGTCAATCAGCACGTGAATCAGGTCCTTAATAACTCAAAAAACGATTTTCATCATTTTATAAGACTATTGAAGGACGAGGGAAAGCGCATAATGTTGGCGACAGATGATGGCCTCTTTTCCTTTGACAAGCAAACGAAAACATTTAGAGGCCCCAGTTCCACTTTTCCGGGTCGCGTAAGCGAATTTCTTTATGATCGTCATGATGTGCTTTGGCTAATCAACAATGAACAGCTATTAAAACAAACACCGAATGGTTTTATAAATACCCGTGAATGGGATAATGTTCCGGTTCAGTTCAAATCAGCTCAGGGCAGAAAGCTCTTTATTGATTCGGAAGGAAGCATGTGGTTGGCGACTATTAGAGAAGGTATGTTTCGCATTAGGGAGGATAATGGTGCTTACGATGTAAAACAATTCAAATATTCAGGAGTCAGGGAATCCGGTTTTCAAAGCCAAACGATTAATGATATTTATGAAGATGCCGAATCTCGTCTCTGGATTGGTGGTTTCAGTAGTGGTCTGATGGAATTCGATCGGCAGACAGAAACTTGGATCAGCCATACACCCAAGGGATCAATGCCCATACCCAATATTCAATCTATAGAACAGGCCGATGATGGCGCTTTGTGGGTTTCATCTATTAATGGTTTACACAGTTATAGACCTAAAAAGCGTCAGTTCAAACATTACACAACCCACAATGGGCTACCTGGCAATACATTCAGGTTTCACTCCTCTATAAAAACTGAATCAGGTACGTTGTTTTTTGGTTCAACTGAGGGGATAATGTACTTCAAACCAAGCGAAGTAAAAGACGATTTGACTTACCCTGACATTCAAATAGAAAGTGTTAGGCTTTTTGATGAACAGGTTCAAAAAGAGAGACCTATACAGCAGGTCGATAGATTAGAATTTCAGCATAACCAGAATTTTATTGGTTTTGATTTCATAGCTATTGACTACCTCAATCCTAATGATATTGTATATTCCTACAAGCTGGAAGGCGTGGATGATTCATGGTCAAACAGCACCAAACTGCGATCGGTCAACTATGCAAGCTTATCACCAGGAACCTACACTTTTAGGGTCAGGGCCGGACGAAATGCTGGTGATTGGAATCCTGTTGAAACCAGTTTAACCATTGAGATTCTAAGTCCATTTTGGCAACAGTGGTGGTTTTATTCTATAGTGTTTGTAATCATCTGCTCGCTCCTTTACGCCATTCTTCAGTATCGTGTTCAGCGTAAAATCCAACGACTTTCTTTCATGGAATCCATACGAAAGAAGGCTGCAGCTGACTTTCACGATGAAATGGGAAATAAGCTCACACGGATTGCACTGTTCTCGGAGGTGTTGGAAAGGCAAATAAACGGTTCCAATCCGGATGCCACTGCTTATGTCGAAAAGATCAAACATAACTCGAGAAACCTGAATAACTCAATGCGTGATTTTTTATGGGCATTGGACCCCAAGAAAGATTCAGCTTATGACTTAGCCAGTATGCTCAAAGATTTTGGAGAAGAGTTATTTGATAAGACCTCCATCGCCTTCTCAGTAGATCAGATACCAACCGTTTTACAAGGTGTCAACTTAACCATGGACTGGAAGCGCCACTTGATTATGACCTTCAAAGAGGCGATGCACAATGTTTTGAAACATGCGGAAGCCAAGAATGTGTCTTTGAGTTTTAATTATAGAAATGACCAGATTGAGATTGTCTTAACAGATGATGGAAAAGGGTTTGATCTGGAGCATCATCATGAGGGTTACGGTCTTAGAAACATGAAGTCGAGAGTCAATGAACTAGCCGCAAGCTTCGAAATACAGACAAAAAATGCATTCGGAACTAAAGTAATATTTAGTGGAAAACCATCAATAAGTGAAAGTAGAGTATGACTGATAAAATAAGATTGAATATTGTTGAAGACGATCCTGAGATCAGAAATAACCTCGCCCTTATCATTAATACAAGTGAGGGGATGATGTGTGATCGCACTTTTGAAAATGCAGAAAGCTTTCTTGAAAATCTGGAAACACAAAAACCTGATATCGTTTTAATGGACATTTCTCTACCTGGTATGACGGGAATTCAGGCAGTAGAAAAGATGAAGGAAAGGGCGCCTAAAGCAGAAGCCCTGATGCTTACGGTTCATCAAGACGATCAGCTAGTCTTTGATTCTCTCTGTGCAGGGGCTTCAGGATATCTGGTAAAGAGCACTCCTCCTTTGAGAATTATTGATGCCATCCGTGAGGCCGTAAGTGGAGGCGCACCCATGAGTACAAGTATCGCTCGAATGGTGGTTAAATCATTCAGCAAAAAGACGGAATCTGACTTAACTGAAAGAGAGATGGACGTACTTGATCAACTCTGTCAGGGTAAGAGCTATAAACTCATAGCAGATGCTCTTTTTATCAGTCAGGATACGGTGAGGTCGCATATCAAGAGTATCTATAAAAAGCTTGAAGTCAATTCTAAATCAGAAGCAGTGGCCAAGGCACTGAAGGATCGTCTCGTCTAACTACTGACGTTTGAACCTCACCCTCTTTAAGTAAGTGGGTTTTATATCGCTATTGGCTGGTGTGCCTGTTAGTGGTTTGGAATCATTGATGTACAGAAACCTTCCATCGGGACTAAACTCCAAATCATTGGGTAGCGAGAGTTCCCCTTGAAGCGCATTTCCTTCCTGATGGCCTCTGGTGCCACTGCCCACGATTAATTCGGCATTTCCTTCGAGATCCAATCTGTAAACCTGATTTGCCGCTCTTGCGACCACATAGAGGTTGCCCTGATAGAAAGTGATATGTCCATTATTATTTCCAGTAAAAGTGGCCAGTACCGATGGGTTTCCCTGTGTGTCGATCTTGACGACACTGGCATTGCTGAAATTCGCAACATATAGATTTCCATCATTGTCGATTGTAATGCCATTTGGGCATGCAAACAAGTTGCCACTGGCAAAAGTGCTTACCTCTCCCTCAGGCGTCACTTTCTTGACGGTATTATCGCCACAATTGGCTACATATAAATTACCCTCACCGTCAAATACAACGCCTACAGGAGATGACATACCAGAAACGAAGGTAGACACTTGTCCAGTTGAATTGATAGTACTCACTCTTCCTCCCTGAATATTAGATTGATAGAGCAGGCTTCCATCAGCATTGAAAGTGTTGCCAGATGCTCCCACAAGACCTGTTGCGAAAATGCTGGCCTCTCCACCCGGGGTGATCTTATAGACCAATGTACCCGGAGGGCTACTGAGCGATTGGCCAAAATCGGCACAATATATATTGCCCTCACTGTCTACCTCTAAGCCACCTGTACCTATCGGTAGCTCCGTAATAATTTCCAGAACATCGGCATTTTCAAGTGTGATCTGACTAGACTGATTGCTAAGCTTATTGGTGGTCACCGTGGTGCCATCTGCTATCACAAGTACAAATACGCGGTAGGTTTCATCTTCTGTAATGGGGTTTCCTTCGACATCCAGAAGGGTTGGGGGTAAGTTGGCGACAATGTCATTGCCAGTCGGAGCAATAGAATAGAAACTACCTGATGGTAATGCTTCGATAGAAGCCAAGGACAGGTTCGCGATGGCATCGATTTGAGCGACTATAACTCTGTAAGCGTTTACAAAGGATTCGTTATTGGAGATACTAAATGAAACCCTCAGATCCGAGGCATCAGCATTGTTGTTCAAGTCCTCAATCACCAGGTTGGTGATGGCAATATTGGGTTCAGGACTTCCACCTCCATCATCGCCTCCATCGCTACCGCAGGCACATGTCAGTGCAAATAGAACAAGTATGGAACAGACTAGAGGCGAGAAGATTTTAGACATAGGTAGATTTTTGTGCTAGAACGCGTGCCGTGAAAAAAGCGGCATTAATTGTCTAAAATTCACACGTTTATGTGATCTTTATGTAATCCTGAAATCCGTTTTTAGTCGATAAGGTACGCTGTTATGATAAAAGCCCGGATCGCTTTCATTTCCTGTTTTTTAGTTGTTTTGAGTGGAGCTGTCCATGCACAGGTTAACTACCTGGACCTTCCAAAAGACCGTCAATTTGACTTTTGGATAGGGGAGTGGGATGTGAACCTGAGGGTTAAACAAGAAGACAATTCCTGGAAGGATGATATTAAGTCAATAGCCAAAATCTATGCTATCAATGATGGGAGGGCAATTCTGGAGCTTTGGAATGACCAAAGGCCAAATGGTATCAAGGGTTTTAGTCTGCGCTATTATAATTTCGAATTGGAGAGGTGGGACCTGTGGTTGAACTGGCCCAATCAGAACTACTCTGCCTTGAGCGCTATGTCAGGAAATTTTCGTCATGGAAGAGGCGAATTCTGGGGTGGTAAAGGAGATACACTTTCAGTTTATACCTTTTCTGATATTAGCCCATATGCTTTGAGATGGGACGATGCCTTTACTCACGATGGTGGAAAAACCTGGCGAAATAATTGGATTATGGAATTTACGAGGACAGCAGAAGTCCCTGATTGGCCCGAGGCGGAAACGGCTCATACCTATGATGTAGCGGATAGATGCGACCTGCCAGAGTTCTCCGCTTTCAGAGATTTAAAAGGTAATTGGACAGGCACTGTGAGCACTAAGGGCGATAATCAGTGGAAAACTGGAGATGTAAAAATGAGGGGTTTCGAGGTACTGAATGGTTGTGCGGTGCTCAATTTCCTGACGATGGATATTGATGGAAAGACCTCTGAGCACTTCAGCATTAAGAGTTATAACTTTTTTGCGCAGATGCTTGAAGATGGACAAATAGGGGATCGTAGGGAAGACAACTTCATAAGGTACTTTGGAAAGTATTCGCAAGATTCGAAGGTCTACGAAATGGAAGAGGTGTCAGCTGACGGAAGACTTATCAAGAAGTACCAATGGGATCTCTCAACCTCTGGAAAGGCCCTTGTGCAAGTCTTTGAGGGTATCAAAGGAGAAAAGATTGTATGGGAGAAAGTCACTGATATATCCCTTCAAAAAAATTGATAAGTTTGGGCCAAAGAAGCACTGGCCCATGGAATTCCTAATATCTCAAGAAGACATTGTTGCAGCACACAAGCGGATTGCTCCATATATCCATCGCACACCTATTTTGACATCTGATAGTGTCAATGAGATTGCTGGTTGCGAGCTGTACTTTAAATGCGAGAACTTCCAAAAAGTTGGTGCTTTCAAGGCCAGAGGAGGTGTTAATGCAGTCCTTTCTTTACCAGAAGACCAAAGAAAAAACGGTGTCGTTACCCACAGTTCAGGAAACCATGCACAGGCCATAGCACTTGCGGCCAAAATGGCTGGTATTCCCGCCTATATCGTGATGCCCAAAACAGCACCCGAGGTAAAAAGGAAAGCGGTTGAAGGATATGGCGCCCAAATTACACTCTGCGAACCAACCCAGCAGTCAAGAGAAGAGAACGCAGCCAAGATTCAAGAGGAGACGGGAGCAACTTTCATTTCTCCTTACAATGATTACGCTGTCATTACGGGTCAAGCGAGTTGCGCTCAGGAATTATTGGAAGACCAACCCGAGTTGGAAGCTATTATAGCTCCAGTTGGTGGTGGAGGATTAATGGCAGGGACGCTCTTATCCGCCCACTATACAGACGCAAATATTGATGTTTACGCAGGAGAGCCCGAGGGCGCTAAAGACACCTACCTGTCCATACAGAAGGGAGAGATTACAAAAGTAGAGAAGCCATCATCAATTGCGGATGGCTTACTGGCCAGTATGGGAGATAAGAATTTTGCGATTATTAAGCCTCTTATTGAAGATGTGTTTCTGGTTTCTGATCAGGAAATTATTGAGGCCATGCGCTTGATTTGGGAACGCATGAAAATCATCATAGAGCCTTCTTGTGCTGTTCCTGTAGCAGCACTGCTCAAGAATAAAGAAGTGTTTAAAGGTAAGAAAGTGGGAGTGATCCTTACTGGAGGAAATGTGGACTTAGCCAAACTTCCTTTTTGATATGCCAACTGTTCCGTGGCGCAAGCTTCCTTGGTCTTACTATTTGATAATTACTTTACTTCTCCTTCTGTTAATAGTGCTTTCTTAGCTAAGGGAGATTGCTTCTCCCGATGGCTCGGGATCGCAATGACGTTCTTAATTTTCAATGTATGACCAAGTCTAAGACTCATTCACCGGAGCATGAGGATTGATCTCTCGGAGTTTTTCTTCCAGGGCCCTTAGATCCTTGAGTTTCATCCAGCTTACCTTGATCTTGTGTTTTTGCATCTTTTCTTCCTCATTGAGCAGATTGAGTCCAATGTGTAAGTGATCTGTTTCAAAGTAACTATCGAAGTTGTACTTGTTGATAATAATCGAATCCTGCTTTTTAGAAAAAAGACGTTGAGAATTGACCACCATGCCCCCATCAGCTTCACTGGCATGTATGTATACGGGCCAGTTGATAATAGAAGACATAAAACCAAAAATTGGCGCAAAAGCTGCCAATAGAATAATGCCGGGAAGTTCCGGAGCGATGATGTATTTATAGACAAAAATGAAGACGACAAACAGCCCATAGAAATAGAGCATGTATTTGAATCGATTCACTTTGCTTTTGTTGTTGATATCTTTCATAATGACCAGCTGTTCTAACGTGAATTTACACGATTTAAGGAACTATCCGAATCGCATTTTCGAAACCAAATCCCAAAGAACAACTCCTATACTAACGGAGATATTAAGCGAATGCTTCGTGCCGAACTGAGGGATTTCGATAGAGCCGTCTGCAAAGGCTACAACTTCTTCCTCCACCCCGAATACCTCATTGCCAAAAATTATGGCGAGCTTCTGATCATTCGTGGGTTCAAAGCGCTCCAAAGAGATGGAATCGTCTACCTGTTCAATGGCCATAAGCGTATAACCTTGGGACCTTAAAGTTTTGCAAGCCTCCAGGGTAGTTTCATAATGTTTCCATTCCACAGAGTCGGTCGCGCCTAGTGCCGTTTTGTGAATTTCTCTATGTGGAGGTTGTGCCGTAATACCGCATAGGGCAATACTTTCTATGGCGAAAGCGTCTGCCGTCCGGAAAGCAGAGCCAACATTATGCATGCTGCGCACATTGTCCAACACCAAAACAATCGGTGTTTTTTCAGACTCCTTGAATTGGTCAAGGTCAGGTCTGTTCAGCTCTTCATTCTTTAGTTTGCGCATCTCTCACAAAAATAGAAAAACTGCCCACTCCTTATAAGTGGACAGCCCAAAACAACACCAATCAATAATTTTGTTTAAATGTTGTGCTAGCGAGCAGCTCTACTGTTCTTAGAAATCACCAGGTACTTGGAGATTTGCCAGAATGACTCTGGATCTGTGATTTCGAGGATTTTAGTGGCCTCGTCCTCTCCCGGTAGAATCTGATACGATCCGCTTGGGTGATTACTGACAAGAGAAAGTGTAGTGGCTTGAATTTTAAGCTGGCTGACCTTACGTCTATCCAATTCCATAAATTCTGTCTTGTCTGCATCGTCTTGTAAGGCTACGCTTCTTCCGATGAAGCCCAAGAATCCACCCTCCTTGTCAACAACCCCCTTCGCTTGCAAATCTTCAAAAGTGCCAACGGCCAGGTAACTCTTGTTCAATTCATCATTAAGGGCAGTGAGCTGAGTGACCTCAAGTTCTTTTTCACCGATGATTTCGACTTTGGCATTTAGGGTTTTGTTGAGGGAATCTTTTTGATCCGTTAACAATGCAAGTGCCTCGCCTTTCGCAACCAATTCAGTTTTTAAGTCACCGATAACCGTTTGTCTGGCAGTCAGATCTGCCTGAAGTGCGTTGATGCGTTTTTCGAATACACCTAATTTGAGATCTGTACTTTTGATTTTATCAGAGAGCGTCTTGATGTTTTCATTTGACCTGATGATTAGATCATCAATCATGGCGATCTCCCGCATGATGTTTTCCTTCTTTCCGCTGTTTAGTGGCTCCTGACTTTGTCCATGGACTAGATTTTCCTTTTCTACGATGGCTCCAATCTGATCTTCGACTTCCGTGATCAATCCCATGACTTCTTCGAAGGCAGATTCCTTTCGAATGACCTCCTTTTCAAGCCTTGCAAATTGACCTTCTAGTACTCTTTTTTCTTTGTTAGTGGAGGAAATTCCGAACCACATAGCAATGGTGAGTGCTCCGAGCAATACCATGCTCACTTTTAATGTTTGTTTCATCTTCCTTAGGTTTTAATGTTAAATAATGGATTAAAAAATATGCTGAATCAGGTCCCTGGGGACAGATTCCTGTGACGCATAGCGGAAGGCTTGGATTGGTGGTTTTGAGAATAGGTTTGTGATGATTCTCGCTTATATAACGAGAAGTTTAGTTGATATTGTAAAGATGAACGAAAAAATTAGTTAATCTCTAATTTTGTACTGAGAGTCCACAATTTCCAAGGCTGAGAATAGAAAGGTTTCACCCCTCATTTTTTACTAGAACTAGTGATTGCCCAGTAAATGGGGCAGGTATACATTTGCAGCTCTTTAGAATTAATCTAAATAAGAATAAGCAATGAAGAAATTGAACCTAAAAATATGGGCCTTGGCATTATTAACCCTTGTGTCGATCACAGCATGCGATAATGATGATGACAATAACCCATCTGTAACTGCTCCTAGTACTTATAGTTTCGAGAGAAATGGACAAAGCACTGTGTCTTTCAGTGGACAAACGGCTAGAATCCAAATGGCCACTGAGTTGATCAATGGAATGAAGGATTTTGACAATGCCACATTGGTGTCATTGCTCGAGATGTACAGAAATGAAACAGAGAACGGTGGAGATGCCAATCCATTTGCATCTGCTGATCTTAATGCTTCTACAAAGAGTGTGAGAAGTAAGACGGCCGCGTCAAGAGACTTCTTCTCAACCAATGCAACAGAGGCTGCAGAAATCAAGCAGGACTTTGAAGGCTGGGTCACTGCTCAGGTAAATGAAGTGTTCCCTAATGAAAACGTAGCTGCTACCGCAGGAACTGCAGGTCAAATAGCTGATGGTTCTTCGACCAGATATGTAAGTGCAAAAGGCCTGGAGTACAATCAGGCAGTAAACAAAGGTCTAATTGGTGCCTTGATGTTAGACCAATTAGCGAATAACTATTTAGGAACAGCTGTTCTAGATGAAGCTAGTAACAGGGCTGACAATGATGCTGGCACCGTTGCTCCTGATAAGAATTATACCACTATGGAGCATAAGTGGGATGAGGCATATGGCTACCTATTCGGAACTTCAGTTAACACTGCTGACCCGGTAAGCGATATTGGCAGTGACGATGCTTTCTTGAATAAGTATGTAGGCAGAGTAGAAGGAGACAGTGATTTTTCAGGGATTGCTCAGCGTATTTTCGATGCTTTTAAGTTGGGCCGTGCGGCTATTGTAGCAGGTGAGTATACAGTGAGAGATGAGCAGGCTGCTATTTTGCGTGAAGCCTTATCTACGGTCATTGCGGTTAGAGCGGTTTACTATCTTCAGCAAGGAAAGAACGCTTTAACGCAAGACCCTCCTGCCTATGGAACGGCCTTTCATGACCTATCTGAAGGTTTCGGTTTTATTTACAGCTTAAGGTTTACCCGCAATACCCAAACTGGAGGACCCTATTTCTCAAAAACCGAAGTTGATGGCTTTATCAATGATCTCATCGGAACAACAAACGGTTTTTGGGATTTGACAGAGGCCACCCTCGATCAAATATCTAGCGACATTGCGGCCAAGTTTGACTTTACAGTGGCACAGGCTGGCAGCTAAGAAGCTTTAATACAATCAAACCAAGGGGATGGCAAATCAAGCTGTCCTTTTGGTGCTTTAATGAAACAAAAAATTCATGAAAAAGACGTTTTTCTTACTGGTTATAGGAGCAATTTTCATTGGTTGCTCTTCGTCCGATAATGATCCAGAAACCCCAGTTGATAACTTTGACCGATCTGCCATGCTGGCCAATTGGGCAGACAACATTATAATTCCTTCATTTCAAAACTATGTTGCAGGCTTGAATGAGCTCAAGTCGGCCAAAGATGCATTTAATGCCTCTAGTGATAATACGACTCTTCAAAACCTGAGAACCGCATGGCTAACGGCATATACACGATGGCAACATGTATCCATGTTTGAAATAGGCAGAGCAGAAGCTATTACGCTGAGAAACTTTACCAATATCTACCCTGCTGATGCACAAGAGATAGATGATTTTGTAGCGAATGGAAATTATAACCTGACTTTGCCTTCCACGAACGATGCACAAGGATTTCCGGCATTGGATTACTTGCTCTTTGGTTTAGGTGCTGATGATACAGCCGTTTTGAATGCACTGGGTGCCAATAATGCTAAGACTTACTTGAGTGATGTAGTCGAGCGCTTGGTTGCTTTGGGAACGGATGTTTTGACAGATTGGACAACATCTTACAGAGATACCTTCGTTGGAAACGATGGTTCCTCCGCCACGAGTTCTGTGAATAAAATGGTTAATGACTTCATGTTCTATTATGAGAAAGCCCTGAGGGCCGGAAAGATTGGTATTCCCGCAGGAGTGTTTTCCACGAGCCCCTTGGCCGATCGTGTAGAGGCTTATTATAATCGTGACGTTTCAAAAGCGCTTTTCCTTGCTTCTTTAAATGCAGCACAAGATTTCTTTAATGGCAAACACTATAATTCAAATTCAACTGGAGAAAGCCTAAGAAGTTATTTAGATGCCTTGAGTGTGGACAAAGAAGGGACAAGACTATCGACTTTGATCAATAATCAGTTTGATGCGAGTAGAACCAGTGCCAATAATCTTGCAAACAATCTTGCGGATCAGGTGACTACTGATAATTCTCGAATGCTTCAAACTTACGACCAACTTCAAATGAATGTGGTATTGATGAAGGTAGACATGTTTCAAGCCCTTAGCATTCAAGTAGATTTTGTTGACGCTGACGGTGATTAATTGAAGGCAATAAGTCAATCATATTTTAATAGTAATACGGAGGCTGCACCATTGGCGGTCTTTCGTATTTTATTTGGCCTGATGATGCTCCTTGGCATTATTAGGTTTTGGAGCTATGGCTGGGTTGACAAGCTATACATCCAACCCAAGTTCTTTTTCTCCTATTATGGTTTCGAATTTGTCAGGCCCTTGGGTCAGTGGACCTACGCGCTTTTTATAGTTTGTGGTCTGGCAGCCTTGGCTGTAGCTTTTGGGTTTAAGTATCGTCTTTCCATTATTACCTTCTTCCTTTCTTTTACCTACATAGAGTTGATGGATAAGACCACTTATCTAAATCACTATTACTTTATTAGTCTGGTTAGCTTCCTGATGATCTTTTTACCCGCCAATGCCTATTTCTCCTGGGATGCGCTGAAAAACGCAAAACTGCGCTACCAAAAGATTCCAAAGTGGACCATAGACAGCATTAAGATCTTGCTGTCCATTGTCTACCTATATGCGGGCTTGGCCAAGCTCAATTCAGACTGGCTGGTTGAGGCAATACCCCTGAAGATATGGCTACCGGCCAAATATGATATTCCCTTTATTGGTGAACTTCTCCGTCAGGAATGGATGCACTATAGTTTCAGCTGGATTGGTACCATATATGATTTATCCATTCCTTTTCTACTCCTTTACAAGCCTACACGGTCATATGCCTTTGTATTAGTAGTCATCTTTCATGTCTTGACCAGGGTGCTGTTTCCAATAGGAATGTTCCCTTACATCATGATAGTCAGTACACTTGTCTTTTTTGACCCCAAGGTTCATCACGGTATTCTGAGGCAAATCAGTAAGCTATTCCGAATCACAAAAAATACTTTTGACAACCGGGAGATACTTGTGCTTCGCGATACTTATAACCTCAGGAAAGGGGCTGTAGCCATTTTCTTAATGCTACAAATCCTTATCCCTTTTAGGCATTATTTATACCCCGGAGAGCTTTTCTGGACAGAAGAAGGCTATCGTTTTTCCTGGAGAGTGATGTTAATGGAAAAAGCAGGTTACGCAAACTTCAAAATTGTAGATGAAGAAACAGGCAAAAGGTTCTACGTAGACAATACCGATTTTCTAACCCCATTTCAGGAAAAACAAATGGCTACGCAACCAGACTTTATTCTGGAATATGCGCACTATTTGAAAAATCATTTTGAGGGGCAAGGACATCAGCATATTGGGGTTTATGTAGAGAGTTATGTGGCCTTAAATGGGCGCAGAAGTCAGCCCTATATCGACCCCGAGGTTGACCTTACAAAATTCAAAGAGTCATTTAAACATAAACCGTGGATTTTACCATTTGGAGATGAGATTAAGGGCTTATAACATTCTTTGTGCTTTCACAATCATAAGCCAGGCCTTGATGGCTCAGCATAGTGTAAAAGGTTTGGTAACTGACAAGAACTCTGGCAATCCTATAACCAGAGCAGAAGTGTTCATTAGAGAAACTGAAGCAATCGGTATGACCAATTCAAAGGGTCAGTTTGAGATCAGAGACTTAGTATCTGGCCAGTATCAGATGGTTGTTTATGCACTCGGTTATGAAGTAAGAAAGTTGAGTTTTCTTGTCAAAAAGGACACTTTTTTGAACATCAAAATGGCAGAGTTTTCTCGTGAGTTACCAGAGGTAGTTATCTCACAACAAAGAGAGGAGGCATTCAGCATTAATCGTTTAAGGCCAGTAGAGGGGACATCCATCTATGCGGGTAAAAAGTCTGAAGTGGTGCTACTGGATCAAGTTTTAGGAAACCTGGCCACCAGTAATGCGCGTCAAGTTTATGCCCAGGTTGTAGGTCTCAACATTTATGAAAGCAATGATGGCGGGTTACAGCTAAGCGTAGGAGGGCGAGGATTGGATCCGAACAGAACGGCAAATTTTAATACGCGCCAAAATGGCTATGATATCAGTGCAGATGTGCTTGGATATCCGGAGAGCTACTATACTCCTCCCGCAGAAGCGCTGCAAGAAATTCAAGTTGTGCGGGGAGCTGCCTCTCTTCAGTATGGAACACAGTTTGGAGGTCTGATCAATTTCAAAATGAAAGAACCACATCCCTCCAAACCTTTGTCTTGGACTTCAAGACAAACGATGGGGTCTTTTGGTTTGTTGACAAGCTTTAATAGTGCCAGTGGCACCTTGGGTAAACTGAGTTACTATACTTACTTCAATTACAAACAAGGCGAGGGCTTTAGACCGAATGCTGACTTTGAGTCCAAGAACTTCTTTGCCAACCTGAACTACGCCTTCAATGATCGAACAAGTCTTTCTTTTGACTACTCTCACCTTAACTATCTTGCCCAACAGGCTGGTGGTTTAACTGATACCCAGTTTAACATCAATGCAAACTTCAGCAATCGTACACGCAATTGGTTTGAAGTCAACTGGAATCTTTTGTCTTTGAAACTCAAACACAAGTTTTCTTCGAAAACAGACTTGAGTATAGATCTGTTTGGATTAAGTGCTTCCAGAAATGCTGTAGGTTTTAGAGGGAACCCAGCATTGCTTAATTCGAATCCAGTTACCCAATTAGATGAACAGGCTTCCGATGGATCATTTCTTTTGCCAAGAGACTTGATCAGAGGAGACTTTAACAACTGGGGTGTTGAAGCTAAGTACCTGACCCGATATAAAATTGGAAGTAAGGATGCCGTGCTTTTATTGGGTGCCAAAGTGTACACTGCCGATAATGAGGCAAGGCAAGGTGCAGGAAGCATTGGGACTGATGCAGACTTTAGTTTTTACAACCAATCTTTCCCTGATTATCCAAACCAATCAGAATTCAATTTTCCGAATCGTAATCTCGCTTTATTTGGAGAGCACATCTTCTATCTAAATGACAAGCTCTCTATTACCCCTGGGTTCAGGTATGAGTTTATCAGAACGGAAAGTGATGGGTCTTATACACAAGTAAACTATGACAATGCGGGCAATCCAATTTTGAGACGGACACTGGAGGACAATCGTGAATTGGATAGAAACTTTCTTCTCTTGGGCCTTGGTGCCAGCTATGAACATTCGGATGGCTTAGAGTTTTATGCCAACATTTCAGAGAACTACCGCTCGGTAACCTTTAGCGATATCAGAACTGTAAACCCGACCTTTATCATTGACCCTGATATTAGAGATGAGTCCGGATTTACGGCTGATATCGGAGCACGAGGTAAGTGGAATAAAACGGTTTCTTATGATATCGGAGCTTTTGGTTTACTCTATGATGACAGAATCGGGATTATCCTGGATGATAGAGCTAATCGGGTAAGAAAGAATATAGGAAAGGCATTTATATATGGGGTAGAGACTTTTGTTGATTGGAATCTCACGAGTGCTTTCGGACTAGATGATCAGAAGTTTAAGTTCAACTGGTTTGTAAATTCGGCTTTCACCTCATCAGAGTACATAAGCTCAGAGGAGAATAATGTTGAAGGGAATAAAGTGGAATTTATTCCGGCAATAAATCTTAAGACAGGCTTGAAAGCGGGTTATGAAAACCTTCTTCTCAGTTTGCAATTCACACACTTATCTGAGCAATTTACTGATGTTGAAAACTCCGCTGTGCCTGCAGATGGTGATGCTCGAAATGGTGTTATCGGTGAGATACCGGCCTATTCCATTATGGACTTATCACTTTCCTATTCCCTTGGTAAGTGGAAGGTGGAAGCAGGAGTGAACAACCTGTTGAATGAAACCTACTTTACCAGAAGGGCAACGGGTTATCCCGGACCAGGAATTATTCCTTCAGATCCAAGAGCCTATTATTTTACTTTGCAATTAAAACTATAGCCCTGGTTTCTTGGGTTTTAGCCACCCTCTGTCTACCGCGTATATGATCAATTCGGTTGGAGATTTTAGCCCCAGCTTCTTTAAGATATTCTTCCTGTGAGAATTAACTGTATGGATGCTAACCGCAAGTTGATCTGCGATCTCAGAGGAAGGAAGCCCTCGGCCGATGTACTTGATGATTTGCATCTCACGCTCTGACAAATCGGAATCAGTATTGAGCTGTAGATCATTGACCAAATCAAGCACTTTTTGGCAAAAGAAACTCCCGCCTTTTTGTACAACTGATAAGGCCGTCTGGATTTCTTCAACAGAGCAATTTTTGGTCAAAAAACCATCAACACCTGCTTTAATTTGCTTGTTAATGACCACCGCATCATCGTCTTCAGAGATAACAAGAATCCTCAGGTTTGGATAGTCTTTTTTCAGTTTACTGGTGATGGTGTCTTGCACGATAAATTCCCCAAGATATTCCAGAATAAGAAGATCAGGTTGATGCCGCTGTATTTGGTCATACAGATTCTTTTCGGTATTGAATAGCGTTACCTCATTAATATCATCACTGTTTTCAAGGACGATCTTAATTCCGGTACTGGAAAGAAAATGAGGGTCATAAATGGCCGCCTTCTTCACTCTATTTTTATTTAGACTGATTCTAATATAAGGCAAAAATAGTAATAGCCTAGCGCATAAGTGCTCATTATGCGTTTTTTTTGAGCACAGTCATGATTCGTCTGACCCTGGCGCAAGATAAATAAGCAGCGAGCCAGATTTAGGGGCCTGAAATCTTGTGCTAATGGCTTAAGATTAGACTCAATTATCTTTATTTTTGAAGCCAATAAAAATCGAAATCCCATCATTTTTTGACTATGGCCAAGACGAAAGAGGCGAAGGAAACCCCGTTGATGAAACAGTACAATGCCATTAAGGCAAAGCACCCCGGGGCGCTATTATTGTTTCGTGTGGGAGACTTCTACGAGACCTTTGGAGAGGATGCCATCAAGGCCAGCAATGTGCTTAACATTGTGCTCACCAAAAGGGCCAATGGGGCAGCCAGTCATATCGAATTGGCGGGTTTTCCGCATCATTCTTTAGATACTTATCTACCTAAATTAGTCAGAGCAGGTAACCGTGTTGCGATTTGTGATCAGTTAGAAGACCCGAAATCGGTCAAGGGTATTGTGAAGCGAGGAGTGACAGAGTTAGTGACACCAGGTCTGTCTTTTAATGACAATGTCCTCGACCAGAAGAGAAATAACTATCTGGCATCATTGAGTTTTGGGAAAGATGAAATTGGAGCTGCATTTCTTGATTTATCTACTGGCGAATTCCTTACCGCCCAGGGCAAACCTGGCTATATCGATAAACTGATTCAAGGACTTAATCCTTCGGAATTTATTTTCTCCAGAGCTCAGAAAGAGGAGTTTGAATCGCGTTACGAAGACAGTTTCAATACCTACCACTTAGATGACTGGGTATATGCCTTCGACTATGGCTATGAGAAGTTAACCGGCCATTTTTCAACCAAATCGATGAAAGGCTTTGGCATTGAGGAGATGAATTTGGCCATTCCAGCGGCAGGAGCGGTGCTCTATTATCTGGAAGACACAGAACACAAAGAAATTGGTCACATTGCTTCGATCAGTAGACTCGAAGAAGACAAATACGTCTGGTTGGATAAGTTCACTATCAGAAACCTCGAGCTGATTTACCCTCAACAGGATGGTGGCATCCCACTGATTCAAATTCTGGACAAAACCTTGACCCCAATGGGCTCCAGAATGCTTAAGCGCTGGATGGTTTTGCCCTTGAAAGAACTTGAGAAGATAGAGGAACGACTGTCAATCGTTGATGCCTTTTATGCCGATAACGATTTGACCGAAAGTATTGCTGAGGCCATGGATGGCATTGGCGATTTGGAACGACTCATTTCTAAAGTGGCGGTTGGGCGTATCAACCCCCGAGAGCTCAACCAGCTTCGAAGTGCGCTAGAAAGACTGATTCCAATCAAAGACTCTTTGTCTAAGTCTTCACATAAGTCGCTTCAGGCTCTTGCTAAGCAACTAGATGAATGTGAGGCACTCCTGGCGAGAATTAAGAAAGAACTGAAAGAAGATGCTCCTATGTTGGTGCATCAGGGAGGAATCATTGCCGAAGGGGTAGATCAGGAATTGGATGAACTCAGGTCTATTGCTTTTAGTGGGAAAGATTATCTAGTTCAGATTCAACAAAGAGAAAGTGAAGCTACTGGTATTACTTCCTTGAAGATCGCCTACAACAAGGTTTTTGGATACTATCTGGAGGTAAGCAATGCGCATAAAGACAAAGTGCCTGAAGAGTGGATTCGCAAGCAGACACTTGTTAATGCTGAGCGATACATTACGCAGGAGCTCAAAACCTATGAGGAGAAGATCATCAATGCTGAGGATCAGTATAAGGTAATTGAGCAAAGGCTCTTCCTTGACTTAGTAGCTTTTGCTGGTGATTTCACTACTAAAGTGCAGAAGAACGCCCATGTCATTGCTACTATAGATTGTCTGGTCTCCTTCGCCAACATTGCCAAGCTCAATAATTATTGTCGTCCGGAACTCAATGATAAGATGATCATCGATATTCAGGAAGGCAGGCATCCGGTGATTGAACAGCAATTGCCAGTGGGAGAGTCTTATGTGCCGAATGATGTTTCTTTAGATGACCATACCCACCAAATACTCATTATTACTGGTCCGAATATGGCAGGTAAGTCTGCCTTACTGAGGCAAACTGCCTTGATTGTTCTTATGGCGCAAATGGGCTGTTATGTGCCGGCTACCAAAGCCAAACTCGGTATTACCGATAAAGTCTTCACCCGGGTGGGTGCTTCCGATAACCTTTCAAAAGGGGAGTCAACCTTTATGGTAGAAATGACCGAAACGGCAAGTATTCTGAATAATCTTTCAGGACGCAGTCTGGTGCTCATGGATGAGATAGGCCGGGGAACCAGTACCTATGACGGTATTTCCATTGCCTGGTCTATTGTTGAATACCTCCACAACCATGATAAGTTTAAGGCAAAAACCCTGTTTGCCACACACTATCATGAACTGAATCAACTGGAGGAAGACTTTCCAGCGATCAAAAACTTCAATGTTTCTGTCAAAGAAGTTGGCAATAAAGTCATTTTCATGCGCAAGCTGAAAGAGGGTGGTAGTGAGCATAGCTTTGGTATCCATGTGGCCCAAATGGCTGGTATGCCAAACCTTGTGGTCATTCGTGCTGCTGAAATTATGAGTCACCTGGAAAAGGACAAGATTCGAAATCAGACTGAGGATAAGTTGAAAGAAGTGCCTAAAAACAACTTCCAACTCAATCTCTTCGAAGCAGACCCCACATTCAATGAAATCAAGGAGCTTTTAGAGAACCTGGATATCAATACGATTTCTCCTGTGGAGGCTTTATTAAAGCTCAATGAAATTAAGGGTAAACTGAAAGATTAATTTTTTTCAAAAGCCGTTGCAAATTAAAAGCCCTTCACTAAATTTGCAGTCCGTTTCGCAACAAGCGCGAAATTTGAAGTACTGAAATAAGCGAGAGTAGCTCAGCTGGTAGAGCACGACCTTGCCAAGGTCGGGGTCGCGGGTTCGAATCCCGTCTCCCGCTCATAATTGAAGAAGCGTGATCGCGATCACGCTTTTTTAGTTTAGAGCCATTCAAGATTAAGACTACTCAGTAGTCAATGCCGGCCTGCTTGCCGCAGGCAAGAGTGGTGGACAAAATAAAACGACAAGACCCTACAGGCCATTTAAGTTGTTTTATCAAGAGCAATTCGAAACGAGAATTGAAGCTAGGCAGAGAGATAAGTATTTGAAGTCAGGAGTTGGCAGAGAATACTTAAAGAAAATAAAGGCTACTCAGTAGTCAATGCCGGAGTGGTGGAATTGGTAGACACGCAAGACTTAAAATCTTGTGCTCTTCTGAGCGTATGGGTTCAAGTCCCATCTCTGGTACGTTTAAAGCCCCTTTTTAAGGGGCTTTTTTCGTTTTTGGGATTCTGGGTTACACGCTTACAAAAATCGTCACGACTGTCAGATTTTTTTAATTCAAAGAACTCCAAGTTTTTGAATTAGACCTTCTATATCAAGAATGTATATCCCATGATTGAAAAATTCTGACTCAGGTTAAAAAGCAGGGAGAATTAGATATTTAAAAGTAAATTAAGGATAAGGAAAGCGTCCCGAAAAAACGCTGAAATGCCAGATCCACTAATGGAAAAAAAACCACCCTATTTTGAAACAATATCAGATTACTTCAAACATTTCGAGATTGAGCTAGAACAATACTTAAATTTTACCATTCATCATTTGTCCATTCTTGAAAATGGAAAGCTAAGGGCGCTGGATGCATTTAGAACTGGGTACTTCGCATTCTTACTTATTGAAGAGGGAGCAGGTAGTTATACCATAGATGAGCATTGGTTTGAATTGAAAGAGCATTCTTTCTATTTCACTAGTCCAAGTCACTTAAAATCTTTCAACATTGAAAAAGCATGGAAAGGCTTCATTATTACATTTGATGAATCTTTCTTGACAGAGCACTTTCATATCTCAATCAAAGAGCATTTTCCATTTCTTTTTCAGGAGAGCATTCCGGTCATGTACCTACCCAACGATTTCTTTGAGGAGATGCGAGAACTCTTCCTCCTTGTATTAGAGGATTATGCCAGGTCGTCTTTATATAAAAAGGAAGTACTGGCGAGCCACCTTCAGACTATTCTTTACAAAACAAAATCCTATTTGCATACACATCAGGCCAAAGTAGACGTGGTCGGAAGACCTGCGGAAATAGCTCAGAATTTTAAGAATTTACTGAACAAGAACATTAAGCAGGTTATAGAGCAAAAGGACCCAAGAATATGGAATGTCCAGGAAATTGCGGATATCATGTCCATTCATCCTAATTATCTTTCCTCTATTGTAAAGCAGGTAACTGGGAAATCTGTTAAAAAATGGATGAATGAAAAACTGTTAGGTGAAACGAAGGCCTTACTCTCAAAAACCAATATGACAAATGCCGAAATTGCTGCTAGTTTCGGTTTTTCAGACGCGAGTAGTTTTAGTCGATTTTTCAAGAAGGAAACGGGGGCCTCCCCCTCGGATTATAGGAAATCTTAGAAATTGTCATGCTATCCTTTGAAACTGCTATTCTATAGCGGACCGTGATCTATGAGCTTTGAAGTAGTAATATTTCAAACGCTTCGAATAAAAGATCATGAAAAATCAAGTAGAAAAAAACAAAGCTGTATTAAAAAGATTAATCGATGATGCCTTCAATGGCAGAGACCTTTCCATCTTGGAAGAAGTACTCCATCCAGATTTTGTAAATCACCAAGAAGTGTTTCCCTTGAAAGCGAAAATGGGACCTGAAGTATTTCGGGAATTGTATCAAGGCTTCTTCAGTATCTTCTCAGACGTTAATGCTGATTATACGCACATTATTGCTGAAGACGATTATGTGGTAGCCAGAGACTTTATTTCAGGAACCAACGATGGTGAGGTAATGGGTAACCCTGCTACTGGGAAGAAAGTGAAGTTCGAAGTTTTTCATTTGTATCGGCTGAAAGACAACAAACTGATTGAAAGATGGGGTCTGACTGATGATCTGAGCCTGATGAAGCAGTTAGGGTTTATGCCTGAAGACAATTAAAAATCAAACAGAAATAATCATGAGCAATTTATTAATAGATCAAAAAACCAATTTACTAGTGACCGCAGCCGTTGGTGCTATTGTAGAAAACAATGTAGAAACTGTATTTGACTTTACGGTAGCAGAAGATGTGATTACCGAATTTTTGAAAAGCGAACCTGAGGTAACAGGTTACGATATCTTGCAAGGCCCATGGGGGCAACCGGGGGCAAACAGATGGGTTTACTTTGGAGATGAGAAAGCCAAGGAGCAGGTTAACTGGATACAAAGACCTTACCTATTTGATTATCAGTTAACGGAGTTTACTTCTGATCTAAAGGAAATGGTTGACTTAGCTGTGGCACAGTTTCTATTTCGGCCAATTGGTCCCAGAACTGAAATTAAGTGGTATTATAATTTCAGGGCTCTCTCAGAAGACGTTCTGCCTCAGCTTATGGATTTTGTAGAAAACGTATGGGTACCATGGATGAAGTCTTATTTAGACGATACTAAAAAAGTCTTAGGCCATGATGTGTTTTATCCCAATAAGTCCATGTGAGTGTTATGCCAAGACTAATTAGGGAGAGACGATTGGGCCTGTCTACCGGCAGGTAGGTTCATACCCATCCCTATCTGGCGATAGGCAGGTCTGGTAGGTTTAAAGCCCCGACATGTCGGGGCTTTTTTCGTTTATACACGCCATAGCTAATCCAAGGGTTTTACTCATGCAACATTGTTGCATAAAGTATCGTAAACGTTTACCTTTGAGGCATTAAAATTTGGGTAAGCAAAGATGAAGTTCAAGCTCTTATTCTTGGCACTGCTCCTGTTTGGAAGTACTTCTTCCAACGAGCCTGAAGGCTGGGAGATTTTTGAGAAAGTGGTATTTACTCCGACTTATTTTGAAGATGTGAACGCATACTTTGATGTTCCTACATTTGATAAAGGCCTCAAAGCCTTGGAAGGTTCCGTGGTAAGACTTTCAGGTTTTTATATTCCCTTTGATTTGGATACCACTTTTGTGCTTTCCGGACTTCCCTTTAGCTCTTGCTTTTTTTGTGGGGGCGCTGGCCCCGAAACAGTTGCTGAAATCAGAATGAAAAAGATTCCTGATGATTTAATCATAGACGAGTTTGTGAAAGTCGAAGGCAGGCTTCAGCTGAATGCCACAGATATCGACTATATGAATTTTATTCTGAATGATGCCAAAATACTGAAGTGATGTTGTCTAAAAGAGTTTTTGCCTTATGCATGATTTTAAGTCTCTTTGGATGTAAGCAAGGTGCTGACCATGCAGAGGAGTATATGAAGGCTTATGAAAAGCAGAAAGAGGTGCTTGTGGCATTAGAAGACATTGAAGCCATCTTAGAAGCGGACACGACTAGTCGGTATGATAGCCTGGCTGAGTCGGTTCATGAAATAGAAAAGAGCCTCTTCGAAATTCCTGGATATCATTTAGAGCTGCGGGGTCATGAAGGTCATGACCACAGTCATGGTGAAGTTGAGTTAAGTGCTGAAGAGGTACTGGCCGTTCAGGTTGACTTACTTCAGCGGCTCAAAGACATTAAATGGATTTTAACGAATGATCAATAAACTTCCTGTTACCGTGCTCTCGGGTTTCCTTGGAGCAGGTAAAACCACCCTTTTGAATCATGTACTTCATAATAAGGAGGGCATGAGGGTTGCCGTTATCGTCAATGATATGAGCGAGGTGAACATAGATGCTGAGCTTGTAAAGCAAGGCAATACACTGAGTCGTACGGATGAGAAACTTGTGGAAATGAGCAATGGCTGTATCTGTTGTACACTGAGAGAGGATCTGATAGAGGAGGTAGCTAAACTCGCGCTGGAGGATAAATATGACTATTTGTTGATTGAAAGTACCGGAATTTCCGAGCCTCTGCCGGTAGCGCAAACCTTCTGGTTTGAAAGTGATGAGTTGGAAGTCAATCTTTCGGATGTATGCCAATTAGACACCATGGTTACCGTCATTGACGCGATGAACTTTCTTAAGGACTTCGGGTCTGGTGATACGATTGTAAGCAGAGAAATGAACGATGATCAGGACGATGAACGAACGATCGTGAATCTTCTAACTGATCAGGTAGAGTTTGCAGATGTCATTCTCATTAATAAGACCGATTTAGTGAGTCCTGATGAATTGAGCTTATTGAAAGGGATTATTACCAAACTGAACCCAAAAGCAAAATTATTAGAGACCCAGTTCGGTAAGGTGGGATTGAACAAGATTTTAGCAACAGGCAGCTTTGACTATGAAACTACCTCTCAATCCGCAGGTTGGATACAAGAGCTGGAAAATGAACATACACCTGAAACAGAAGAGTATGGCATTAGCTCATTTGTTTTTAGTACTAATCAACCCTTCCATCCGGAGCGGTTTTGGCAATATGTTTCACTCCTTTGGCCCAACAATATCATAAGAAGTAAAGGCCTCTTTTGGATTGCTTCAAGGCCCGATCAGGCATTGTCTTGGGGTCAGGCCGGTGGCTCATTGAGGGCTGATTCGGCAGGTGTCTGGTGGTGTTCCATGCCCTTTGATCAACGGATTCGGTATGAAGCTTTTGTCGAAAATCGCGAGGAAATTGAAGCCGGATGGGATCAGACTTTTGGTGATAGAAAGACCGAGTTGGTGATTATAGGCCAAGCATTAGATAAAGCACAAATCACAAAAGATTTGAACGAATGCCTATGCAATGATCAAGAGTTGAAGCAGTGGCAAAACGGAGCACATTTTAATGATCCCTGGCCAATAGAGCGCTATCAGTAATCCAGGGGTTTATCAATCCTTTCCTTTGCTACTCATCCCTTAAAGAATTTACAGGATTCATTCTGGAGATACTCATTGTACGTGAAAAGATAGTGGCCAAGGCTACTATAAAGACGACTAAGGCCGGACCAGCAAAGAGCCAGAAGGTCATATCAATGCGGTATATATAACTGTCCAGCCAGTTTTCCACAATGTAATAGGTTGCGGGTAATGCTATAATGGCAGCAACAGCGATCAATGAAATGAAGTCTCTCGAAATCAATGTAATTATTTGAGCCACACTAGCTCCCAGTACCTTGCGTACCCCAATTTCCTTTTTGCGCTTTGCAACTGTATATGAGGACAATCCGAGCAACCCCAGACAAGTGATAAGGAGTGCAAAAATGCTTAAAGCACTGAAAACGGTCTGAAACTGTTGGTCTGACTTAAAATGTTCGTCAAATTTTTGGTCTAAGAAGAAAAACTCAAAGGGACTATCGAAATGCTTATCATAGAGCGATTCAAGTTGAGCCAGTTGACTGGTTATGTCTCCAGTTTCGGTTCTAATGCTGACAAAACCACCGAAATTGCCATGACGGAAGATCATCGGAAGATAACCTCCTTTGACTCCCGTTTGATGAAAATTCTTTAATACCCCAATAATTGTACGTTCATTTCCCCAAAGGTCTATTTTCTGATTAATCGCATCTTTGGGATCTGAAAAACCCCAAAGCTTAACGGCTTCTTCATTGACAACTACTTTGTCCTCGTTGGCGGCCTCTCTGAAATTTTCGCCTGCCAACAATTCAAGTTGCATGGTGGGTATAAAGCGACTATCTATAAAATAGAGGAAGAAATTGAAGTTATGCTCTTCTACCGCGTTAACCAGATTAATGCCTGTTGAACTGCCCATCATACCAGTGGGCTGGCCCGGGACAGTGGTCGACAAGGCCACAGATTTGAATGAACTGTTATCCAAAAGTTCGTTTCTGAAAAGCTTAAAATTTGCTATTTCCGGTGTTGTAGGAGGGGACGATACGACAACAACTCTTTCAGTATTTAGTCCAAGGTCCTTGGACTGCATATGATCCAATTGCCTCGAGCTAGTAGAGGTTTGAATGAGTAGAAAAATGGCGATGGCAAATTGAAAAACAACGAGCGTTTTCCTTAATAATATACCGCGACTGGAATGAGAGAATTTTCCCTTTAACACCGAAACAGGTTTGAAAGAAGATAATATGAAGGCGGGAAAACTGCCTGCAGCCAGAGAACTGAACAGAATTAAACCAGCAAAAGCAGTCCAAAACAGCCCATTATTGAATAATGAAAAATCCATGGGCAGGCCTGCCATAGCTTTGAAATCTGGGAGTAGGAGATACAAAGTCAGTAAGGACAAGACAGCAGATAACCCATTGATTACAAAGGACTCTATAAAAAACCTGACTTTGAGTTGACCGCTTGTTGACCCTATGACTTTCCGAATGCCAACTTCTTTGGCCCTGTCCATAGACTTTGCTGTGGCCAGATTAATATAGTTCACTATGGCTATGATAATGACCAGCAAGGCGACAGAGAAAAGAAAGAAAACCACTGTGGCATTGCCATTGGCCTCTATCTCATAAGACTTGTGAGAGTACAAATGAATGTCTTGCATGCGCTGAGCAATGACGCGCTCATTCTCAATTTTTTCTTCCTTAACTAACCTATCAGAAAGTGTGGCTACAGATTGAGTAAATGTATCGTACTTGTCTGAGCCTGTAAGCAGTAGGTAGGAGAAGGTATCATTGCTGTTCCATGGGCCATCACGTTTGTCTAGCACCTCTTTCATGCTACTATATGAAAACAGCATATCGAATTTGAGATGAGAGTTTGCCGGACTATCAGGCGTAACACCCACTACTATTAAGTTGCCATTGGTTACAGAAGTCCATATGGTTTTCCCCACAATGTCAGTAGTACCGAAGTAACGCATGGCGGCAGACTCTGTAAGTATCATTTCTCCAGGATTCGTCAACGCAGTATTGGCATTTCCCTGAACCAATGAATAGCCAAACATGGAGAGAAAACTATGATCTACTGCAAAAATTCTTGAGGCCCTAAAAGTAGATTCATCAACCTTGAGTACCGACTCGGACATGCGGAAGGCTCTGGCAAAGTCCTCTACCTCGGAGAACTCTTCCTTCATCATTGGGCCGAGTAAATGATAGGATTCTGCATCTTGATCTATTAAGGCTCCTCCATCCATATAGTCTATGGTAATACGCGCCATACGGTCCGCATTTGGATTATAGCTTTCATAACTGGACTCAAAGTGCACGTAGGACAGAATGAGCAGGGTCACGGATATTCCCGCAGTCAGTCCAATTACATTGATGCCCGTATACATTTTTTCACGAGCAATGATTCTTAAGATTGTTTTAAAGTTGTTTTTGAGCATTCCTATGTTGTTTAATCTTTGAGTTCCGCCAATCATTTTTATCAGCGCAGGACGCATAAGCTTGATCACCTGCCAGACAAATTGCCTCCTGGCCTTTCCAAGAGAATAGCGTTCAATATCATCCAGAAATCTCTCTTCCAGATCCCCCTCGATTTCTTCGGCATACTGAGGCCTTAGGAATTTTCGAAGGAGCCACAGCGGCCACCGGGGAGGAATATGCTTCTGTATTGCCGCCATTAGAGCTTAGCTATGTCCAGTTCAGGCATGGCACGCCACATCTGTGTGCGCAGGTCACGCATTTCTTTCAACACCTTTTGACCCATAGGTGTGGCTGTATAAATGCGCTTGCGTTTACCCCCTCTCTTCTGAGTGACTTCGCCCCATTGAGAAGTGAGAAAACCTTTTTCTTCCATTCTTTTGAGTGCTGTCTGTATGGCACCCATGCTCTGTCTTTCATTGAGACATTTTTCCAAATAGCGTTCGATCTCATTACCGTAGGCATCGACCCCTAATGTGATCACGCTCATGAGTACCAATTCCTGAAATTCGCCTAGCCTGTTTTTCTTCATGCTGAGAATATATTTTATTCGAATTGAAGTAAATATACAAAATGAATTGATATTATACGAATTGAAGTTTTTATAAAGGTGCCAAATTAATGGCACCTAAGGATAGGAAATCATTCTAATGAATTGGAGGAGACCTTTTTGCTTTTTTCGATTTTCAAGCCAAAGAGCAAACGGAGCACTTTAATACGCCTTATCACAAACTCATACACCAGCAGACAACTGAGTCCGGTAAACAGCACCAGTAGTATGAACTGCACGAAAATTGGAATGGCTAAAGGGAAAATAAGTGCAGAGCCCAGGTAGATGGCCACCATATGGATAATGTAAATAGGATACACCGCCTGACTTAAATAGGAAAGCGCCTTACTAGGTTTATTCAAGTAGGTGAAGCCAATGCCTAACACAGCAAAGATCCAAAGGTTAGATTCAATTGATTTCAGATAGTTAGGCCCTAAGAGCTCGAAGTTGAGCAAGCGATTCACGTACATTCCAAAGGCGATAATCAGAAATACCCATTTCCATTTGATCATGGTTTTAGTCAGGCTATCGCCAGCGTAGATAAAGCAATACCCAAAAAAGAAGGCTAGAAAGCCTATAAAGTAGCCATGCGTTGTCATAGCATAGGTTTCAAAGCTCACCGGGTTGACAATGATTGATTCAATAACAAAGGGAATGGTTATGACTAATAGGCCCATAGGATTCTTAAAAAGTGCTACCAAGAGTTTATGAAACCTACCCTCCGGATGTCTCTTCAGATAATAGAAGAGTGGGGAGAGCACAACCACGTAGATCAGGATATTTCCCAGAAACCATAAATGTGCGGGATTAGCCACATAGGACGGGGGTATGTCGTAATAGTTCTGCCAGATTAAAAAGTGCAACGGAACTATTGCCACCAACCCAAAAGCATAGGGTATCAGGATTCTCTGGCCTCTTTCTTTCATAAGTTGTCCCCAGTTGCGCTTTCTCATGGCGAAGGCAACACCCATACCTGATACAAAAAAGAGTAATGGAATGCGCCAAACGTTAAGTGCAGACATTGGGACCCACAGGGACTCCATTGTCTCATTACTTAGAATAAATCCTATAAAGCCGCCCCAGGGCTGAAAGCCGATCGCAATATGGTAGATAAGAAGAAGACCAATGGCAATTACCCTTAGCCAGTCGATATCATACCTCCGCTGATTTAGATAGGTGTTGGTTTCCATGTCTATTGATGGTTACGGATAAGGTCTGCTATGATTACACGCTGCTCAGCAAGGTATTCGTAGTCGAGTTTTAAACCCAAAGGTGCCAAATCCCTTTTCATTTGATCGTAAATCGGTTTTACATCATTGAAAGGCGTTTGCACAGACTGTAATGCTGTAGCGCCAAAGCTGTTGCGAGCATTTGTATCAGCACCTTTTGCAAGGAGTGCTTTTACAACTTCAGTTCTACCAAAGAAGGCAGCCGAATGTAAGGCTCTTGATCCATCCGCACTTGGTATTTCTATGTCGGCTCCACCCTCAATAAGTGCTTTTGCCGCTTCTGTTTTATCAAATGTAATGGCTATGGTCAGTGCAGTAGAACCGAAGTCGTCTTTTTGATTCAACTCTGTTCCGGCAGCAATGTGTTGTTTGACCAAATCAGCCTTGCCTAAAAACGCAGCTTCAAATAATGTCTGCGTAGGCGCTTTAATTTGTGTATGGTCGCTTTCGCTTTTCTTTTCACCACTGCAAGATTGTAATGAGAAACCAGCTATAAGTAATAGACCTGCTACTACTGGTTTCCATGATTTTAGTTTTGAATATATCATTGTATTGATTTTTGATTTTTAAGTTTATTTCAATGATTCAAAGGTCTGGAATCGCCCTAAGGAGCAATAAATAGCTATGCCGCCATTAATATCACCTATGTGCTAATCCTTGAAATTATGCTTAGAGACTATAAATTATGACGCAAAACATCCTTTTGGTCTCATTTAAGGGGTTTGGAATTGGTAACTATCCTGCTCTTTTTTGTAAGAGCATTTGAATGAGCGAAATACCTACATGCCTAATTTTTTAAATATCGATAGTGACTTTCTGGACAGGACAATCTCTAAGATTGAGGAGCACCTATCTGATGAGGACTTTGGTGTTTCTGAATTGGCTGACAGTTTGGGTATGAGTAGGTCTAACTTGCTCAGAAAAGTGCAGAAACTAACAGAATTGTCTGTCAGCGTGTTGATTCGGCAAACGAGACTTCATCATGCGCAAGCGTTTTTGAGAAGTGATGAGTTGACAGTCTCGGAGGTTTCCTACAAGGTGGGCTTTAATAGTGTCTCTTACTTTACAAAATGCTATAGAGAGCACTACGGATATCCGCCAGGCGAAGAAAAGGCAAAGTTTCTTGAGGCTAAGTCAAAACCATCTTCCAATGAGAATTCTGAGAAGGTCTCCAAGAAATGGCTCTGGCCAGTCGCGGCACTTTTGGCTATAGTTTTGGTCGTTATTTTCTTTCCAAAACAAGAGCGATCTAAGACTTTAGGTCTAGAGAAGTCCATTGCGGTATTACCCTTTAAAAATGATAGCAATGACTCCAGCAATATTTACATCATCAATGGACTGATGGAGGCGGTGCTCAACAACCTCCAGAAGATTGAAAACCTAAGGGTGGTGAGTAGAACTTCCGTAGAGAGCTATCGCGACAATGCCAGATCCATTGCTGAAATAGCAGAAGCTTTGAATGCAGATTATATAGTAGAGGGGAGTGGGCAAAAAGTAGGAGATCAAATACTATTGACCATTCAATTGATTGAGGCACCAAAGGACGACCACCTTTGGTCAGAACAGTATCAAAGATCGTCAAACAATATCTTCGACCTGCAAGCCGAGGTGGCCAAGGATATTGCACAAAGAGTGGAGGTTTATATTTCTCCGGATGAAATCAGACGCATTGAAAAGCGACCTACAGAAAATGCCATGGCCTATGATTACTACCTTAAGGGGTTAACTCTACTAAATCAGGTTTTCGGCTCAGAGATCGATGTTGCGCTGGAGTACTTCGCAATGTCTGTAGAAGAAGATCCGGACTTTGCTCTCGGCTACGCTCACATGGCGATATGCTACTACTATCTGGATCTTTATGCAGCAGAAAAACAATTTACTAAGGAGATAAATGAGCTTTCTGACCGTGCGCTCTTTCTGGATCCAGAGTTGTTTGCCAGTCAAGTGGCCAAAGGGCTTTTTTATATGCAGGATCGCCAGTACTCCTTAGCCATTGAATACTTTGAGAAGGCTTTGGATTACAGCCCGAATTCAGCGAGTGCTCACAACTTTCTATCAGAGATTTATAATGTGTATTTACCAAACACCAAGCGCTACCTCACACATGCATTGAATGCTATTAAGCTAGATAATGTCAACAATGACTCTACCCTGACGAGTATATCTTTTCTGCACTTGAGTAATGCCCTGGCGCAGACAGGCTTTTTCGATGAGGCAGAAGTGTTTGCTAAAAAATCGATCGCTCTTGATTCTACTAACCTGTTTTCACAGTATTTGTACCCCTATATTAAAATGGCCCAAGGCAATGACCTACCCACCACTCTGGATTTATTGAAGGATGTTTTGAAAAAGGACACCACTAGGCTAGACGTGATTCAGGAGGTGGCAAAAATCTATTACTCGATGGAAATGTACGAAGAGGCTTCATTTTACTATGATGTTTTTACCTCTATCAAAAATCAGTATAGCCTCAATTTATTTGATGGGGAGGCCATAAAGATTGCTTATGTGTATGATCAACTGGGCCGTAAAGAGGAAGCCCAAGAACAGTTAAGAATCTTTTACGAGTTTGCCCAAAACGACAATTCAATTTATAAGGACCTTATGTTTTCCAGCTATCATGCCTATATAGGGGATATTGAAGAGGCCATTGAATTTTTGAAGAAGTTCTCCGAACAACGAGACTATTTTTATTGGCTGGTGATGATGATGAAAGATGATCCTATAATGAAACCATTACAGGCGCACCCCGATTATGAGCCAACAATGAAGAAAATCGATGATCAGTTTTGGGAAAGTCACGAAGAGACTCGCAAGATGCTGGAACAGGAGGGGCTTCTGGGTACAAATTTAAATTTACGTATGGAGCGATAGATTGGGTTGAATGAAACGGACAAATTAACTTTATCCTATGCAGTACGAAGAAGCTTTAGCAAAGATACAAGTATGGTTTAACGAACACCTGGGTACACTTTTGGTCTCAGTGGGTGTTATCATTCTGTACTTGATTAGCCGCAAGGTTATAAAGCGTTTAGTCAAAAGACATGGTGGCAATCATGATTTTGATAAATCAAGAATGCTATACATTTCTAAAATCACGGGGCTTGCCAATACACTGGTGTTCGGTGTTTTACTTGGTTTTGTCTGGGAAGTTTCGCTCTCAGGCTTGTCGCTATACTTTGCCAGTATTTTTACAGTGGTTGGGGTGGCACTCTTCGCACATTGGTCCATACTCAGTAACCTCACCGCTTCGGTCATTCTTTTCTTTTTCTTTCCCTATCGGATTGGTTCTCATATAAAAATTCAGGATGGAGATAACTCTATCGAGGGTTTGATTCTGGACATCAAGATGTTCTATATAGAAATAGAAATGGAGGATGGTACAAGAGCATCTTACCCCAATAACTTAGCCATTCAAAAGGCCTCTATTCAGAAGAAATAGACCTTTTTCTGTCCAGCTTATCACAAATAATTTTATTTACTCAACAAAAGTGAAAATAATTATTACTTTTACTTTCGTTAAGTAAATGTATTTCTTATGTCTGATCACTCACTCGGAGAATTTGAAGAGCTCGTTTTACTCATGGTTGCCGCCTATAACCGAGAGGCTTATGGCGTACTTATTCTTGAAAACCTTGAAGAAAAGCTCAATAGAAAAGTGAACATTAGTGCGGTGCATATGGCCTTGAAGCGGATCGAAAAGAAAGGCTTCGTTGAGTCGTCTTATGGTGGTATCACGAATGAGCGAGGTGGTAGGCGAAAGAAGTACTATGCCATAACCGCACTCGGAAAGAAAGTGCTAGACAAACAGTATGAGCTAAGAACAAGCATCTACAAACAAATCCCAAACATTTCATTTGGTCAATGAAACCTCAGCCACCAAAGCGATCACTCAAATTTCTACGATGGTTTTGTAGAGAGGACTACTTGGAGGAGGTGGAGGGAGATCTTGTAGAACTCTTTGAAAAACGTTTTGAAGATAATCCGGCCAAGGCAAAGAGGGCTTTCACCTGGAGTATTATTAAATACTTCAGGCCAGCATTTATTAAGTCATTTCAAAAATTCAACAACTCAAATACAACAGCCATGTTTAAAAATTATCTAAAGGTTTCCTGGCGAAACCTGAAACGCCAACCTTTTTTTACCGCCCTCAATACCTTTGGCCTGGCCATAGGAATGGCAGGTGCCCTGCTCATTTCGCTTTTCATATATGACGAGCTGAGCTATGACAAAATGTTTGCCGATGCCGATCGCATTTACAGGGCAAATATTGATAACAAGATTGCTGGGGAGACGAACAAATATGCCGCAGTCTCGGGTCCTTTGGCCGAAGTTATGAGAAGAGATTACCCTCACTTAGAGGCCATCACTAGGTTTAAGCATACCGGCAGCAGGCTTATCCGACAATTGGATGCTGACCAAAATGTGAAAGAAGACAATGTGGTAGGTGCAGACCCGGCCTTCTTCGATATGTTTGGCCTGGACCTGATCATTGGGGATAAGCAATCGGCATTTACCAAGCCCAATTCCATTGTACTTTCTCGTACGGCAGCAGAAAAGCATTTTGGTCTTAACGATGCACTGGGTCAGCAAATGCTCTTAGACAATGATAAGGTCTATCTGGTCACAGGAATCATAGAAGACCTACCTAAGAATTCATTTCTCAAGGATTACGGTTTGTTTTTGTCTATATCAAGCTTCGATGATCATGATAGCCCAGCCTGGAACGACTGGAATTATCCAACCTTTGTTAAGTTGAAGGAAGGAGCCAGTGAATCAGATCTTCAAGACTATTTGGCTACTGTGAAAGACCGGTATCTGCTGCCTTGGGCCATGAAGTCTTTTCCTGGATTGACTATGGAGAGCGTCAAAGCGCAAGAAGAATCTGGTAACTACATGATATTTGACGCGACTGCTCTGACAGATGTACACTTGAAGTCTCCAAATCTCTCTGGTGATTTCAACCTCAACGGAGATGTTCAGAATATCTATATACTATTTTTCATCGGGCTATTTCTGATTCTATTGGCGAGCGTCAATTTTATGAATCTATCTACTGCTCGATCACTCAAAAGAGCCAAGGAGGTCGGCATCAGAAAAACGTTAGGATCTTACCGATCGGCAATCATTGGTCAGTTTCTAACAGAAGGAACACTAGTTACCTTTTTTTCCCTAGTGCTTGCAATTGGAATGGCTTCTCTGGCAATGCCTTATTTTAATGCGCTTGCGGGAAAGTCCATGACTTTACCATTTGATCAAATTTCGTTCTGGCTAATTCTATTAGGTGCTTCAATGCTTCTTGGACTTTTTTCGGGGAGCTATCCAGCCTTTCTAATGTCCAAGTTTTCGCCATTAAAAGGGCTAAAGGGGGGAGAGCACACAGTTGGAGGAGCAAATACAAGAAGATTACTCGTCATCATTCAGTTTGCCGTGTCGGTCTTTTTGATTGCCAGCACTTTGATTGTTTTTAGGCAGCTTAGCTTTATTCAGGGCAAAGACCTCGGTTTTCAAAAGGATCAAATCCTGGTGTTGAATGATGTGAGCGCAGCAGGAGAACAAGTGGAAACTTTTAAAGAAGAAGTCAATCGACTGGCACAGGTTGAAAGGACTTCACTCAGCAGTTATTTGCCTACACCTTCCGATAGAAGTGGTACTACCTACTTCCCTGAGGAGGAAGTCTTCCAGGCCAGTTCCGCAATTATTATTGATCAATGGCACATTGATTTTGACTACCTACTCACACTTAACCTTGAACTTATATCGGGTAGAAATTTCAACAGAGCATTGACAACAGATTCAATGGGTGTGATACTGAATGAGTCGGCCGTGAAAATGCTCGGGAAGACTCCAGAAGAAGTACTAGGAATGAGGATAACTGACGATTTTAGAAACCCTGACGAATCCAAAATGGCCTTCTACACAGTGATTGGAGTGGTAAAGAACTTCCACTTTGAAACCATGAGAAATAATATAGATGCTTTAAGTCTGATTATTGGTAAAAGAGAGGCCAATCGAATGATGGTAAAATTGAATGCCTCTGATTTTTCAGAGACCATCAAACAAATTGATGACTTATGGGCCAAAATGGCGCCAGGTCAGCCTTTCGATTTTTACTTTATGGATGATTCATTTGATGAGGTTTATAAGGCTGAACAAAGATTGGGAAGCATCTTCATTACCTTCACTACGCTTTCCATTTTCATTGCTTGTCTTGGACTATTCGGGTTAGCGGCCTTTAATGCTGAAAGACGCGCCAAGGAAATTGGAATTCGAAAAGTACTTGGAGCATCGGTGACACAAATCACCTTAAGACTTTCCTCAGAGTTCTTGAAGTTGGTAAGCATTGGCATTCTGGTTTCAATACCCCTTGCCTGGTTTGCCATGGACCGTTGGTTACAGGACTTTAGTTATAGAGTAGAGATGGGCTGGTTTGTATTTGTCATTGCAGCTGCCACGGCAGTACTGATATCGATACTGACCGTAAGCCATCAAAGCATGAAGGCCGCTTTGAGCAACCCGGTCAAGTCCTTGAGGTCAGAGTAAATTGGAGTGAGCCTCTCTATGAGAGGCTCATTTTCTTACTGGCAACCAGTTGAACCTGAAAAGGTGTCGAGACTCACATTTTCATAAATCACACGTAAGTCTGCCGGATTGCCTGATACTGCCGTATAGATATTGAATCCTACCTGTAAGGTTGGTGGAAGATCGGGACGCTCATAGGTTGCGGCCAAATTCCAGGTATTGGCCCCTATGGCTCTTTGGTAAAGGCGGAAAGTGGATCCATCGCGACAGATTCTAAGCTCATGATCAGTTACCCCATCTGAGATAGGTTCAAAAGGGGAAGAGCTGTTATTGGTGTTTTTTGTTTCATAGCCAAGGCCTTGTGGTGTATTGCCCGAAACAATATGGACATAGTCTTCGCCTGATCGATTATCGGCACTTCTTGCCATTAAACCTCCCAGGCAGATATTACAGTCTACAGGGGCATTGGCATCGCTGGTTTTTCTCACCGATACTGTGGCCGTAAAGGTGAAGTTACCTGTTACATTTTGATAGGCGAGCCCACCTTGATTCCCCTCAAACCAAAGGGCATTTTGAGCCATGGTAAGGTTGAGTCTTGTGTCAGTGTTTTCCGAAACACCTATGGCCGAGGCATTGAATAAATCCCAGGCTCCTGAAAATGCTGTTGTAGTCTGGGTTGCTGAACCAGTGAAATCGATATTGTTTTGGGCTGTTCCATTCACGTTTACGGTACTACCAACGGGGTTGAAAGAAAAACCATTCTTGGATGGAATGACCGCATAAGAACCATTTTCCACTTCGAGGCTATAACTGCCACTCTGGGATGTATTGACAGTAGTAGCGCCAATATCAACAGTTGCCGCACTTTGAATGCCAGATAGCGTTCCTGAAATCACGATTGGGTCCGGATCAGGGGTGCCCGAATCATCGCTTCCACTGGAGCAGGCCACAAGTAGAAGAATTATTAATAGGTAGATGCTCTTTTTCATACACTGAATGCCTTAGTGTGAGAATAAAGATGCGAAAAATTTGGAAAGTTTCTCAGGTCAGCTTTGAGTTAACACAATTTGTAAACCTTTAATTTTTAAGTGGTTATTCCTTTTTGTCCAGTTCAATTTCACCATCTAGTTGCAATGCTACAACCGTCACCTGAGCATCTAAAGCGGCTTCGGGGACATCGAAGTAGAGTAGCCCTGCTTTATTGCTCCAATAGGGTTTGTTATGCACCTGTTGACTGAGTTTTGTTCCCTGACCCACCACTCGAATGCGATTGACCTTATTCTTTAGACCACGAACCACAATGGGTCCGTTTGGTTTGTATTCCAAAAAGATATAGAGTGTTTTTTTATCCTTAGATAGCGTGGTTGGGCCATAGAAGTAGTCCAACGGAATTCCTGCGTGCGTGCCATAAATGGCTTCCTTATGTTTGTTTGTCCACCGGCCCAATTCCTTAAGGATCGCTGCTTGTTCTTCTGGAATAGTACCGTCTGCCTTTGGTCCAATATCCAGAAGTAAATTTCCTCCGAGCCTAAGGCAATCTACGAATATGCGGATGATCTGATTGGGTGTTTTATAGTTGGTATCATTGTGCTGAAAACCCCATGAATCATTCATGGTCATACATAATTCCCAAAAAGGACTTTTGGGTTTTATCAAAGGAACGCCCTGCTCTGGGGTAGCGTAGTCACCATTTTCGCTAAGCCGGGCATTGATAATTGTATTGGGGTTTTTAGCTAATAGCATAGCTCTGGTCTCCTTGGCTTTCCATTCTTCAGCTTTGTGCTCCCAATCGCCATCAAACCACCAGAGGTCAGGGTTGTAAGTCTGAGATAACTCACTCAATTGTCCTTGATAATAGGAGAGGAAGTCCTGCCAGCGTTCTGGTTCATCGTCAATTTTATATCGTTTTTGGGTATTAGTGAAATGCGTGTAGAGCGGACTTGACCAATCAGGCAGGGAGTAATAAAGTCCCACTTTCAGGTTTTCCTTTCGAACAGCCTCGACAAATGGAGTAATCAAGTCTTTGCCAGCCTTCGAGTGTTTCAATGCATTAAAATCGCCTAAAGCGGTATTCCAAAGCGAAAAACCATCATGGTGTTTTGTCGTGATAACGGTATACTGCGCCCCGCTGGATTTAATCAGTTTTGCCCATTCTTGTGGCTTATAGTTTTCCGCTCCGAAACCTTCCGCTTGTTTGATGTAATCCTCATGAGAGATGTAGCCATTGTAGAAAGACCATGACTCATCGATACCGTTGACCGCATAGATTCCCCAATGAATAAAAATGCCCAGTTTGGCATCACCAAACCACTCCATCTTTGGTAATGGTTGACTTTCGGCTTTTTCCTGACCGTTGGTCAAGTTGAGTAATGTGGAACTTGCAATAACTAGAGCGAATAGTTTTCGAACCATAGTCAGCCAATTTAGTAATTCTGAGCAATTGTCGATGTTGAATGTAATAATGAGAGGAGGCATCTGAGCACTGATTTGAATCAGGGTCAGGGCAAGTTCCTTTTGAATGAATCGATTAAAAAAAATTACTCAATGGAACTATTATTTTAATCCATGTGTCTTACATTTGTAAGTGACCACTTACTTATGACTGAGAAAAAGGAAAAAATATTAGAAGCAGCATTAGAACTCTTTGCACAAGAGGGCTTCAAGGCTACCTCAACAAGTAAGGTGGCTAAGAGAGCGGGTGTGTCAGAGGGCTTAATTTTTCGGCACTTCAATAATAAGGAAGGTTTGCTGGAAGCAATTATCAGTCAAGGAGAAGAACGAATCAAGGTGCTCTTTGCTGATATAGTACTAGAAACTGACCCAAAGGAGGTTTTGCGGAAAACACTACAAATTGGTCAGAATATGAATAAAAATGAGGCTGATGCTCACTTTTGGAAGCTCCAGTACAAGATTAAGTGGGAGCTTGAGATGTATGGAGAACATAAAGTGGAGCCTTTGGAAAGAGCCTTGACATCAGCCCTGGATCAATTAGGTTATAAAGATCCGTTACAGGAAGCCAGAATACTGATGTATGCCTTTGACGGAATGACCACAAGGCTTTATCTACAAAAGAAGTTTGATGTAGAAACTCCCGTGGCATATCTCTGGAACAAATACGATTTATAAAAATTTTAAATATATAGTAAGTAAGTACTCACGTATAATAAATTCAAAATGAACAAGACAGTTTTAATAACAGGATCAAGTGCTGGTATAGGCAAGGCCACTGCCAAGTACTTTCAGGAAAAGGGATGGAACGTTATTGCGACCATGCGGTCTCCGGAAAAAGAAACAGAATTGAATCAGTTAGACAATGTGCTCGTCACCCGATTAGATGTATTGGATTTAGAATCTATCAAAATGGCCATCAAGGAAGGCATCGCCAACTTTGGTCAAATCGATGCATTGGTAAATAATGCGGGTTACGGAGCATATGGCCCTCTGGAGTCTTTTCCGAGGGAAAATATAGTGCGACAATTTGATACAAACGTGATTGGCCTTTTGGACGTCACCCGGGCTATCCTTCCTCATTTTAGGGCAAACAAAAGGGGAGTAATTGTGAATATATCTTCTATCGGAGGAAAGATGACCTTTCCGCTGGGCTCACTTTACCATGGAACCAAATTCGCAGTGGAAGGTATTTCAGAAGCATTGAGTTTTGAACTCAGCCAGATTGGCATTCAAGTCAAGATTGTCGAACCTGGAGCCATTGCCACTGATTTTGCCGGAAGATCATTTGACTTTAGCAATGATGAGAGCATGCCTGAATATCAGGAAACCGTTGGAAAGTTGATGGAGGGCTTTGGCAATGCGCTGAGCAATGCATCTGAACCCATTGTGGTGGCTGATAAAATTTACGAGGCCGTTACCGATGGCACAGACAAGCTTCGGTATGAGGCGGGTGACGATGCGGTTCAATTAATGGCCAATCGAAAACAATTGGATGATGCCACCATGATGGCAAATGTCAAAGCCATGTTTGGCTTAAAGTAAGTTTTTCATGCTGAGCGCTTTCCTGGAACAGCGCTCAGTGAGTTATCTAATAAAAGTAAGATGAAAGTAATAATAACAGGTGCCACAGGAATGGTGGGCAAATCGGTATTGCTGGAGTGCATCAAAAGCGAAGCGGTGACTGATATTCTTCTGGTCAGCAGAAAGTCAGTGGAAATGGATCATCCTAAGATTAAAGAGATCTTGCATAATGATTTTCTAAACCTGGAACCCATACAAACAGAATTAATGGGCTACGATGCAATTTTTCATTGCATGGGAGTTTCAGCAGTCGGTATGAAAGAGGCAAGCTATACCCGATTGACCTATGATCTGACCGCCCACTGGGTAGAAGTCCTTTTTCAACTCAACCCCTCTATGGTTTTCAACTATGTTTCCGGAGAGGGAACAGATAGTAGAGAGAAGGCGCGAGCTATGTGGGCAAGAGTCAAGGGAAGAACAGAAAACATGATTCTGAAAAGAGGGTTTAAGGACGCTTACATGTTCCGTCCAGGAGGGATTTTAGTGGAAAAAGGAATCAAAGCCTCTAATGGCTCAGTAAGCCGAATGTATGCTGCCATGCGCCCCTTGTTGATATTGCTGAGAAATACCAGGTTTGTCACTACAGGGCCCAACATTGGACAGGCAATGATCAATTCGGTATTATCTCCTCAAGACCTGAAAATTTTGACCAATCGAGATATTGACCAATTGGCCGCTCCTTGATGGTCATTTGGTATGCCTTATATACTTTTCGACTACTACTGCGGTCACAATGACTAAATAGAATTGCCCAACAAGCCCTATGAGTATAGCCGCTTTTTGTGCGATTGCCGTAGCGGGATAAATCTCTCCATAGCCAATGGTTAATAGGGTTATGTAACTGTAGTAGATCAGGGAATCTATTTTCGCCTGGACATTGTCCGTATCCATAAGCAAGCCAAAGAATGACCCGGGCTCCATTACTTCCAGACTCATAAAAAGGAAGAACCCGAGCAACCCGAGACAAATATATCCGCTCATGAGTCCCATGATTACATTCTTGTTTACCTCTTTGGCTTTCCAAACCTGCCGGATAATCTCAATGGTCACAACGATATAAAAAAGAAAGTATACCCCTAGGCGAATGTACTGAATGCGGCCAAGTGCATCTGGCCTTTCTAACAAATCAAAGCCGGAGGTCAGCAGTGAAATGACGAAAAGTATTGCGAAGAAGCGAAAGAACTTTTTCCTATGCGAAATGAGTAAAGTGCCTGCCGCAAGATTTAATAGAAAGAGTATGGGAGATAGTACTGTCTCATAGAAAGCTTCTGGCACCACAATAGAGCCAAAGAGAATTGCGATAAGGGTTGAAAAGAATATCTCAAACCTTTTGGTATACATTGTCTTGTAGAACGCTCTCTTATTCATCTAAAAGTGCTTTGTTAAAGACATATCCCTTATAGCTTACTTTAAAAAGGATGCTAAAAAATGTCGGAATAAAAATCAGGGTGATGACCGTTCCAAAGAGGAGCCCAATCATAATGGACACTGCCATGCCTTCCCACATTTCTCCTCCGCTAAGATAAAGCGGTAGCAAACCTAAGACGGTTGTGAAAGTAGCAAGCAAGATGGGTCGAAAGCGTTGCAAGCATGCCACAATCACAGCATCCTGAACTTTTCGGCCATATTCGTTTTGCTCTATTTCCATTCTATCGATCAATACAATGGCATTATTGATAATAATTCCGGCAAGAGAGATCACACCTAAGAAAGGCATAAACCCGAAAGGTTCTCCAAAGGTCAAAAGGCCGATTACTACACCTATTACAGCCAAGGGGATAGTACAACATACCATCACCATTTTTCTAAAGGAGTTGAATTGAATAATGAGTAACAGTACAATGATAAAGGCAGACAAGGGTAGGTATTTGATCACTGCACCCATGTTTTCAGCAGTGTTTTCTGCATCACCCCCAAACTTATAGCTATACCCACCTGGCCATTCTTCTTGGGCGGTGTCTAACCAAGGGGTAATTTCGTTAATGATAGCAGCCGCATTTCCATCCGATCGCAATTCACTGGAGATGTTCACAGTTCTTACGATATCCGTACGCTTAATTTTGGAATACTGCCATTGTGGTTCAATGTTTGCCACCTGTATTAGTGGTACGTTTTTACCATTACTTTGTCCAAAAACACTCATTGTCTCCAATGACTCCAATGTTTGCTGTTGACTGGTATTACTTCTAAGCAAGATGGGTATGGACTTGTCGTCTTCTCTGAACTCACCGGTAGTGAATCCATCTAAGACCGTTTTCAATGAAGTGGCAATATCCTGACTTGAAATTCCAGCGGATTGTGCCCTTGCCTGATCAATATTGATCACAAACTTTTTGCTCTTTGGTCCCCAATCATCTTTAACATTCTTAGTCCCGACAATATCACTCAGGCGCTTTTTAACCGACTCTGAAATCAAGGCGAGTTCATCCGGACTCGAACCTGATACTTTAATTTCGATGGGTGTTCCGCCTCCACCGGCTGCTAAGGTTCCGATTTTTATATCAGCATCTGGAAAAGCAAGAAAGCAATAGGCATCCAATTTGTTGATCATAGGGATATTCCATTCAGCTGAAGATGTGTTGACAAGCAAGTGAGCATAACTGGAATTAGCCTCATCTGGCGAATAGCCCAGGTCATATGATTCTGGTCCTTCCCCGATATAGGAAGACCAATTGTCAATACCATCTGTCCTTTCGTCATTGACCAATAGTGAGTCTGCAATGTATGCTTCAATGCCTCTTACGATTTCCTCAGTTCTTTCAATTCGGGTACCTAAGGGCAAATTGATGTCGACCGTAATCATATTCCGATCGCTATCGGCAAAAAAGACAAATGGAATCTTTGTAAAGCCGAAAAGCGAGGCAAAAAAGCAGATGATGATCACCACCATAACGACTGCTTTGCGGTTAAGCGCGAATACGATGAGTTTTTCATAATAGCCTTTGATCCAGTTAATGGCTCTATCTACCATGCTGGGTTTGCTCTCTCCTTTTTTCTTCACTTTCAGAAACAAGTAGCAGAACATGGTGATCACCGTAAGTGCAATGAGCCAGGAAGAGAGAAGGGCCAATGAAATGACTACGAATATGGGTCCAACAATATCTCCCATAGTAGATTCTGCCAGGTAGAAAGACAGAAATGCAGCTGAAGTAGTAAGTGTTGAGATCAGGAGGGGGGTGAAAAGTTCGGAGCAGGCATCTATGGCTGCTTTTTTAGCGCTAACACCATTTTCCATCTTGACCATGATCGTTTCAGCAACTACGATGGCATTGTCCACCATCATACCCAAAGCCATAATAAGAGCCGCAAGCGTCACTTGGTTGAGTCCCGTGTTAATGAGCCCCATGAGCATTAAGGTCATAATGGTTACAATAGGAATAAGACTGGCAATGATAGTTCCTGTTCGGAAGCCAAGAAATATCAGCATTACCGCGAAAACAATACTGATCGACTGGAGTAAATTGACTATAAAATCAGCGATTTTGACATCAATATAGCTATCTAGAGATGATAGCCTCACCAAATCCAGACCGATCGGTAATCGGCTTTGCCATTCTTGCATCACACGATCTACGTCCTCACCTAACTTTATGACATTAGCTCCTTCCTTCAGGTTAATGTGTAGTGATATGGCGTTTTTACCGTTGACACGAATCATTTGATTTGGTGGATCAATATAGCCCTTGAAAATGTTGGCAATGTCTTCCAAATAGATGAGTTGACTTCCATTTCCTACGGGTATAAGGGTCTTTTTAAGGTCATCGATGCTATCGAAATTTCCGGTGGGTTCAAGAATTATTCTCTCTTCTTCCAGGTTAATTTGCCCCCCTGAACTCAAAATATTAACCGATGCGATGATGCCTTGTAGTTTGCTTGAAGTCAGGCCATATTCTTGCAACACAGCATTATCGAATTCAACAAATACTCTTTCCTCCTGTTCCCCACCCATTTCAACTTTAGCCGCATCTGGCAGTTTAATGAATGCATCTTTTAGGTCATCGGCATATTCTTTCATTTCGGCATAAGAGAAGCCATCGCTCGACAGGCCGACTACGATTCCAAAAACATCACCTATACCGTCATCATTTAGGTTAGGATTCACCCCCTCAGGCAATCCTTGAAGCCCGCTCAATTTTCTTCTCAGCCTGTCCCAAACAGGTTGGAGCTCTTCAGGACCCACTTCGTCTTTTAGAGTAACTGAGACAATTGATAGACTTGTTCGGGAAGTGCTATTTACCTCCTTTAACTCGGGTAATTCTTGTGCTACCTTTTCTATTTTGTCAGTGACCAACTGTTCCACCCGTTCAGGGCTTGCTCCTGGAAATTGAGAAACTATTGTAGCTACTCTTACGGTATATGGAGGCATGCTATCTCTGGGCAGCGTACTGTACAGAGCGAGTCCCATAATGATGATGGTTCCCAATACCATCCAGGTAATCCTATTCTTTTCTATTGCGAATTGTGTAAGATTCATAATGTTCTGTTGAGTAAATGAGGATTACTGATTGAGACTAACTTCCTGACCATCCAAGAGGGTTTGAAGACCTGCTGTGGCGATTTTATCACCTTCAGATAAACCGTCTATTACTTCAAAGCCAGCGGAAGTTAAACCTCCGATTTGAATATGTTTTTTATTCACAACAGCCTTCTCATTGCCCTGATCGGTCACCACAAAAACGAATCTTCCTTTGCTGTCCTCTCCTACAGATTTGGCAGGAACTATCAATGCCTCACTTTCAAAATCACGGAAGTCGAATGTTACATTGGCTGCCATCCCCGACCTCACTTCTTGAGTTGGATAGAGCAGTAATACTTTTACCGGATATGTGGCCGTGTTTCTGTCTACGGCAGGAGAAATTTCTGTAACCTGAGCCTCAAAACTTTCTCCCTCAATGGCCGGAAAGGTCACCTTTACATTGCTACACTCTCTGACGCTGTTAATAACACTCTCAGGAATTCCAAGGTTAATGGTCATGAGATCACCAGCGTTGAGAACAGCAACCGCTTGACCTGGCGATACATTTTCGTCTATTTCGGCATTTACTGCTGCGATAATGCCACTTTCGGGTGCATATATATATCCATAATTGATCTGTTCCTTTTGAATATCAACACTGCGCTGGGCAGATTGAAAACCACTTTCAGCGTTTTGATATGAGTTTTTGGCATTTTCGAAATCGCTTAGCGAGGCGCTTCCTTTTTCATAAAGTGATCTAATCCTATCATAACCCAGTTTGGCCGTTTTCATTTGTGATTCGGCACTATTAAGTGAAGCTACAGCTTGTTCATAGCCCAACCTTGCCGCAACATTGTCTAGAGTTGCTAGCAAATCACCTTTTTTGACTTGTTGACCGAGGCTGAGATTGAATTCCGTAATGATGCCGCTGCTTCTAAAACTGAGATTGATCACCTTATCGGTTTCTGCAGTACCATTGAAGGTCCGTTCGTTACCGACACCCTGTAAGCCAACCGCTTGAAATACAACCGGTCTTAGTGTTTTAACTTCTTCTGTTTGGTCACCTCCACAGCCATTAAGAAAGGCAATGGATAGCGATAACATTATGATAGTTTTGAAAATATTTTTCATGATGGATTAATTTCTATTGGTCAAAAAGGTGAAGAATTCTTGTCGGAATGATTCATTTTCTTCTGCTGTATGAAGCAGGAAGAAGTAGCCCATAAAGCGCTCCAACTGTAGGGAGCTCAATAGGTAATTGTAAATGGCACTAGCATTGGCTAATTGTGCATTGAGGTAGTTGTCTTGAGCTTCGACCAATTGAACCCAGTTGACAGCGCCTGTTGCGTAAGCTTCTTGGGTGAGTTCCAGGCTTTCCCTTGCTGCCTCTTCTGAGACCTTGGACAACTCAATATTTGAAATTTGGTTAAATAGCTCGAGTACTGCAGAATTCACATTGCGTTCCAGGTTGAGCTCAATATTCTGTTTATTGAAATTGAGTTGTTCTTTCTGAATGATGGCTGTTTGCCTGTTAATATTCTGTTGATTTCGCTGAAAAATGGGCAGAGATACATTTACACCAACATTATAGTTTGAGTTGGGAATGGTACCGAATCCCATGGGTACTTCCGAGCCGGCACCCGACCGGTTGAAGGTATTGTTGTATTGTCCTTGTAGCGCAATAGTTGGTGTAAAACGCCCATTGTTGGCAAGTTTAAGACTTCGCTCTGTTGCTATTAAATTATAGGCTAAAGACTTAAGTTCGGGGGCATTCTTTTTAGCCTGCTGTATCAAAAATTCGACAAAGGGCTCTCGTTGCTGAGAGTTATCAAGAAACTCTCGCAGTTGGTCATAGTCATATTCTTCAAAGACCCCTTTACCCAAATCTGCTTCTACCACATCGATGCGTCTATTAATGGGTTGGTTGAGCAGCTGGTTTAAGGCAAAAAAGGCTTGTTCCAATTGGTTTGCACTTTCCACAAGCGTCTGGGTGTTCTGAGCTACCTGACTTCTGAATTGCAATACATCCGATTTGCCAGACTGACCAGACTGGTAGTTTTGCTCAGCGAGTTGAAGGTTGCGTTTGGTAATATCCAGATTACGACCGCTTATCTGAAGGTTAGCTTTTAGCAGAAGCGCATTAAAGTAGGCATTGGCGCCATCGAAAATGGCATCTAACTGAGTTGAATTGAACGTCTCCTGTTGTGCTTTTTGTAAGGCCTCTTGAATCCTTATGTTTGCACTTGCTCCTGGGGCAAACACCGTCTGTGACACAGTGAGGTTGGCTGCAGTTGACCATTCTGGGTTCTGTCCATTGGATACCGCAGCTAGTTTAGGATCAATATAGGTACCTGATAATGAGCTTGTGACTTCCGGGAGGTAATTGCTTTTAGCCGTTTTCAAGTCTTGAGTCGCCAGCGCTACATCCCTTTCATTCGCCCTTAAGGTGAGGTTTTGACCGATCACTTCCGTCATTACTTCAACCAGGTCGTATTTTTTTTCTGCATTGAAGTTGTCGAAATCAGCAACAATATTAGTCTTGGCGATAAAGCTATACTTGATTGGAATGCCCAGTTTCTCCGCAACATTGTAGTTGAGTGTCAGCTGCTGATCATTCTCAATGTATAAAGGCAAATCGCTTGGGTTTTGTCCATTGACAATGGCTTCTACTGTTAGGGCTAATCTTCTAAAGAATTGATCAATGTTCTCATTGCTTTGATTGGTTGCCATTAAGCCCAATTGAATATCACTTGCACTAGACGCAGTGAAAGAGGGCATGTTTTTTTCCAGTAAAGCCGCTGCAATAACCTGTATTTGAGCATCTGTTAATAGAAAGCCCCCACCAAGATAAAAGGCGTCATGCCCGTCTAGTTTGGATACAATATCATCAACGCTCTGAAAGGGGATAAGAGAATAGGACTTTCCATAATCAGCGAACGTTCTGTCTAGTAAATCCTTAACAGGAAAGGTCTCGACCACCGCTTTTTCTACAGCGATGGCTACATTCTGGTAGTCATAGAGTTGCTGAAATACTTCTAAATCCTCTACAAATGACTGAGAGGTAACCAAGTAGACGAGGTTATTTATTCCGGAAGAGGCTTGAGTTTTATCTAGTTCTGAAAAATCTCCAGGTACTGAGCCAAACAATACCGTTGGCTTTAAATGTTCCTGCTTTCGAGAGATGACTACGTTATTAATTGCACCAAAGGCAATAATGATATCAGGTTCTCCTTGAATAAGACTTTGGTAGTTTTCTTCAGCTCTTTGGATTTGATATTCGTTGGATAGGACCAGAGATTCTTTAAACAGCAGGTTGGCATCTTCACCTACCACCGCTTGAATCTCGTTTTTCATTTGCTCAAATAAGGGAGCAATTTCTGGTGTTCTTGAATCTAGCAGAACTCCTATGCTGATATCCCTTTTCGTTGATTTTTGCGCATAACAATGCCCAATGGTCATTGCCAGCAGCAGTAGAAAGGCGCTGCGTTTCATAGTTTAAGGTTGCTTACAGTTAGTATTATTGGAAAATAGGAATTATTTCAGAGATAAGTTTGCCTCTGGGTGTCATGCCAAACTAAATCTTAGTTTTCAAGTGGGTTCTTGGTGCCTTCATAACCTCTAATTTTGTTTCTTGTAATAGATAAAGGTCAATCGCAAGACTTCAGAAGTCAGGTCAACTGAAACAAGTCTGACATTTTCAGGCAAGTTTAGAACAGCTTACAGCATTAGATTTATCGAATGGAAACTCCTTTTTTCAGGTTTATTTATTCAGGAGAACTTACTGTCGCGGCCTCTTATGAATCCACCGACAAAATAGAAACAAGCAGTTATTACCCCATGACCTTAATAATGTTTGTGGAAGAGGGCTGGAAATATGTGTCTATTGAGGGTGAAGAAGAACAGGATTTCGGTCCTGGCTCTTATTTTATGATCAGAAAGTTTAGCGAAGGCGCTCTATATAATCGACTTTCCAACAATGGGATCACTAAATCCTATGGTTTCGCATTATCGGATGATTATATCCGGAAGATTATCAATGAGGTGCAAATACCTCATAATCTTCCCCCTATAAAAAGTCGTGTAACAAGGCTTGTTGTTAATGAGCAGTTGACTAAACTGATGCAATTTGTACAAGCTTCTGTTAACAAAGGAGCAGAACTTGATTCTCAAACACTGGAAGACAAGACCAAGGAAGCTGTTAAGGCAATTCTTGAGACTAACCCAAGCTTGGGGGCAGTGTTTAGGGAATATACTTTAGCGCAACGCATCGATTTGACTGAGTTTATGAACATGAGCTACCTACTACGTATGCCTTTGAGCAAGTTTGCTAATCAATCAGGCCGAAGCTTATCCACCTTTCACCGCGACTTTAAAATGATCTTTGGCGAAACACCCCATCGCTGGATTATGCGAAAGCGACTAATTCATGCCAATGGGTTATTAAAAGAGCAAATGGTTAAGCCATCTGACGTCTATATACAAGTTGGATTCGAAGACCTAGCACATTTTAGCCGGGCATTTAAAAAAGAGTTTGGTTATCCTCCTAGTCGGGCATTTGGTAAGACTTAGATTGACTCTTTAAGACAAGCAATTGAATGGTTTCTTTTATAAATTCCGTTTGTCTTTACACTCAACTTTATGAAAATACGCTACTTGACTATTCCGTGCATATGCTTTTTTGCACTTTTTGCTTTATTCACTACCTCCGGAAAGAATAACAGCCCTTTAGCACTCAAAAAGGATATTTTACAGACCGATGGAGCAGTTTTTGAAAAGGTAATGTCTGTTATTACTCATCAAAGGTGTATGAATTGTCATCCTTCAGATGACTATCCCAGACAGGGAGATGATAGTCATTATCACCGTTTTGGAATACAAAGAGGAATAGACAATCGAGGGCTCGCGGCCCTGCAGTGTGGTAGCTGTCATCAAGAGGCCAATAATCTAAGTTCTGGTGTCCCAGGAGCACCGCACTGGTCATTGGCTCCAATTTCAATGGGTTGGCAGGGTTTGAATAAGGCTGACATTGCTCGTGCCCTACTTGATCCTGTTAAGAATGGAGGTAGGAATCTATCAGAAATCGAACATCACCTCACTGAAGACCCTCTAGTCCTTTGGGTTTTTGATCCTGGTGTAGATAACGAAGGTGTCGAACGTCAGAAGCCTCCGCTGTCGAAAGAAGAATGGGTGAAAGCTGTAAAAGAATGGATCAATCAAGGAGCACCGATACCTACTAACGAATAAATAACTTATGGAAATAACATTGAGAGTTAACGGCAAACTAAACACTGTGGACGTTGATCCGGACATGCCCTTACTATGGGTAATTCGGGATGTACTTGACCTTAAGGGAACCAAGTTTGGCTGTGGAAAAGCTGCTTGTGGAGCATGTACGCTACAAGTCGATGGAGTTGCAGTCAGGTCATGTTCATATGCAGTTCGATTTGCCAATGACAAGAATATAACGACCATAGAAGGCCTGTCTGAAGAACACCCTGTGAAAAAGGCCTGGACAGAACATATTGTTCCTCAGTGTGGCTATTGTCAACCGGGTTTTATGATGGCCACGACAGCACTACTCGAGCGAATTCCCATGCCCACAGATGAGGATATTGACGATAATATCGTAAATGTCTGTCGGTGTGCTACTTATTACAGAATGCGAAAAGCCATTCACAGGGCTGCAGAATTGAATAGTGAAAACGCATAATCCGTAGACATGAGTAAGAATACTGAGCATAAGAAAAAAGGTTGGTCAAGACGTAAGTTTCTGGTCCGGTCATCTGTCGGTTTAGGAGTAGTTATCGGTACTGGGTATTTCACCAGAAATATTTGGCAGCGTTATATTGCTCAAATAGCGAATACTTTGGAAGCCCCATATCAGGGTTCTACAAAGGCGAGCTTGTGGTTTGAGGTGACTGCCGAAAACGAAATCATTCTGCACTCTACCAAAGTAGAAATGGGGCAGGGCACCTTCACGGGTCTTGCACAAATTGCAGCAGACGAATTAGATGTCGACATAGCGAGTGTAAAAGTGGTACATGCTGAGACCATCTCGGGCAATGTCGATCCGTTTGCAACTGGAGGAAGTACTTCTATATCATCCCTTTGGACTCCTCTTAGAGAGATGGCAGCAACCATGAGGGAAATGATACGCACTGAAGCTGCGAAGCAGTTCGGGGTGGCCTTATCGGATGTTAGTGTAAATCAGGGGACTGTGACGGATGGAAAACAGACGGCCACTTTTGGAGAAATTGTAGCCAAGGCTGGGGAGTGGGAGGATGTTGACACTCCTGAATTAAAGGAGATTAAATCTTACAAGTTTGTTGGAAAAGGGGTTCCTAGGGTTGATCTAAAGGACAAGGTAAACGGTGCCCCCATCTTTGGAATGGATGCTCAAATGCCTGATATGCTCTATGGTGCGGTATTAAGACCTTCAGTGATTGATGCCAAGTTGGCTAATGCAAATACGAGTGTGGCTGAAGGCATGCCGGGAGTTGTAAAGGTCATTAAGGAAGAAGATTTTATTGGTGTGATTGCTGAATCATACTACCAGGCCGAAAAAGCAAAGAATACTATTGAAGCCGATTGGATAATCAATCGAGACTGGCAATCTGAGGAAATTGTCAACATGATTGAAGTGGGTAAGGGACATCCACAAACAATTCAGAAAAGGGGCAATGTTAATCGCTCATTTGACCAAGAGAGTGTCGTTACGGCAGAATTTAGAAGCCCTATTGGTGCCCATGCGCAAATAGAACCTAATGGTGCCGTAGCTCATGTAGAGGAAGACAAGGCTACCATTATGATGTCTACACAGGTGATCGAGATCACAAGAAAAGAGGTTGCCAAAAGACTAGGTCTCAAAAAAGGAAAAGTTAATATCAAACCAACATATCTGGGTGGTGGATTTGGAAGAAGGCTCCATACGCCTAATGCTGTTCAGGCAGCTGTGATGTCCAAAGCTGTAGGTAGGCCGGTAAAGAGTTTTCTAAACAGGCAGGAAGAATTTCAAAATGATACCTTTCGCCCGCCAACCCATCACATACTAAAAGCCAAGCTTAATAATGACGGATTAATAGAAGCGCTTGAACATAATGTTTCCAGTGGCAGCGTTGCTTATGGTTCGCCCATGTTACCGTCCGTTGTGAATAAGATTATAGGGTCTGATGTAGGAGCTTGGAGGGGAGGTATGATCCAATACTCAGGAATTCCAAATGTAAAGGCTGTTTCATGGCATGTAAGTTTGCCTTTTGCCACCAGTTGGTGGAGGAGTTTAGGTCTATTGGCTAACACTTTTGCCATAGAGAGTTTTATGGATGAATTGGCAATTCTCGCTGATAGAGACCCAATCGATTTTAGGTTGGCACAAATCTCAAATGATAAGGCCGGTTTTCGACTCAAAGAGGTAATCAAAGCAGCCAAACAAAAGGCAGAGTGGGATAATACTATATCTGATGGTCGGGCCATGGGTTTTGCCTGTTCCACAGATGCAAATACTCCTTGCGCACATATAGCTGAGGTCTCGGTTAACAATAATGTAATTAAGGTTGAAAAAGTCACCTGTGTTATGGATCCAGGTTTGGTTGTAAACCCTGATCAGGTAAAAGCCCAGTGTGAGGGGTCAATAATTATGGGACTCAGTGCCGCTATGTACGAGAAGATGGAGGTGATTGACAACAAGCTTAAACCTACCATCTATGGACCTTACAAAATGGCATTGATAAGAAATGCCCCAAAAGAAATTGATGTCGTATTACTTGAAAATGAAGAAACCCCAGGAGCGGTTGGTGAACCTCCTCTAGGGCCAATTGCTGCTGCAATAGCTAATGCTGTATTTAAGTTGACCGGTAAAAGACTGCGTGAAATGCCCTTAAACCTCGCCTAAGTAAGACCATTTATGAAGCGGAGGGAGTGTAAGCGTTAGATATTCTATTATCTTGTGAATCTTACTTTTACGCGCGCTTATGGAGTTTTTGGGAGTTCCCCTCTTTGATAATGATATCTATAAAATGATTTTTCGGTTTGCACTGAATTTCACCTTCATCAGTGTGATCATCCGAGGGCTTTATTATCGACATGCCCGAAGAACGGAATACGTTTTTACCTTTTATATGGTCAGCATAGTAATCTTCTTTCTATGCTTTACACTTCAAAACTTCACCTTGGATCTAGGGATGGCGTTGGGCCTCTTTGCCATTTTCGGCATTATTCGCTATCGGACATTGACAATTGATATTAAGGAGATGACCTATCTCTTTGTGGTGATAGGTGTTTCTGTGATCAATGCTTTGGCCAACAGAAATATGAGTTATGTTGAAGTGATTGGTGCGAATATGGCCATCGTTGGAGCCATCTACTTGATTGAAAAATATGTATTATCAAAAGCCAGAGTTGAACAGCGGAGCGTCACTTACAATGATTTAGAGAGGTTAAAGCCTGAAAATTATGACAGCCTGGTAGCTGATTTAAAGGAAAAAACAGGCCTTGATATTACCGAAGTATCTGTCTTGAAAACAGATTTGGCCAATGGTATGTGCACCTTGAATATTTTCTACCGGGTCCAATCCAGATGATTAAACTCCGAATTCTTTTCACCGCCTTTTTGGTTTGTTTTTTGACATTTTCTGCCTTTGGCCAAAGTGGAGGACGCGTCAGTGATATTGAAGTATGGCTGAAAGCAGGAGGAAAAGTTGATCTCTCTGACAAATTTGAAATGGCCTTTGAAGAGCAGATTCGCTTTGATGACGATGTGAACGCTTTAAAAAATTTCCATACAGAAATTCAGCTGACTTTTAAACCCACCAAGGGATTAAGTCTTCATGCAGTTTCAAGATACATCACTAGAAATGACAATAGTGGGAGTATTCAGGGCTTTGAAGATTTGTTCCGTTACCAACTAGGTGCTAGTTACAAGCACGAACTGGGCCAGCTCAGAATGAAATACAGGGCCTTGTATCAGCACAGGAACGAGGTAGGCATCTCAGAGGCCCAAGGAGATATTCCGGAGAAGTTTTTGAGGCTGCGTACCAGTGCGGTATACAAAATCAAAGACTGGAAATATGATCCTGAAGTAAGGATAGAGTATTTTAATGCATTGAATGACGAGGTCGGTACCAATAACCAGATTCGATTTGGTTTCGGTACAGAGAGGGACTATAAGAAATTCGGTGAATTGGGTTTCTTCTACCTTTTTGAAAGCTCCCTGGGTCTAAATATCAAGCAGCTTACGCATATTCTATCTTTTAAGTACACTTATACTTTCTAAGCTACCATCCTTGAATCTGTGAGTCCATCCAAGTGGTACGTTGCCTCAACCAGTTTTTGACATAGTCAATTTCTTCATCAAGACTATTTCCAACAAAACTATTGAATGGCAAGGCTATGCCGAAAACAGGCCATTGTGCAAAATTGCGATTAGCAGCACCGTTTGACTCGAGATAGGTTATCCAGTCATCGATTTTGGCATTGATGGTGGTCAGGTTGAGTTGATTGTTTCTCAGTGCTATCCATCGTGTTTTAACTGCGCTTCTGAATTTTGGGTCATCCAGTAGCTTTTCCCACCAAAAGTGTACTAACCACAGGTCACCAGGGTTTCTATCATTGAATTCATAAATCCACTCGCTCGTGGAGCTTCTACCATCATTGCCAAAGGCCAAATTGAAATCCCAAACCGGGCCCATGGCCAGCTTGCCATTTTGGTACTTGTGCATATAGGTACTTAATCTGTAGGCATCTGGGTTTGCACTGAGTTCATTCAGAATGAAGAAATCAACAAAACTGCTCACATCTATATAATTTTCATAGTCGCGCGTTGCTCCTGAATAGTCTTCTTGGACGAGGGCCTCTTCGAAGTCACTGATGTATTGCTGGATATAGTCTTTCTGTGCCTCATTGATGTTTTCAGCTTTTGGGTATTCATACATGAAATAGGTCTCTATTCCCCTTTTGGCACCATAGGGTTCGAAAGGATGTATGTTGCCATTAGGACTGTATGGAGACCTGAACCCTAAGTTCTCAGTATACAGGGCGTCTCCTGGCCAATCTGAATTATCAGTATCTCCGCTAGTCTTGTCAATTTTTAAGATATAACCGCCTGTAAGTGCTGCGCCTGAGGTAACTGTCTGATCCATTGGCTCTATGGTCAATCGATCGCCATCGCGCTTAATTTTTTCCATAAAGGCATAAACGCCCTTATAGCTATTGTCAAGGTTAAGTTCTACAAGCTGTGTTTTTGCTGCCCATCTACCAATGTCGTTAGATAGATCGTAGAGCAGTACGTTTCGGAGTAGGGTTTTGTCACTATATGGTCCATGTAGTACCCAATCTTCCTCTTTACCAAAGTCTAAAATCTCTAAGGAGACATCTTCGCCATTTTGATCCCAGAATTCAATGCCATAAGATAGTTTCGGAAAAAGCCTTCTGGATGTTGAACCCCTTAATTCTATGCCAATCGGATTCGCGAAAACGGATTGTTGGTTTACAAATACCTGCAACGTGCCACCTACCTTAGGTTCATCGACAATGGTGTTGCCTTCAGAACTAATGACGAAATAAGGGATTTCACTACCCTCTGGGAGTACTAGGTCCGGATCAGTGGGTATATCGGTTTCACCTTCCTTGTCTTTACATGAGATCACGATCAGGCAGCAAGCGAGAATAAGGACAAGGGAAGATTTGTGAAAGTGCATAATGCTTTTTTAGGCTTATTTGTTGGTGGAAAATAGCAAAAATTATACCTCGTTTCTGCTTATAACGTGCTAATCATTAATCAGAACCTCTAAATTTCTAGTTTGTTCTAACGCTTATCTTTTGAACTCAAGTATATTTGAGCCTCAACAGAAAATGACATGAGAAAAAAGATAATCGCAGGAAACTGGAAAATGAATAAATCTTTGGCAGATGGATTGGCTTTGGCTTCTGAAGTCACCAATATGGCCGCTGATGAAGTACCTTCTGAAGTGACCATGATTATGTGCACACCGGCTATTCATTTATCAGCTGTATCAGGAATTGTGAAGGACGTGGCGCATGTCTCTGTTGGAGCCCAAAATATGAGTGAGCATGAGTCTGGTGCTTACACCGGAGACTTGTCTGCTGAGATGATTATATCGGCAGGGGCTTCTTTTGTCATTATTGGTCATAGTGAACGTAGAGAGTATCATTTTGAGACCAATCAACAGCTGGCGGATCGTGTAAAACTGGCTTTGGATAAGGGCATCACACCCATCTTTTGCTGTGGAGAATCTTTAGAAACACGTGAGGCTAACAAGCATGTCAGTTTTGTAAATAATCAATTGAAAGAAAGCCTTTTTGATCTTTCAGCTGACGACATGAAGAAAGTAGTAATTGCCTATGAACCAATTTGGGCAATAGGCACCGGAGTCACGGCCAGTTCGGCCCAAGCACAAGAAATGCACTTGAGTATTAGAGCATCATTGGCAGGGCATTTTGGCCAGGAGGTAGCCAGTGAAATATCCATCCTTTATGGAGGCAGCATGAAGCCGGCAAATGCCCAGGAACTTCTGGCGCAACCTGATGTTGATGGTGGATTGATTGGCGGAGCATCGCTCAAAGCCCGTGATTTTGTAGATATCGCTAAATCCTACTAATGGATTTTATTCAAATCAATGTTCATTGTGATCCTCCGTTTAGAGATATACTGACGGCAGAAATGGGTTACCTTGAATATGATTCTTTTGTTGAAACCGAACTGGGTTTTGAAGCCTACATTTCCGAAGGAAAATTCAGTCACCCGGCATTACAAACCCTCTTTAACGATTATAGAAAACAGACCAGGATTTGGTATGAGCTGAAGAAGATCCCGAAGGTAAACTGGAATGAAGAATGGGAGAAGAATTACGATCCCATCCTGGTTGATGACAAAATTTATGTTCGGGCTACCTTTCATGAAGCCAAACCGGAATATCCTTACGAAATCGTCATTGTACCAAAAATGTCATTCGGTACTGGACATCATGAGACCACACACCAGTTGTTGGCACTTCAGTTAGAAGTTGACCATAAGGAAAAGAAAGTATTGGATGTTGGTTCGGGCACGGGTATTCTAGCCATTATGGCTGATAAGCTGGGAGCTGCGTCTGTTGCTGCCACCGATATAGACGAATGGTGTATAGAAAATTCGATTGAGAACTTTGGACTCAACAATGTGGAGCCCTCATTTGTAAAGAAAGGTGTTATACATGAGCTGAAACTCGATGAAGAATATGACATTGTTTTGGCCAATATCAATACC
>Ga0207422_1000619_pt1 | contig 102287 bp, 82 predicted proteins | sample MarCyaLeptolynsp_FD_187757 | JGI IMG/M metagenome (GOLD analysis project Ga0207422, IMG submission 187757) | Marine cyanobacterial communities from Panama - species 1 Leptolyngbya sp. (SPAdes) | ecosystem: Environmental > Aquatic > Marine > Unclassified | place: Panama: Panama City | collected...
AGGACGGCGTCTCGCTCGACCACGAGGCCGGCGACACAGTATCCCTCGACGTCACCACGACGGATGCCGGTGGCCTGAGCCGCACGGAGACTTTCTCCATCTCCGTCGGGGATGTGAACGAGGTCGCATCTGACATTGCCCTCGACAACGCCAGCGTTGCTGAGAACGCCGCAGGCGCCGTGGTCGGCAACCTGTCCACGACCGACATTGATGACGGCGACACCCACACCTACACAGTCTCCGACACCCGCTTCGAGGTCATTGATGGCCAGCTGAAGCTGAAGGACGGCGTCTCGCTCGACCACGAGGCCGGTGATACCGTCTCCCTGGATGTCACGACGACGGATGCCGGTGGCCTGAGCCGCACGGAGACTTTCTCCATCTCTGTCGGGGATGTGAACGAGGTCGCGTCCGACATCGCCCTCGACAACACGACGGTCAATGAGAATGATGCCGGTGCCGTAATCGGCAATCTGTCCACCACCGACATCGACGACGGCGACACGCACACCTACACGGTGTCAGATGCCCGCTTCGAGGTGGTCGACGGTCAGCTGAAGCTGAAGGACGGCGTTTCCCTGGACCACGAGGTCGGGGATACCGTCTCCCTCGACGTCACCACCACCGACGCCGGTGGTCTGAGCCGCACCGAGACCTTCTCGATCTCCGTCGGCGACGTAGACGAAGTCGCGTCCACGCCGGATCTGACAATCGGCTCAACCAGCCGCACTGTCTTCAGCGAAGACTTCGAGAGCTGGACCGGTACGGTTGTGGATGAAGGTGGTGATCACCTTGCTGCTCAGAACGGCTGGTCGTCTGACGGTGCCGTGGAAGTGCGCGACACGGGCAGTGGCGGCAACGGCTCGGAAGCAGGCTCGATCCATCACATTGAGCTCAACAACGATCCGTCTGACACATACGCGGACGCGCCGAACATTGAGCGGACGGTCGATACGGTTGATGGCGGCACCTACACCGTGACCTTCGACTATGCACCTCGCCCTGGCTATGACGCGACGGTCAACCGCATTGAGGTCGTCTGGGACGGCCAGGTCGTGGCGACGATTTCAGCGGACGGGTCGAGCGATACGAGCCTCAGCTGGCAGTCGCATACACTGACCCTCTCCGGCGATGGCAATCCGGCTGAGATCGAGTTCCGGGAGGCTGGCGTCGACACAGACGCAGGCCGTGGCATGATGCTCGACAACATCGAGATGGTTGAAACGCTCGACAGCGCCGCGTCCGGCGTCGAAGGCGGCACCATTGCGCTGCCGGACATCACCGCCGCACTGACCGATACAGATGGATCGGAAAGCCTCGCCGTGACGATCGGCAGCATTCCCGAGGGCGCCGTTCTCACGGATGGCGTGAACAGCTTCACCGCGTCCTCCGGAAACACGACGGCCGACGTCTCGGGCTGGGATCTCGACAATATGAGCATCACCACGCCGGACAACTACGCCGGCACGGCCAATCTGAGTGTGACCGCAACATCGACTGAGTCAGAAGGCGGTGCAACGGCGTCCACAACGTCGACGCTGAAGGTCCTCGTCAGCAATGTTGAGGAAGCACCGACTGACCTGTCACTGGATGCATCTTCGGTGACGGAGAACGACGCAGGCGCCGTGATCGGGAACCTGTCGGTAACCGACGCAGATGTCGGCGATACGCATACCTACAGCGTCTCTGACAGCCGCTTTGAGGTTGTTGGTAATCAGCTGAAGCTCAAGGATGGCGTCAGCCTCGACTACGAAACCGAACAAACGGTGGATGTCACGGTGACAGTGACGGACTCGGCGGGCCTGACCTACAACGAAGACTTCACGGTCAACGTGTCGGATGTCTCCGAGATTGAGACGCTGTTCAGCGAGGACTTCAGCGGCCTCAGCAATGGTGCGCAGTCAGACAATGGCAGCAGTGCCTGGGCGGCTGACGACGAACAGACCGAGTTCGGCTCCTCGTCGGTTCACGGCGTTGACAATGGCAGCTACGAATTCTCGCGTACAACTGACGAAGAGGACGATGACGAGTCGGTAGCTGTCTGGCGGAGTGAACAGATTGATATCTCCGGCAAGACCGGGCTGACGCTTAGCTTCGACCTCTCGGAATCGGGTGACCTCGAAGAGTCGGGCGACTGGCATGACTTCTTCAAGGCCTATGCGGTTGTCGATGGCGAACGCACAGAGCTGATGGTGCAGGACGGGGACTCAGGACTGTCCGGCACTCAGACCTTCACTTTCACCAACATCCCGACCGGCAACTTTGCCACGATCGAGTTTGAGGCGAAGACAACCTCGACCAGCGAGTCCTATTTCGTGGACAACATCTCGCTCGTCTCCAACAGCAGCTCAACTGCTATGGACCTCGGCACCGCCGGGACACCTGATGGGTGGACGGCTGAGGAAGTCGAGTACGCCTCAAGCAGCGGTGACGATAATGACGGATCGTCCTCTGATGACCTGATGCTTGGTGCCAGCGGCGATAACGATCTCGACGGCAAGGATGGTGACGACGAACTGCGCGGCTACGCCGGCGAGGACGACCTCAAGGGCGGTGACGGCGATGACACCCTTTACGGTGGCGCCGACGACGACAAGCTGGACGGCGAGGATGATAACGACTTCCTCGATGGCGGCAGCGGCGATGATGAGTTGAAGGGCGGCAAAGGCGACGACACCTTGCTCGGGGGTGCTGGCGAAGACAAGCTCGAAGGCGAGGATGGCAATGACATCCTCTATGGCGGTGCCGACGATGACGAGATCAAGGGCGGCAAGGGCAACGACACCCTCCGCGGCGGCACGGGCGACGACTTGCTCGAGGGCGAGGATGGCAACGACATCTTCCTGTTCGGAACCGGCGATGGTTCCGACGAAGTGAAGGGCGGTGGAAACGGCTGGACTGACATCATCCGCCTCGAGAACGAAGACGGCACCTCCCTGTCGTCGGATGACTGGACGCTGTCGCTGGACAGCGGCTCGATCCAGTCGTCGGACGACGACGAAATGGTGCTCTCGGAAGATGCCTCCGGTGTGATCACACTTACAGACGGCAGCGAGATCAGCTTCGAGGGTATCGAACGGATCGAGTGGTAGCCGCATCCGCAGAACCCTGCGCAAACAACAAAGGCGCTGACCAAAAACGGTCAGCGCCTTTCTGTTGGACCCATGTCCCCCGGAAGGAAGGAAATGGTGGGCGCGGCTGGGATTGAACCAGCGACCCCTACGATGTCAACGTAGTGCTCTCCCACTGAGCTACGCGCCCATATGCCGATGCGCCGGTGAAGGATAGGTCCCGGCAGCGCAGGCGGGCGATCCATATATCGGGATTGTCATGGCCGCGCAACAGCCGACTGTCAGGCCGCCTGCCGCTCCGGAAGGCGGATTAGCATGACCGCACACAGAGCAGCAAATGCCGACAGTCCGGCACCCACCAGCGCAGCGACGGAAAACCGGTCGACCAACAGCGTCAAATCACCACTACCCACAACGAGGACCGGTCCAAGAAGTGCTGCCGCAATCAGCCCGGCGGATCTGGCGATCGCATTGTTCACTCCTGAGGCAACACCCGTGTAGGCCGCCGGCACCGAGTCCATGACAGCCGTCGTCAAAGGCGCAACACTGGCCGCCATACCGACAGCCATGATGACCAGCGCAGGAAACATGTGAACCCAGTAAGAGAATCCGTCAGATGGCGTGAAGGACAACCAGGCAAAGCCGGCAGCAACCAGCAGCGGCCCTGCGGTCAGCACCACGCTCAGGCCAAGCTTGACACCGATACCGCCCAGCCAGCGTGACAGCAGGCCCAGCAGAAGTGGCATCGGCAACATTGCTGCGCCTGCCATGGTGGCAGAGAAGCCAAATCCCGTGATCAGCGTGAACGGGAGGACAATCAGCAATCCGCCCAGCGCCCCATACAGGAAGAGGGTCAGCAGGGAGATACCGGAGAAACACCGGGTCGAGAAAAGATGGACCGGCATCATGGCATCATCGCCGCGTCGCCGCTCGATAAGCACAAAGGCGGCCACACAGATCAGGCCACAAACAAAAGCCGCAGCCGGAACCGGCGATGAGAACCCCTGATAGCTCCCCGATATGAGCCCCCAGACAATCAACCCGAGCGCCACAGTTGCGAGCACGGCACCAGGCCAGTCTAGCGGCGCAGCACTCTCCTGATCGGCCTTGCTCTCAGAAATTGCCCACTGCCCCACCACAAGCGCGGCCACCGCCGGCGCGACGACGATGAGGAAGGCCCACCGCCAGCCGGCAATATCAATGATCCAGCCGCCCAGAACCGGTGCAGCCGCGCCCGCCATGGCCCCCACCGCGGCCCATGTGCCTATGGCACGGCCCCGTGCCTCCCCCGTAAACGCGGACGCAATGATTGCCAGACTGTTCGGCGCCAGAAACGCAGCACCGACGCCCTGCACGATGCGGGCAACAATCAGCCACCCAAGGTCGGGCGCCAGCGCACAGGCAAGACTGCCAACGGCGAAGAGGAGGATGCCGGCCTGAAACACCAGCTTGCGGCCATAGTGGTCGCCCAGCGCGCCGCCGAGCAGAACAAGCGCGCCGACCGGCAGCAGATAGGCGTTGACGATCCACTGGATACCGGCAGCTCCCGTGGACAGGGCCCCGCCGATGGCTGGAAGTGCCACATTGACGACCGACCCTTCCACGAATGCCAGGCTCGATCCGAGAATAGTGGCAACCAAAGTGCCCGTCTGGTTGATACAGAGCGTGCCCGATTCGTCGCGTCCGGCTGTTTCGTCACAGGGAGGAGCAAGAGCGGTTGCCATAGGGAGCACCTTCTGAGGCGCAACATCGGTGTCGCGCTGAGGGCGAACCTTACCCTATCTGCATGTCGATTGGATGTGCCGAGTCCCAGATCGGCAACCTTCAGCAGGCTTGCCTCGACCTCTGGAAGGAATCAGGCCGCAAGCAGGCGGTCAACTTCCTGGACGAGTTCACGCAGATGGAACGGCTTGGAGAGCACGCGCGCGTCCTTCGGCGCCTCTGACTCCGGGTTGAGGGCAACCGCTGCGAAGCCCGTGATGAACATGATCTTGAGCGTCGGATCGAGTTCAGCCGCTCTCCTGGCGAGTTCGATGCCGTCCATTTCCGGCATCACGATGTCGGTCAGCAGCACATCGAAGACATCACCGATGAGCTTCTCATGTGCCAGGTCGCCACTGCCGTAAGAGATGACGCTGTGGCCTGCCTTTTCCAGCGCGTTGGCCAGAAAGCGACGCATGCTTTCATCATCTTCCGCCAACAGAATACGCGCCATGATCAGACCCCCGAAATCCCGATTCTGTGAGCCGAATCGGCGCTTTCCAGCGCAAACAGGCTCAATGTGGTTATAGGAACCGAATGGTAAACGGTGCGTTAGCGCCCTCCCCGTTGGCCCAAAAATGAGCAACATCCAGCCATTTTTCCGAACAATGCCTCGAAAAACCCCTGCAACGAGGCATTAAAAGCGCAGCTTGGCGTGCTACATTGAAACGTGGGTTTCGGGGTCGTTGAGGCTGCCGGAGAATGAGGCCGGTCAGCGGCAACGGGCAGGAGCCATTCATGGCGTCAGGAGACAAGAACGGGGCGGCGGCAGGCACACCGCAACGACAGGACTTCAATCCGCCGTTCACAGTCTCTGCACCCGATACGCAGACCGTGCCCTTTGTGCTGAACTCGCCCCATTCCGGCAGGATATATCCACCGTCCTTCCTTGCCGCATCCCGCCTTGATGCACTGTCTATCCGGCGGTCCGAAGACAGTTTTGTTGACGAGATTTTCGCCGGCGCCCCCCGGCTCGGCGCACCGATGCTCAAGGCAAACTTCCCGCGCGCCTATCTGGACACCAATCGGGAGCCCTATGAACTCGATCCGGCGATGTTCCACGACGCATTGCCGCCACATGCGAACACCCGGTCTGTGCGGGTCGCAGGCGGATTGGGAACCATTGCCCGCGTCGTCGCCGACTCCACGGAGATCTACCGGGCACCCTTGAGCTATGCCGAAGCGGATCACCGCATTCGCACGCTGTATATGCCGTATCATCAGGCTCTGTCTGACCTGCTCGAGACCACATTCCGCCGTTTTGGCTGTGCGGTCCTGGTTGACTGCCACTCCATGCCATCCTTGGCTGGCCCATTTGACGATGACAACGGGACATCGCGTGCCGACATAGTGCTGGGTGACCGGTATGGGGTTTCTGCATCCCCTGCCCTTACCGATACTGCTGAGCGGATCCTCACTGACCTCGGCTACTCTGTCGTGCGCAATACGCCCTATGCCGGCGGCTTTAATACCGAACACTACGGACGCCCCACCCAGGGTCTCCACGCACTCCAGATTGAGATCAATCGCGCTCTCTATATGGACGAGGCACGTGTGACCCGCGCTGCGGGACTCAACCGTCTGACACGGGATATGGGCGAGTTTATCGCCCGTCTGGCCCTGATGGACCGTGCCTTCCTGGCGTCCGCGACACCTCCAAGCGCCCTTTCCGCCGAATAGACTAGCGCCGGCACCGTCTGAGCAAAAAAAGGGGCCGTCTGGAAAACCAGACGGCCCAAGTTCAGGGAGGAAACGCCCAGGAAGGGCAGCGGCAAGGCGGGCTGAGCGCTCGCGATGCCGCGTTGCAACAAGTTGGCATTGCGCTGCACAAAATTCAAGGAAATCCGGTGCTGTAATGCACAATTCTGCGCATGGCAGCCGTGCGGAACTGCATCCCTTCAACTCCTCCTGCCAAGCCTTTGATTGCAGTGCACAATTCGGTTTGCGGCAACATCGAAGACCGCCCGTCCCAACCTGAATTCAGGGTAAGGGGCCGTTAACCTATTTGGCAGCATCCTTGGGGTCACTTTATGTGGGAAACGGCAGGATACCGCCTGCGTCGAACCAGACATCAGCGCGGTAACGGGATCTCCAAGGCAAGGGCTCATGGCCAGGCACTGGTTCACGTCAGACAGGACCGCCCATACGCGGTACATCGCCGTCTTCGGTGTGCTCACCTGCATGACCCTGGCAGCAACGGCTACGCCCACTCACGCGACGGAAGAGGCCTCCGAAGACTGGCAGGCCTGCCGTTTGGCCGCGGTGAAGGTCGAGCGCGCTAATGCCATGCCGCAGGCACTCCTGCATGCGATCTCCCTTGTTGAGACGGGACGCCGTGGACCGGACGGTCGCCACACGGCATGGCCCTGGACCATCAATTCCCATGGCAAGGGATACCGATTCGCGACGAAGGAAGATGCCATATGGGCCGTTCGACGCCTTGTTGCGGACGGCGCACGATCCATTGATGTCGGCTGCATGCAGGTCAATCTGCGCTATCACCCTCGCGCGTTTACCAGCCTCGAAGAAGCGTTCGACCCGGCAGCGAACATGGCTTACGCCGCCTCATTCCTGAATCGCCTCAAGGACCGGCATGGCGACTGGCGTGCGGCAAGTGCCCGGTATCACAGTTACAATCCCGAACTGCGGGAAAAGTACGCAAAACGGGTGGACACCACGCTCGCCCGCGAACGAAAGCTGCTCGCAGTCGCTGCACCGGCCATCGGCACAAGCAGCCCCGAGGCTGATCCCTACGCAGAAGCAGGCAGCACTCTGATCACAACAGCATCCGTAAAAAACGGCCTGGGGTTGCGGCCGACTCTCGTTCCGGGTCTCCGGGGCGGGCTGAACCTCACCCCGAGCGGGAAAGAAACTGACGCGGCAGAAGCCTCGACGGAGGGCCTGGCCGAGCATTCCACTCGACAGGTTGCCTCACGCTAGCTGCCTTTGTGGCAGCCATGCTTTCACGGGCCGCTCACGCCAAGGTGGCTGAGATGTGTTTTCTCTTTCAACCGCCAGGCCCATAGTCTGAGTTGCGTATTCCGAGTTTGTTATGCTGCCTATTGGTCAGACGACAGTCGGCCATCATGATGTGGCGGCATCGGGGGGACAGAAAATGCAGCAGGTCATCGACGCACTCCAGGTGTCATCCGTGGCGGATGTGATCAATCTCTTCGCCGCACTGTTCATATTCCTGGTCGGTGCAGCCTTTCTGATCACGCTGGTCCTGTATGTCATCGACCGCACCCAGACCAAGCACGCAATCCGCCGCAATTATCCGGTAATCGGTCGATTGCGGTATGTGATGGAAGATCTGGGGAAGTATTTCCGCCAGTACTTCTTTGCAGACGACCGCGCCGAGCTGCCGTTCAACCGCGCCCAGCGCGCCTGGGTGTATCGCGCGGCCAAGGGCATCGACACGACCGTCCCCTTTGGCTCCACGCGGGCGCTGGATCAGGTCGGCACCAAAGTGTTCGTGAACTGCCCGTTTCCTCAACTCGGTGATGAAGAGGCACCGCCAACGGCCATCAAGGTGGGGCCCTACTGCCGGTTCCCCTATGAAACCGACAAGTTCTTCCACATTTCCGGCATGAGTTACGGCGCGATCTCCAAGCCGGCCGTTCAGGCCCTGTCGCGGGGCGCCAAGCGCGCCGGCATCTGGATGAATACGGGCGAAGGCGCTTTGTCGAAATTCCACATCGAAGGTGGTTGCGACATCGTCTTCCAGATCGGCACCGCCAAGTATGGTGTTCGCAATGACGACGGGTCCCTGAACGACGACAAGCTGCGTGAAATAGCAAAGCGCGAACAGGTGAAGATGTTCGAGATCAAGCTGAGCCAGGGTGCCAAGCCCGGCAAGGGTGGCATCTTGCCCGGTGAAAAGGTGACCCGCGAGATTGCCCGCACCCGTGGCATCAAGGTCGGCCAGGACTCGATCAGCCCAAACCGGCACCCCGAGATCAACTCGATCGGCCAGTTGCTCGATTTCATTGGCCACGTGCGCGATGTCACCGGCAAGCCCACAGGCATCAAGATGGTGCTGGGCGCTTATGGATGGCTTTCAGGGCTGTGCGAGGAGATCAACCGCCGGGGCCCGGCAAGCGCACCCGACTTCATTACCCTCGACAGCGCTGACGGTGGCACAGGCGCCGCTCCTCAGCCCTTGATTGATTATGTGGGCCTGCAGATCCAGGAAAGCCTGCCGATGCTGGTAGACGCCTTGCTCGTGCATGGACTGCGCGACCGCATCAAGGTCATCTCCTCAGGCAAGCTGACGACACCTTCCGGTGTTGCCTGGGCGCTGTGCGCCGGCGCGGACTTCGTGACATCAGCACGCGGCTTCATGTTTGCACTCGGCTGCATCCAGGCGCTCCAGTGCAATACCAATGAGTGCCCCTCCGGTGTAGCCACACACAAGAAGCACCTGCAGCGCGGCCTGGTGGCCACCGACAAGGCGGAACGTGTCTATAGATATGCGACGACCATGCACAAGGAAGTCGGCATCGTGGCCCATTCCTGTGGTGTCGACGATCCCCGCCAGTTAAAGCGCCACCATTGCCGCATCATGGGCGCAAACTCACGCACCATCGGCCTCCACGAGATGTATCCTCCCGGCGGCAGCTTTACGCCCGCAACCGAGAAGCCCGACACCATCACCGATGGCTCCGGTGTCGCAGCCGAATAACTGAAACTACGCATTGCCGGTTTACGCATTGCCGGTTACGGCATGACGAGGCGGATCCGCGGCGCTTTTTCGATATCCCAGCATTCGATCTGCACGGGGAGCGTCAGCATGTCATCACCATCCACCTGAACAGGTTCCTGCGCATTGCATGTGTCCGCAGGCGCAATGGAAATCTCTTTCCCGGCAAGCACGGTCACTCCCGGCAGCGTCTCAAGCCTGCCGACAGCAAGACCGAGCAACGCAACAATGAGCCCCAAACGCCCTTTTGCGCCAACACAGATGGTGCTGAGCCCGACATCGTCAAACCGTGTGGACGGCGCCAGCCGGTAGCTACCCGCATAATGCTGGGCGTTCGCCACCACAACCCAGCCACATGTCAGACGATGGACACCGTCTGACACGATGACCGGTGCACCCTGCCGTCCAAACACCTGTCTTATCCCGGCCCACACGAAGGCAAGCTTGCCGAAACGCCGTTTCATGACCGGGTCAATTGCATGGACAAGGCGCCCGTCAAACCCGGCCCCGACCCACAACAGAAAGAACCGCTTGTTGACACGTCCGGCACCAATCTCCCGCGGCACGCCGGTCAGCAGCAATTCCGCCAGCGCATCACTCTTCACAGGCAAGGCAACTTCGATTGCAAGCACATTGGCGGTTCCGGTTGGAATGACACCAAGCGGCACCAGAGTACCGGCCAACCCGTTGGCCACCTCGTTGATGGTGCCATCTCCACCGGCCGCAACAACGATGTCGGCTGTATCCAACAACGCGGCTTCGCGGGCGAAGGCCTCGGCGTCACCCGGGCCCGTGGTTTCACGCAGGGTGACAATGGCCCCGCGATGGTTCATCGCCTCAACGACTTCGATCAGTTTCCGGCGTCGGCGCCATCCGGCTGTCGGATTGAAGACAACGAGGATGCGACGCCGTGGCGGCGGTGGCGGAAAGCTTGGGTTTTCTGCGTTTACCATTTTGTCCGCGTACAAATGGTTCATATCAGCGTCACAAAACAGTCACCGCCCGTCGGGATATTCCGCGTCACTCGACGCGGTAAGCATTGATTCGACAGGCTTTTCGACGCCGCAGACAGGTGTGCGGCGAATGGCGGGAAAGATCAAGCCCTCCGTATACGAATTAAATCAGCGCCTTGGCAGAAGGTCCCCATGACGTTAGCCGGCATCCTTACCCGCAGCATCGACGCTACACCTTCTGCGTCTGATACACCTTCCGGCAGTCATCCGCTCAAACCAAAGTCTTTCCGCGAAAGGCTGGCCATGTTCGGCGTCCGTGCCCGCGGCAGAAAGCGGGTCAAGCGCCGCCATCTGATTGTGCGCGAGCCGGTACGGCACCGCACGCTGTTCATTTCTGACACCCATCTCGGCACGCCCGGCTGCAAGGCCGAGTTGCTGGCGGATTTCCTGCGCCACAATGAGGCGGACACGCTGTACCTCGTCGGAGACATCATCGACGGCTGGCGCATCAAGCGGTCCTGGTACTGGAACGACGCCCATAACCAGGTGATTCAGGAAATCCTGCGCAAGTCACGCAAGGGAACACGAGTCATCTATGTTCCGGGCAATCACGACGAAGCACTGCGCGACTACATTGGCGTCACGCTCGCAGGCGTCGAAGTGATCAACGAAGACATTCACAAGGCTGCAGACGGCAAGACCTATCTGGTCCTGCACGGAGATCAGTTTGATGGCGTCGTCCGCTATGCCAAGTGGCTCGCCCATGTGGGCGACTGGGCCTACAACCTCGCCCTGACCTGTTCCAGCATGCTGCATTCAATCCGCCGCACGCTCGGCCTTTCGTATTGGTCGCTCTCTGCCTACCTGAAACACAAGGTCAAGAACGCAGTCGAGTACATCTCTAACTACGAGGAAGCCGTTGCCCGCGAAGCGCGCGAACGCGGCGTTGACGGCGTCGTTTGCGGCCATATCCATCATGCCGAGATGCGGGATATGGAAGGCGTCACCTACATGAACGACGGTGACTGGGTTGAAAGCTGCACTGCACTTGCGGAGGACATGTCCGGCAGTTTCTCGATCATCCATTGGACCCGCTTCGCTGCGGATGTGGAAGCCGAACGCGCCGAACTCGACAAGACGGAGATACTTCCGCCCCCAAGTGATGAGCACGACATGGGCGTCATCACACACGCCGCGGACACGGACGCAGACCTGGAAGAAGAGGTGCTGGTTCCAGCCGACACCCCCGTAGCCATCACAACAGAGCCCGTCGAGCGCCCCGCCACCAACCAAAAAGAAGATATGGCGAGCACCGCCGCGTGACACATCAATCCACAACGCCTCATGCCCTCGCCGCAACCAGCGAGGACGCTTCCACACCAGCAAACCAGCCGACAGGCGCCGAAGACGGGTCCGTCAACATACAGGCTGCGGGCGCTGCACAGCCCATGCCGAAAGATGGCGATGCGCCGCTTCGTGTCCTGATTGTCACCGATGCCTGGGAACCCCAGGTGAATGGTGTGGTCCGGACGTTGCAGACCCTGGGCCGTGAGCTCGGCAGACTGGGCCATGAAGTTCGGTACGTAACACCCAAGGATTTCAAGACGATCCCGGCACCCACCTATCCGGAGATCCGCCTGGCACTCTGGCCGCTGCGCTGGATGGCCAAAGTGGTGCGCGAGTTCGCACCCTGCGCCATACACATCGCAACGGAAGGACCGCTTGGACTGGCTGCCCGGAATTACTGCGTCCGGAACAACCTGCCCTTCTCGACGTCCTTTCACACGCGCTTCCCTGAATACATCAACGCCCGCTTCGGAACGCCGGTTGCGTGGGGATACCGGTTCCTGAGGTGGTTCCATGGGCCTGCCACAACCATGATGGTGGCGACCCGCTCGCTTCAGGACGAGATGGTGGAGCGGAAGTTCCCGTCCACGGCAATCTGGTCCCGCGGTGTCGATATCGACGTGTTCAGGCCGCGCCCGGAACTGAAGGCCGGCGACTTTCTTGGGCTGCCCCGTCCGATCTGGCTCTATGTTGGCCGCGTGGCAGTCGAGAAAAACATCGAGGCCTTTCTTGATCTCGACCTGCCCGGGTCCAAGCTGGTTGTTGGCGGCGGGCCACAGCTGGAGAGCCTGCAGCAGAAATACACAGATGTCCGCTTTGTCGGGCCGAAGTTCGGAGAGGAACTTGCCGAACACTATGCGGCCAGCGACTGCTTCGTGTTTCCCAGCAAGACCGACACATTCGGACTTGTAACGCTGGAGGCCCTGGCCTCGGGCACGCCTGTCGCAGCCTACCCGGTTCAGGGGCCAAAGGACGTCATCGGCGATGCCCCCGTCGGCTGCCTGCGAGACGACCTGGCCAGCGCAGCTCGGACTGCGGTTGGCATCTCCCCAGAGCGGGCGCGGGAATTCGCCCTGACCTACTCATGGGAAGCCTGCACCCGCCAGTTCATCGGCAACCTTGCGATTCAGCGGCCTGCAGAACTTGCCACTTCACGTCCGCGTCTTCTGCGCCGTTCCTAGATCGGCAGGGTCCGGTTTCGCTGGAAACGCCGGGCAACCATGTTAGGCTTTTCTGGTCATCGATACACCGCCATCGGCGAGAGTTGCATTCAGGGAGCCAGATACATGCCGCATCACCATGCGAACAGACATCCACAAAGCCGCGCCCGCGCCATGCGCGAGAACAATCACGCCACCCGTAAGGCTATGCTTATCACCGGCGCCCTGGCGGCTCTGGCCCTTCTCTGGGCAGCTTTCGCCCCGGTCGCCCTTGCCGAAGAAGAAACGGCAACAGTGGAAGGTGGCACCTTTGCCATCGACGAAAGCCACGTGCATGCAACCTTCAAGGTGAGCCACCTGGGTTTCTCCGACACGATCGGCAATTTCGACAAGGTCTCAGGCAGCTTCACACTGGACGCCGAAAACCCGGCAGCCAGCGAAGTCTCGGTCACCATAGAGACAGCCAGTGTTGATTCAGGTTGGGATGCCCGCGACGAACATCTGCGCGGCGAGGACTTCTTCAAGGTCGATGAGTTTCCGGAGATGACATTCACCTCCACCGCCGTGGACCCGACCGGAGACGACACTGCCAAACTGACAGGCGATCTCACCATGCTGGGCCAGACCCATCCGGTCACCCTCGATGTCACCTTCAACCAGGCCGGCAAGCATCCGTTCTCCGGTGACTATGTCGCTGGTTTCTCCGCAACGGGGACACTCGATCGCACGCAGTGGGGCATGGAGTATGGCGTGCCGGCAATTGGCAAGGACATCGAACTGATCATCCAGGTGGAAGGCATTCGCGCGGAATAGCTGCCAGACAGCCCCTTCCCCTCGACATCAGGGCGTACCGGGACTATACCGGCGCCCGACAACGTCCTCATCAGAAGGGCGCGGAAATGGGAGTTCCCGATTCCGCGCCCTTCTTGCATCCGCATTCACCCCATCGACCCCGGATCTTCGGCACATGAGTATTCAGGAACGCCGCAACATCGCGATCATCGCCCATGTGGATCATGGCAAGACGACCATGGTCGACAAGCTGTTCCAGGCTTCCGGTGTCTACCGTGAAGGCCAGGAAGTTGAAGAGCGCGCAATGGATTCCGGCGATCTCGAGCGAGAGCGGGGGATCACGATCTCCGCGAAAGTGGCCAGCTTCGAGTGGAAGGACGTCCGCATCAATCTGGTCGATACGCCGGGCCACGCCGACTTCGGCGGTGAGGTCGAACGCATCCTCTCCATGGTCGACGGCGTGCTGCTCCTCGTCGATGCCGCCGAAGGCGCCATGCCGCAGACCAAGTTCGTAACCATGAAAGCGCTCGCGCTCGGCCTGAGACCCATCGTTGTCATCAACAAGATGGACCGCAAGGACGCGCGGCCCGACCACGTACATGAAGCGGTTTTTGACCTGTTTGCAGGCCTCGACGCAAGCGATGAGCAACTGGATTTTCCGGTGCTCTACGCGTCTGCCCGCGAGGGCTGGGCATCGGCCACAGAAGCAACGACAGGCACCTCGATGGACGCCCTGCTGGATGCCATCATCGAACATGTGCCGGCGCCTCAGGACCTTGAGGGTGAAGACGTGCCGTTCCAGCTTCTGGCAACCGGCATCGAGTCCGACCCGTTCTTGGGGCGTCTTCTGTCCGGCCGCGTCAAGGCTGGGACCATCAGGCCCAACATGACGCTGAAGGTGCTGACCCGCGACGGCAAGGAGACCGAACGCGGGCGGGTCACGAAGGTGCTTGCCTATCGCGGCCCCGAACGCGAGGCCGTCGACAATGCCGGACCGGGCGACATCATCTCGATCGCAGGTCTCAAGAACGCGACGGTATCGGACACACTGTGCGATGTTGCCGTTGAAACGCCGCTTGATTCCAAGCCCGTCGATCCGCCCACACTCGCCATCACCATGATGGTCAATGACAGCCCTCTTGCCGGTCGCGAAGGGTCAAAGGTGCAGAGCCGTGTCATTCGCGAGCGGTTGTTGCGCGAGGCGGAAGGGAATGTAGCCATCCGCATCTCGGAAGTCCCCGGAGGGGATGCCTATGAGGTGGCCGGACGCGGCGAATTGCAGCTCGGCATTTTGATCGAGACCATGCGGCGCGAAGGATTTGAAGTCTCGATTTCCCGCCCACGCGTCCTCATGCGCGAAGACGAGAACGGCCGGAAGATCGAACCCGCCGAGGAAGTGCAGATCGACGTGGACGAAGAGTTCACCGGCGTGGTCATCGACAAGCTGACCCAGCGCAAGGGTGAGCTGATGGGCATGGTGCCGTCAGGCGCCGGCAAGTCCCGCCTCACTTTCGTCTGCCCGGCCCGATCATTGATCGGCTATCAGGGTGAATTCCTCACGGACACGCGCGGCACCGGCGTCATGTCCCGCATCTTCCATGGATGGGTGCCCTACGCGGGCGAAATCGGCGGCCGCCACCACGGCGTCCTGATCTCCAACAGCGATGGCGAAGCGGTCGCCTATGCCCTGTGGAATCTGGAAGAACGGGGCAAGATGTTCATCACGCCAGGCACGAAGGTTTACCAGGGCATGATCATCGGCGCGAACTCGCGGCCTGACGATCTCGATGTTAATCCGCTCAAGGGTAAGCAGCTCACCAACATCCGCACCCAGTCCAAGGACGAAGCGGTGCGGCTCACATCGGTTCAGCCCATGGCGCTTGAGCAGGCAATCTCCTATATCGGCGATGACGAATTGGTGGAGGTGACGCCGGAAAACATCCGCCTGCGCAAGCGCTATCTGGATCCCCATGAGCGCAAGCGCCATCGCAATGCGGCTGCCGCCCAGTAAGGGCCGATTTCCCTTGCCGCCCACCGGCAGGGACGCTAGGCAGGACACATGGGTGACGTCCTGACCACACTTGAGACATTCATCGAAGAACTGGCAGATGCGTCCGGCGCTGCCATTCTTCCCTATTTCCGAACAGAGCTTGATGTCGGCGACAAGCGGTCCCACGGCCAATTCGATCCGGTGACGGAAGGCGACAAGGCTGGTGAGCGGGCAATCCGCGAACTCATCGACTCGCGCTTTCCCGACCACGGCATTCTTGGTGAGGAATATGGCCTCAAGGAAGGCCCGTCACCGATCTCCTGGATCATCGATCCGATAGACGGCACGCGCGTGTTCATGTCCGGTCTGCCGACATGGGGCACACTCATTGGTGCTCTTGAGAACAACCGGCCCGTCGTCGGCGTCATGGACCAGCCCTACACGGGCGAAAGGTTTATCGGCGGACCCTCGGGTGCTTTTCTGCTGAACAATGGCACACGCATTGACATGTCGTGCCGTGCCTGCGCGGACCTGAGCGACGTTGTCATGGCCGCCACGGACCCACGCATGTTCCACAACGCACCGGACAAGGACGCGTTTCACGGGCTGGCCGACAGCATCAAACTGCTGAGATACGGCGGTGACTGCTACAACTACGCCATGGTGGCACTCGGCCAGATCGACATGGTCGTCGAAGCCTACAATCAGGCCTACGACATCCTGCCGCTTGTCCCGATCATCGAAGCCGCGGGCGGCATCGTGACCGACTGGGCCGGACGTCCGTTACGCGGCGGCGATGACTTTGCCCGCTCAAACGGAAAGATGATCGCCGCCGGTGACCAGCGCATTCATGAAGCCGCGCTCAAACTGCTCGCACCTGCCGCCTGAGCGAGCACGTCCTTCGCGAAGCTGTCAAACGCGTCCCAGAAAGACGTCTGCAATTCGTCTCGCTCCATCAGGATTTCATGCTTGCAGCCGGCACATGTGACGTACCGCGCACCACGGATTCGCCGCGCGTACATGGCAACCTGCTTTTCAGACACCAGGACGTCCTTCTCCGCACCACAGAACAAGACCGGCGTTCGAATGCTGCGGACAAATGCTTCCGACTGGACGAAGTCGATGCTCTCAGCCGCCGAGCCTGCCCATCCAAGCGTGATGGACGAGAGCGCCAGATCCGGATTTGCATGCACCGTCGCATTCTGGCGCTCGAACCGTTCAGGGTCTGAAGTGACGATATTGTCCTCAAAGGCGTCGGTCCCGACGGCCTTGTCGTCTCCGCCGCCAGGCAGATAGCGGTCACCCAGACCAAGGGCAATGCCGGTGAAGCTCATGGCGCGCATAGCCAGCATGGCACCGGTACTCAAGCGCAGATCAACCATGGGTGCGCTAAGGGCGAGACCGGCGATCCGGGGAAGTCCCGCAGCAACCGCTGCCTGCGTGTCCGCCAGATGCAGCCAGCGCATAAGGATGTTGCCGCCCATGGAGTGGGCCATCGCGAGAAACGGCTGCGGCAGAGAGCGTTCATCGAGGACCTTCAGGAACAATGCAAAATCGCGATCGAATTCACTGAAATGATCGATGTGGCCCTTGAGTCTGTTGGCGGCACCCCGCGCGGACAGGCCCTGACCCCGCCAATCCATGGTCGCCACGGAGAAACCACGGTCCCGAAGCCTGCCAATGACTTCGTAATACTTCTCGATGAACTCGGTACGTCCACCCAGAAGGAGCACGGTCCCGCGTGGCACAGCAACCGTGGCCGGCCAGATAGCAGCGCGCAATTGCCCGCCGTCATGCCCGTCAAACCAGAAGGCATCCGCCCCCGACGGGCAGGGGTTTTCCGGTATGTCAGTTAGCTCCGCAGATGAGGTCACGGTCATGTCTTTCTTGCAGCTGAGGACGCCCGTCGGCGAGCGGCCTTTGCGGGTTTTGGTTGCGGGAGAATAGCAGGTAGGCTTTCCGCGTCTCCCACCAGGGATTGAGCGGCGACAACACTGGCCAAATCCCTCGCTTATCCGTAGTGCATGACCGCCAAAACCGAAATCGATTTTTCCGCCGGATGGCAGATCAGCCCCGCATCGACCAATGAAGGCCCCGCCGCTTCTGCAGCGGAGGAGTTGGCACATCATTTGGGCCTTATTGCACCCCAATCAAAAGATGCCGCCGCCATCCGCGTATCGCTTGGGTGCCGCGAAGACGCAAATGACGGGTTCATCTGGAACGTGTCCGGAAACACGGTTCAACTGACCGGTCACAGCGAGCGCGGCCTGCTCTACGCGGCGATGAGCTTTCTGTCAGCGCTCGGTTTTGCATGGCCAGGACATAAGGTTGATGACACGTGCGTGCCCGCAGGCACTATCTTCAGCGTGCCGGAGGTCTGCGCCGAAACGCCGGGGTTTGCCGGCAGATGCCTCATTCTCGGCCATCACTGTTTCCTGGCCGAGCATGGCGCATGGATAAGGTGGGCCGCCCGCAATCGCCTGAACACCATCTTCATTCACACTGCCGAAGAAGGACTTGCCCTTGGCGCTGCGCCGGTGGCTCAGTGGCACGCCGTAAGCACAGATGTCCGCAACGCGTGCGCCAGGTACGGTATGGTGCTGGAAGTGGGCGGGCATGGTTTGTCACGCCTGCTGCCGCGCAAGCTGTTCGACGACATGCCGGATGCGTTCCGGATGAAAGACGGCGAACGCACATCGGACCACAATCTTGAGCCGCTGAACTCAGATGGCATGGCAATCGTTCGCACCAATGCCCGGGACTGGTTCAATGCCAATCCCGGTGCAAATGTGTATCACTTGTGGCCGGACGATATCCCCGGCGGTGGCTGGAGCAGCAGCCCCGAAAGCCGGGAGCTCACAGCATCTGACCAAGCACTGATCGCGTCCAATGCCTTGGCGGAAGAGCTCGAAGCTGTCAGCCCTGACGCCGAGATCGCGCACATCGCCTACCACGACACCGAGCCTGCCCCCACGGCCCTTCGTCCACGGCACAACGTATCCCTGTTGTGGGCCCCGCGTATGCGCAGCTACGCACAAGGCGCCTTTGAAAGCCCGAGCAGTGTCAACGACCGCTACCCCGACGAACTCGCCGCCAACATCGCCCTGTTCGAAGATGCGAGAGCCAAACCCGCGCGGGTGTTCGAGTACTACCTCGACGCCATCCTGTTCAAATCGGTCCTGCCACCGCTCGCGACGCAAATGGCGCTCGATGCGCGTGGCTATCAGGCTGCTGGAGTCCACACGCTCCAGGCGTTGATGGTTGGCGGGCGCCCATGGAACGCGCCTCCGCTGAACGCATGGTGCTTCGCACGCCTCGCATGGGACCCGGACGGAGACCCGGCAACGCTGATCTTGGAGTTCGCCAGCTTGCTCGTCGGTCCCGACGCAGCGGATGATCTTGCAGGCCACTTCACGGCGCTTGCCGATGGCTTTGCCCTTGCACTGACACTCGAGCCACGCGAGGCCAAACCCGGCGCTGCGGCCGGCGCCGCGGACTTTCTGGATACGCCACCAACCGACATGGGCGATCCCTGGCATGCAACACCAGAGGACATCTCGCTCCGGCTTGGATGGAAGCCGGTCATCGAGAACCACTTGCTCAAAGCCGAAGAGGCCCTCGCCCGCGCAAGCGCCAGGGCGAGCACCACCCGGCACCTCCCGGGTCTGCGTGCCGAGTTTGCCCTTGCACGCCTGTGGTTTGATTTTCATTTCGCCCGCCTGAGCGTCTACGACGCTTGGCACAAGCGCGATACAGCCGGCGATGCGCCAGTCTCCGAGGCGTTGGATCACGCCCGCGTTTTTTGCGACGCTGTCGATGCCTGGTCGCAGGTGCATGTCACAGATTCGCGTTACCAGGCCAACACCCAGCTGCTGCACTGGCTATTCTGGCGCCTGCGGCTCGACTGGATTCGCGAGCAGATTGCGCCGGACGACGCAGTCAAGGCCAAGGTAAGATCCGAACGCGAGAGCGATATGGCCCGGCGCTTCGACATCGCGCGGCGCCTGTGGACACAAGCACCCGAAACACCAATCACACACAGCGAGACATCATGAGCTGGGAAGAAGAAGCCAGGGAAATTGCGGCGCGCCGCGTGGAAGCCAAGGCACAAGGCGGCGAAGACGGCATTGCCAAGCAGCACGCCAAGGGTCGCCTGACCATCCGCGAACGCATCGGCCACCTCACCGATACCGGCAGTTTTCAGGAACTCGGCGAGGGCGCTGGCGCGCCGGAGTTTGACGATGATGGCAATCGCACCGGTTTTACACCCGCCAATTTCGTTCTCGGCTTCGCCAAAATTGGTGGCCGCCGCGTCATTGTGGGCGGTGAGGACTTCACCCTGAAGGGCGGATCACCCAATCCTGCCGGCCTGCGCAAGAGCGTCTACTCCGAAGACGTGGCGCTCCAATACAAGGTGCCGCTGGTCAAGCTTCACGAAGGTGGCGGCGGATCTGTTGCAGGGTCCGGGGGCAATCGCGGCAAGTCGCGTCCGGTCGGTGACCCTGTCTTCTCGACACCTCGGTTCGTATCCGTTGCAAAGACGCTCGGGACAATCCCTGTCGCCAGTGCCGCGCTCGGCCCCGTCGCAGGCATGCCTGCCGCACGGCTGGTATCATCCCACTTCACTGTCATGGCGCAGAATGCGCAGGTTCTGATCGCCGGTCCGGCTGTCGTCGAGCGTGCCACGGGCCATAAGATGACCAAGGAGGAACTTGGCGGCCCCGATATCCATGCAAAGTCCGGTGTGATCGACAATGTGGCGGAAACGGAAGAAGCCGCCCTGGACGAGATCGCTCAGTTCCTGTCCTACCTGCCACAGAATGTCTTCGAAGCCGCACCTCTGGGTGCCACCGACGACCCGCTCGACCGCGCCGATGATAAGCTGCTGTCGATTGTGCCGCGGGAGCGGCGCAAGCCCTACGCCATGCGCAAGATCATCAAGGCGGTTGTGGACAAGGGCTCCTGGTTCGAGATGACCCGCCGCTATGGACCGTCCCTGATCACCGGGCTGGCGCGCCTCGGGGGGCGGCCTGTCGGAATCCTTGGCAATGACTGTACATTCTATGCCGGTGCCATGACCGCAGATGCCGCCCGCAAGACCCGTCGCTTCATCGACTTCTGCAACACCTTCAATCTGCCGGTTGTCGCGCTGGTAGATGAACCCGGCTTCATGATTGGTCCCGACTCTGAAACCACGGGCACCATCCGCGCCGGCGCTGAAGCCATAGCAGCTGTGATGAACGGTCGTGTGCCTTGGGCAAGCGTCATTGTCCGAAAGGTGTTCGGAGTTGCCGGTGCTGCCCATTTCGCTCCCGGCGGGCATGTTTTTTCCTGGCCAAGCGCCGAAACCGGTGCGCTCCCTGTCGAAGGCGGCGTTGCTGTTGCTTTCGGCCGTCAGATCGCGGCAGCAGAAGACCCGGAAGCCAAGCGCCGCGAACTTGAAGAGATGCTGGCCGCCAGCCAGTCACCTTTCCCGCGTGCGGAAGGCTTTTCGGTTCATGAATTGATCGACCCGCGGGAAACCCGCGCCAAGCTGAACGAATGGATGGATTGGGCCTGGCCGACGCTTGACCACCAGCGCGGACCCTATCTGCGGCCCATGGCCTGAGCGGAACGCAAAGAAAAACGCCCGGGCGCAAAGCCCGGGCGTTTCCCTTGGGAGGCATCCGCTCGGCTTAGTGGTAACGGTAGCCGAGAACGTTGCCGGTATAGGCGCAGATCCGCAGATCGACGGGACGCTTACCGTGACGCGCCTTGGCATAGTAGTGGTCGGTCCAGCTGTTGTTGCCGGCCACATAGTTCACGTTGCTGAAGTGCGAGAAGTTGTGGCCCTTCAGACCTGACGTCCAGTGCTTGAACGGCTTGCGCTGCGGCTTCTGGTAGGACGAGAAGTTGTAGCGATTGGCGTTGCGCACATTCTTGATGTGGCCGTTACGGCTGTTGACGGTGATGAGCTTCGCCTTGCCGCGCTTGTTAAGGCCGCGGACCTTGTAGACGTGGCCCTTGAGGTCGACCCGGTCAAAGCGGCTGAAGCCTTCGTGACGCAGACCGGCCAGGAGCTTGCGCACACCGATCACCCGGTGATGCGGCACTTCGTTCGGGTTGGCCCGGCGTACGTCGAACATGCGACCGCTATAGGGATCGACCTTGGCTTTGTTGAAGCCACCACGCGGACCGAAGCCTTGCACGTGGTAGACACCGTTGCGATAGACGATGTCCGTCACCTTGCTACCGGTACGCTGTTGGATGAGCTTCACCGTCCTAGGGATGTAATTGAAGCCCTTGCCGTGACCGCGGTGGCCGCCATGGCCCCATCCCTGCTGTGACTTGCGGGCCTGGTGATAGAAGTCCGTGCGATGCCAGCCGTCGTTGTATCCGGAATGGCGGCCGGGACCGTAGTGATGCACCTTGCCGTTGCTGAAGGTGATGCCACCGCCATGGCCATTGCTGATGCTCAGCGAGAAGTTGCCGGCCTGGGCGGGAGCGGCGGCGGCCAGGGCGCCACCAACTGCTGCAAGGATAAGAAGCTTTTTCATAACTCAGTCTCCGTCTCTCTTATGTCTGCGCCCGGAAGTGCTCGAAGCGGGCTTTGGGACGAGCCACCGGGACAGGTGGGTGGCTGATTGATCTGCGCGGGGGCGATCACCCCGTTGCGTGACAGGGAGATTGGCAGGCATGCCCTGAACCCCTTCTGGGACACCCGTTAAGAAACCCGTCAGACAGATGAACCGCACCCGACTCGCGCAAACAGAAACGAGTCATCGCGGGCGTCTCACATGAAGATGCGGAGCCGCTCACCAGACGCAGAAAGGGCGCTCCCGGTTTGTCCGGAAACGCCCTTTCTCAAAGGGTTTGGCGTCGATCAACACCAGGACTTAAGGGCCTAGTAGTAGCGCCAGCCGAGCACATTGCCGGTATAGGCACACACCCGCAGATTGACCCCGCGGCCGTACCCGTCATGGGCGCTCACAAAATAGTGAGGCGTCCAGTGGCGGCCATGCCCATGGAATTTCGGGCGGCTGAAGTTGTAGTAGCCGTATCCCGCCAGCGCGCGGACGAAGTGTTTGAACGGACGCACATGACCATAGCCATGGTGCCGATAGCGCGGCCCGTAGTGATAGTTGCGGTGCTTGTTGTAGTGACGCTGGTGCCAGTGCGATTGCCGCCAGCCGCCATAATAGTGATATCCGTGACGATGCCGCCTGTGATCAACAAGCGTTACCTGCCCATTTGAGTCCGCGGCGGATGCAAGTCCTTTGGCGTTGGCCAGCGGTGCCGCGTTGCCTGGTGTCGCAACCAGAAGTCCCAGCGCCAGCGCGCCGGCTGCGCCGCTGAGGGTGTAGATGGATTTACGTCTCATTGGTGCACTCCGTGAGTATGAGTCTCGGGGCACAGGGACGGGCGTTTGGCCGCTCCCGTGCTGCATCCGAAGGCGCCGTGTGACCGGCACCCCCGGATGCAATCCCCCCAAAGCTCAGTTTCCGGCCCGCGGCCTGAACCGAAGCTGCACGCTGCGTTAACCATTCGGTCAGCTAGATGACCAAAATCTCATATAGATGAATGATTTACATGGTTAATGCCGACCATGTATCGGCCAACTATCCGGCAGCAATGAGGCACGCCTTCAATCGGCGGTTTGGCAATCCCCGCTCGCGTCAGCCGTGGTACGATTCGCACAGTCGGCCCCATGGGCCGGTCGTCCTGGTCCAGCCACGCAGACAAGAGAGTTCAGTCACCGATGCGTCCCCTTGCCTCTATTGCCGCCTGCATCCGTCTATCGTCCGCCATTGCCGCGTTGTTGGTTGTCAGCCTGTCAGGCATTGCGCCGGCGTACGCCGAGAACCGCCAGTACATCCTGGCGACGGCGACCACGGGCGGCACCTACTACCCGGTCGGCGTGGCGATCGCGACGCTGAGCAAGATCAGGCTGGAGCCGGCGGAAGGCTTCTCCCTTTCCGCCATCAGCTCTGCGGGATCCGGTGAAAACGTGAAGCTGCTGCGTGACAACGAGGCTCAGTTCGCGATTCTTCAGGGGCTCTATGGCGCGTGGGCCGCAACCGGTACCGGGCAGATCGCAAGCGAAGGCCCGCAGGACAACATCCGGTCGGTCTCGATGCTCTGGCGCAATGTCGAGCACTTCGTGCTGCGCGCAGACGATGCGCAGTCCGGCACGATCATGGACCTCAAAGGCCTTGGCGAACCCTTTTCCATGGGCAAGCGCAACTCCGGGGCCGAAGGTTCAGCGATCCACATTCTGGAGGCACTTGGCATCGAACCGGGCACGGATTTCGACGTGATCAATCTTGGATATGGCCCCAGCGCCGACGCCATGCAGGACAACAAGGCCGCGGGCATGAACACGCCCGCCGGGGTCCCGGTCAGCGCTGTGACTCGCGCCTTTGCGGCAGCAAACGGCGATCTTGTCGTGCTCGGCTTCGACGAGGAGCAGACCGCCCTCATCAATGGCAAGCTCGGGGAGGACCTGTCGCTGTGGAGCACTTACGAGATTCCCGCAGAGACCTATCCTGGCCAGATACAGCCGGTAACCACCATCGCCCAGCCCAACTTCCTCGCGGTCAATGCTGATGTCAGTGACGATGACGTCTACGCACTCACAAAGGCGATCTACGAGAATCTCGGTTTTCTCGGCGGCATACATGCGGCAACCGGAGACATGTCACTGGAAGCGGCAATAGTCGGCCTTCCTGTTCCCCTGCATCCCGGGGCCCTGCGTTACTATGAAGAAGCCGGGCTGGATATCCCGGACCAGTTGAAGCCGTAAAGGCGCCGCGTGAGCGAACAAGTAAGTAAAGAGACCACGGCCCGTCAGGCCGACACGGTCACTGGTGGGATGCCCCGGCCCCGGCCCCTCAATCGATGGGGCGTCGCTTTCGCAGTTTTTGTCGCTGCGGCCCACATCTGGGCCAACGCGTTCGCAACCTTGCCGGAGCTGCAGGCGGCCGGATTCCATTTCGGGCTCTTCGCCGTCCTGTGCGTCCTGCTGTTTCCCTCAAGCCGTCGCCGGGGATTGCGGCTGGCAATTGACGCAACGATTGCTGTCGTCGCGCTGGCTGCGACGGTCTATCTCTATGTGGCGGAGGACGCGCTCTATGCGCGCGGCTTGGACCTCATCCTGTCGGATTGGGTGGCGGCAGCTGCGGCAATTCTCATCGCGCTCGAATTGGCACGCCGCACGACGGGATGGGTGGTGCCGGGGCTGACTGTCCTGGCTCTGACTTATGTCGTGCTCTGGGGACCGGCGATCCCTGGCGCCTTCTCCTTCGCCGGGCTCTCCTGGGAGACCCTGCTGTTCCGTAGTTACTTCGGCACCGACGGCATGTTCGGCCCCATCGCGCGGATCTCATGGACCTTTGTGTTCATGTTCATCCTGCTGGGTGCGTTTCTCGTGCGCTCCGGCGCAGGCGATTTCATTCTCGCACTCGCCCGGGCTGCCGCCGGACGCATGACCGGCGGGCCGGGTATTGTCGCGATCCTCGGATCAGGTCTCATGGGTTCGATCACAGGGTCAGCAGTGGCCAATACGGTGTCGACCGGTGTCATCACAATTCCCCTGATGAAGCGCGCGGGCTTCCCGCCGAAATTCGCCGGCGGTGTCGAAGCTGCAGCCTCGACCGGCGGTCAGCTGATGCCGCCGGTGATGGGTGCCGGGGCCTTTGTCATGGCGTCCTTCACGCAGATTTCCTATCTCGAAATCATCGCCGTCTCCGTGCTGCCCGCCTTGCTGTATTTTTTCACTGTCGGGGTCTTTGTGCGGATTGAAGCCGCACGGATCGGCCTGAAACCTGACCCAGATGTCGAGCCCTTCTGGCCCGTGCTGAAGGCGGGCTGGCACTTCCTGCTGCCGATCGCCGCCCTCGCGGGCCTGCTGATCGCAGGCTTCACGCCGGTCTACGCCGCCGCGGCAGCCATCGTGGTAACGGTCGCCGCCTCATGGCTGTCCGCCAGCCCAATGCGCCTGAGAGACATTGTGCAGGCTTCGGCCGACGGTGCGATTGCCATGGCCCCCACGGCAATGCTGCTGATCTGTGTCGGCCTCATCGTGAACGTTGTCGGGATGACCGGCGTCGGCAACACATTCTCGCTCATGCTGTCGAACTGGGCCGGCGGCAGCCTGCTGCTGACCCTCATCCTTGTCGCCCTCGCCTCGCTTGTCCTCGGCATGGGTCTTCCGGTCACCGCCAGCTACATCGTGCTCGCCACCCTGTCCGCCCCCGCGATCTACGGGCTGTTGGTTGAAGCGGAGTTGATCACCGCGCTGATGGCGGGGGCGTCAACACCGGAGCTAGCAGCCTACGCCATGCTCGCCGCACCCGAGTTGGCTGGTGCCGTCGGCAATTCGATGAGTGAAGCGGATGCAACAGCCTTGCTTGCAGCCCTTCCAGCCGAGATCAAAAGCGGTCTCGCCGACGGCCTCATTGCCCCGGCGCTCCTCACCTCCATGTTGCTGGCGGCCCATCTGGTCATCTTCTGGCTGAGCCAGGATTCCAACGTGACACCCCCGGTCGCCCTGTGCGCCTTTGCCGCCGCATCGATTGCGGGGACCCGCCCCATGGAAACCGGCTTCGCCGCCTGGAAGATCGCAAAGGGCCTCTATCTGGTGCCGCTGCTTTTCGTCTACCAGCCGCTGATTACCGGCACCGGTATCGAACCCCTGGTCACCACATTGATGGCAATGCCCGCCTTCGTGGCGTTGGCTGCTGCGCTGCATGGCTATTTCTCGGCGCCTCTGACAATCCCGCTGAGGCTGGTTCTTGGCCTCGCAGGTGCCGCCATCATCGCCCCCTGGGGCGACCTGTGGGCCCATGCGGCGTTGGCTAGCCTGCTGACGGTGGGGCTGGGCCTACTCTGGCGCCGGGGAAAAAAACCCGGCACGCAGCTGCCCGTTTCGACCTCTTGAACCCCCAATTCCTGCTTCCCAAATAATAGATGTGGACGCCAATCCCGGGTCCACGTTGCGTGTCGCCACGCTTTCCCTGCCAGGCCCTCTGCATTGGGGGCCGAAGCGGGTGCCGTGCCGGTTCAGGACGGCAGAAACAGGCGTCAGGCAATACGCAGCTTGAAAACGCATTACGCTCATATGGAGGTTTTGTCTCATGCGTGCATATGACTTCTCACCCCTTTACCGCAGCGCCATCGGCTTTGATCGTCTTGCGGGTCTTCTCGACTCGGCAAGCCGCCTCGACGCTCAGGCCCCGTCCTATCCGCCGTTCAATGTCGAGCGGGTGGACGAAAACGATTACCGCGTGACCATGGCGGTTGCGGGATTCACCGAAGACGAGCTTGAGATCGAAGTGAAGGACCAGACCCTCACAATCTCGGGCAAGAAGGCTGAAACCGAAGACGAGCGCACCTATCTGCACCGGGGCATCGCCACCCGCAGTTTCGAGCGCCGCTTCCAGCTTGCCGACCATGTCCAGGTGACCGGCGCCAAGCTTGAAAACGGGCTGCTTCATGTGGATACCCGCCGGGAAATCCCCGAGGCGCTGAAGCCACGGACCATCGCGATCGAAGCCGCCAACGCGGCCGGCACCAAAACGATCGAAGGCTCCAAAGCCGCCTAACGGGCACCTGAGCACGACACCAAACGGGCGTGACGCCCGCATCGCGCATACTTGTGTGCGGTGCGGGAAGTTACGCCCGTAGGTCGTCTTTGAGCGCCATATATGTCGCAGTGCAGCATTTGTACTGGACAGCGCCCCCTCGGGGACGCGACACTCCGTGACAGTTCCACGACACGGTGCAGGGCACCGCGGCCGGCAACTCCGGCCATAGCTCCCGGAGACCCAACCATGGCCAGCTGGCAAACGCGCATCCTCGGTCTGTTCCTGCGCGCCACCGTCAAACGCCGTCTCAAGCCGGATGCCAATCCGGCAGCCGCACGCGACAAGGTCAACCGTCTGGCCGCACGCTTTTCAAAAAACCAGGAGTGGATCAAGGTCACACCGGTGTCCGCCAACGGCGTACCGGGTGAATGGGTTGAAGTGCCCTCCGACACGCCGGAAATTGCACCGCCTACGGATGATAATCCGGCCTCCGGCGTTGATGCTTCAGGGGCCACGGATACACCGCCGGGAGCAGGCAAGGTGCTGCTCTACCTGCATGGCGGCGGCTATATCGTCTGCAGCCCGGTCACCCACCGCCTGATGGTGGCGCGCATCTGCCGTGACGCGGGCCTCAAGGCGCTGGTGATCGACTACCGCCTGGCACCGGAACATCCCTTTCCCGCTGCTGTTGAAGACGCCGAAGCCGCCTACCGCTGGCTGCTGGCGGCCGGCCACAAGCCGGAAGACATCGTGGTGGCTGGAGACAGCGCCGGCGGCGGCCTCACCATGTCCCTGCTGCTGACCCTGCGCGAACAGGGGATGCCGCTGCCCGCCGGCGCTGCACTGCTGTCGCCCTGGACCGATCTGGCGCTCACCGGCTGGTCCATGCTGACGCATGCCCGCCGCGACCCGATGCTGCGGCTGGACTCAGCTTCGCTGGCTGTCCGCCATTACATGCAGGACACCATTCCCACGCACCCGATCGCGTCGTCTATCTATGCGGATTTGAGCGGTCTGCCGCCGATCTATGTACAGGTCGGATCGAACGAGATCCTGCTCGATGACTCGCGGCGGCTCGTCGACCGCGCACAAGCACATGGCGTCGATGCAAGCCTTGAAGTCTGGCCGGGCATGCCGCATGTGTTCCAGGCCTTCCCGCAGATCCCGGAGTCCAAACCTGCCATCGCAGGGCTGGCCGGCTTTCTGAGAGCGAAAGCCCACGCACAGACCAGCAGCACACCGGTCCCCGCGGATACGGGCGCCTACACAAAGGCCGCCGAATAAACCGCCAATCGGTTACCTGAGACTAGCCTGACGCGGGTACACGCTGCAGAAGGGCCGCAACTGCCTGCGCATGCGCGTCGGTCACGCCTTCTTCCGCCATGGCGGACAGCAGCGCGGATGCCTGCTTGAGCAGGGCCACCATCTCGTCGCTGACCGATGCCTTGCCACGCACGCATTCGCATAGCGGGTCACAAAGATCCGTGGCAGCTGCATAGCCGAAGGACGCCGCCTGCCCCTTGATGTCGTGGAGGACCCCGAAGGTGTCCACGCAGGCCGCCGTGTGCGCGTCCGTACCCGGCGCATGATCCGTGAGCTGGGTCAGCGCGGCATCCAGAAGCTCCACGTCCTGAACCAACATGGCCGGATAGTCATCCGCCATTGCGCCAACTGCAGCTTCCGCCGACGCAATGGCGGCCAGAAGCTCATCGTCAAGTTCGATGTCATCCGGATCGAGGGCCCCAGGCCCGTCCTTTATCGGTGTCTGCATCGCTTGGGTCATCTGTCTCACAGGCGCCTGTATGCACCCGCACCCTGTTTCAGCCGGTCACAAGCTTAGGTAGCAAGGGGTTAACCGGCAGATAACCGGGGGAACGTCTAGTAATCGCGCTCCCAGGTGACGCCGACGCTGGTATCGCCAGTGCTGCCCACATCGCTTTCCAGCGAAAACTCGTCGGTCAGTTCCACTTCCACATTGACCTCACCGGACCCCGCCTCAAGTCCCTGGCTCACGCCGACATAGACCCCGTCACCGACATACGAGCCGACTTCCACGCCATCTTCGCCGACCGAAAGAACATCGACCCCCAGTGTTCGCCGCAACGTGTCGAGTACGCCGGTGCCACTGGAGGCTCCGGCCAGGGTCGCCGCCGCATTGGCGAGTTGTACAGCCTGAAATGCCGTCAGCTGGCCGGTCCCGCGGCCAAACAGGACCCGCGCCAGAATCTCTTCCTGTGGAAGCAGCGGGACCGATGACACTTCAAGGCTTGGATCAGATGACAGACCGGTAAGCGTGACGATGGCCTGGAACTCGGCGCGCTCATACACGGCCTTGATGTCGAGATAGGGGTCGATTTCTTCAGCCCCGGTGAACTCAATACGACCGCCGGTGATATTGAAGATCTTGCCGAGAAAATCGAACGTCCCGCGCTCAACTTCAAACGCGCCATTGAGCTGCGGCGCCGAGATGTCGCCCTTGAGGTTCAACGCGCCCGCCCATTCCGACTCAAGCCCGCGGCCGCGGACGAACGCAGCGCGGGGCACACGCACATCCAGCGCCAGCACAATCGACGACGCCTCCGGCTCAGTTGACGAGTCGTTTTCGGCATCAGGATCAATCGGCTCGCCATTGGCGGCCACGCGTGTCACATCGATGGTCTTGATGTCCGCCGCAAGCCGGTCAGGGATGCGCGCGTCCAGCCGGTCGACGGTGAGGTCACCGTTGACGGTCAGCGGCCTTGCTTCACCGGTAGTGCCACGCGGCCACACAACGCCCATGGTACCCGTGGCAAGCGCAGTCAGGTCGTCCCGGCCAAGAACCCGGAACGATGTCATGTCCAGATCGACGCGCAGGCGCTCCACCGCGTCATCCTTCAAGCCAAAGCGCCCCTGCCCGTCCAGACGTCCCGTAGCTCCGTCGCGCGCAGAGACGGTAATACTGGCCAGACCCGCGCGTGTGTCTGCAACAACATCCAGCGGCGTCATGACCAGACCGGTCTCGAAGCTCTCATAGGTGCCGCCACTCAAGCGCGCGGACCCAGCGATTTCCATGTCGGCAAGCAGGCCGGACGCCGACAGATCAACAGCCACCAGACCAGTCATCAGATGCGCATCAATGGGCAGCAACGGCCACACAGCGCCGAGATCAAGGGTCCCGACGACGCGGGCATCGAGCGTCGGTCGGGAGGGCAGTGCCGGGACGCCACTGCGCGCCACCAAGGGAAGCGTTGCCGTCGCAGTCAGGTCTTCCGTACCCGGCATGTCGGCCGTAAGCCGTGCATCCAGCGCACGTCCGTTCCATGTGCCGCCGAGGGAGAAGCTGGCCAGCCGCGAGCCGCCAACGCCCGGTTGCGGTGTGAGCGTGACGGGTTCGATCGTGAGCGACAGGTCGCCGGTTCCGCTACGTCCGGTGCCCTGCAATGAGAGCTCGCCGGAGACCGTTCCGCGCGCCGCGGTGGTCTGTCCGGCCAGCGCGGTGACAAGACCAAGTGGAAGATCAAGCACATCCGCCTGGACGCTCAATGCCCCAGTCCGCTGCGCCACAGAGAGCACAAGCCGCCCGGCCCCTGCCGCAAGCGTCAGATCCTCAACGCGCACGCCATCGCCAAAGTCGATGCGAACCGGCTGCGCCAAAGACAGGTCGGTCGCCGCGACGCGACCGCCGAGCCGCGTTACTGACAGGGAAGACCGCGCCGCATCCAGCCGGGCATCGAGGGCGAGTGTGCCGGTGCCCGTTTGATCATCAAAGGTCGATATCCCATTCAGCGCAGCCGCCAGAGAAGCGGTCTCAGGCACACCCGAGACGCGCACGGTGCCCGATGACGCTGAAAAACCGCCAACGGCAAGCCGTTGAAGGGTGAGATCCGCCTGCACGTCTCCATCCGGCGTAACCACGGCAGCAAGCGCCACACGCTGCACGCCGGCATCCGCCGCCTGCACACCTCGCAGGGTCGCGTCTGCGGTGATACGGTTGCCGGTATCGCGCGCGTCACTCGCTAGGCTGAAGCGGCCGGAGCCGGCAAGAGGCATCCCGGCCAACCGGCCGATCCCGGCAAGTGAAGCTATGTCGCCGTCCAGATTCGCAGTCACTGCGCCCCCGGGCGCAAAACTGGCAGACCCGGTCACTGCAAGATCAAGCAACTGCGCCGAGATGTCTTCAATAGCAGTCACCCCTGCCTGACTTGAGAATTGGGCTGAGACCGCAGCGTCGCTTCCGGCAATCGTTCCATTAAACGCAACAGGTCCGGAGAGGCCTGTGGCCGTGGTCACCTCCGCCGATAGTGCTCCGTCGACCGCAATCCCGGCCACCTGCGCCTGTCGCACCGTGACCGTGGCATCAAGATCCGGGCCTTCCCTCGGGCCGCGCACCTGCCCGTCCAGCTGCCCACTGCCTGAAAGCCGCACCGTCGCCATTCGGCTGAACGGCGCGAGGTCCTCCGCCAAAATGGCCACGTCCACCGCAACTCTCTCCATTGAAAAGTCGCCGCTGCCCGATGCTTCAAAGTGCCCCGACGCGGGCACAAGTGTCAGCCGGTCGATCCGTGTCGTCCGGCCGCTGTCGGCCGTGCTGAAGCGACCGTCGATCGCCAGCCGGTTGCCAATTGCTTCGGCCAAGCCTTCCACTGGCAGCCGCACAGGTGTGAAGACAGCCTCAAGGCTACCCTCCACACCGCCCGCAAGTGTGAATGCAGGCAGCTCAGCCCGCGCGGTCAACGGACCGGCAGCGTCCACCCGCGCCAAGGCAGCCAACGGTTCGATGTCGGCGGCGGCGAGATCGATCGTGCCGCGACCCGTCCCGTCAACCAGGTCAAGCGCACCCTCAACCCCAAGCGTGAACCCGTCAGCCTCGACACCGAGCGATGTCACCCGGATGATTGAGAGTCGCGAATCCGCTTCGACCTCAAGCGCCAGCGCCGCCTTTTCCGGAAGACGGTTGCCATACTGGGCCGCCAAACCGTCGAGGCTGCCATTCAGGCTGAGCTTCGGCGCCAGGCGGGGTTCATTCAGAACAGCCGTGCCGTCGAAGAGCAATGCATCACTCGCCAGCCTCATATCACGCGCAGTCAATGCCAAGCCGTCGTATTTGACATCCGCAACAATCTGGACGTCCGCCGGTAGCTCGGGGATCGCTGGACCGGGATCAAACTGCGCCGCGAGGTCAACACTTCCGCCGGGACGGCGGTCGCCATCAAGGCGCAGTGTAAGTCGGCCGAGGGTGCCCAGAGACGCATCGGCACTGGCTGTCCAGTTTTCCGCAGGGCCGTGTGCCCGCGCCCGGACTGTCAGCACGGACAAGTCATCATTGCCGGTGAGCCCGGCCACCAGACCCGGCGCACCCGGGCCGCCGTCTTCGAATACCAGATCGAGATCAAATTGATCCGCTTCAGGGTGAATATTGGCATTCAGCGTCAGATCAAACCGGCCACCATCGGTACGCTGCGCTGAGAAATCGGACGTCAGCACGCCCTCAACCAGCGCAATGGAGCCTTCGGCACTGAGCGCCGCAGCATCGGGTCCGGCAACACCCGGGGCGAGATGAATGTCAGGCAGGCGCAATGCATCCACCTGCAGATCGACAGGCAGAGATGGTATCAGCGGACCTGGTGCCGAACGCGGCCCCGCGTCAGTGCCCTGCGGAACGGACCCTACAGACACTCGGGTTGCCTGCAGCACATCGACGTGCACCGTGCCGCCAAGTAGCGCCAAGGGAGACCACACCACCACCAGATCAGAAGCATCAGCCAGCACTTCGCCGCCGTCGCGGACGGTCAGGCGCTCTGCCTCAAGACGCACCGGCCAGATACCACCATAGCCCTCGAGTTCGACCGTCAGCCCGTCGCCTTCGCCCAGGAAGTCGAGCGCTCTGTCCACGATGACCGTCCGGACCGGCGTGATCTGCAACGCCAGAAACAGCACGATCAATGCAGCAAGCGAGAGCGCCGCAGCCACACCAAAACCAATTCCGGTGATGCGGGCCACGCGTCCGGCGACCGCACGTAGTTGCTCCCAGTCGATGTCATCAAGAAAGGACGGCATCAAAAGGCCTGGCCGAGTGTCACATAGATCTTCAGACTTGCCTCTTCGTCCGAGGGCGTGGTGAGCGGATAGGCAACATCGATGCCCAGTGGCCCGAACGACGTGTAGTAGCGAAAGCCCAGGCCCGCGCCCCAGGCAAACTCGTCCTCGAAATCAGGTGCGGGCGAGTCCGACACAATGCCGCCGTCAACGAAGGGGACGACACCGAAGTCCTCGTAGAAGCGCCAGCGCAGCTCATTGGAGAATTCGATCAGACTGCGGCCGCCTTCCTGCGTCCCGTCGGCACCCACAGGTGAAATCTCCTGGAACTCGAACCCGCGCACGGATCCCGCACCACCGGCATAGAACCGTTTGTCCGCGGGCAGATCGCCGGTGCGCGCACCGAGGATGGAGCCGACACGGGCCCGTGTCGCGAAGACGAAGTCTTCGCGTGCATCCAGTGGGAGATATGTTCGCACCTCTGCTTCACCGAGGTGAAAGGCCAGGAAGTCATTGAACTGGCCGGCATAGGGCGTTGCACCGAACGACAGCCTGTACCCCCGCGTCGGGTCGATCCGGCTGTTGGCGCCGTCATAGTTGGCCGTGAGCGGCACGCCGAACAGCGTGGATGTTTCGTCCGGCTCGCCGACTTCATCGATCCTGGCAACATCCGTCAGCACGCCGGCACTGCCGGTCCACTTCTCGGATAGCGGCCGCTCGACCGACGCGGATAGCGTGCCGCCGACGCGGTCATACACATCCGTGGACTCACGCCCGGCCTGAACACCCAGCTGCAGTGTCTGGTCTGCCCGGCGAAAGCCGTTGACCCGGAAACGGGCCTCCGCTTCCTGCTCGATTTCGGCCAGCCGCATTTCCAGCCGCAGATGCTGCCCTTCTCCCAGAAGGTTGCGGTGCTCCCAATGGGTGTTGAGGCCAAATCCTTCGGTGCTGGAAAAGCTCAGGCCACCACCGACCGAGCGCGGCGGTCGTTCCACGACGGTCAGGGCGATTGGCACTGCTCCCTGCGCGTCAACCGCATCCGCTGTTTCAAACCGGACGCTGGAGAAAAGTCCCGAGCGCACAAGCGCGGTGCGCATATCCGTCAGTTTCTGCACGTCATATTCTTCGCCCGGTGCGAAGGTCATCCGCCGGTCAATATACCCCCGGGTCACGCGCTCCAGCCCATCGACACGAAGCTCTCCGAAGCGCGCCTTGTCTCCCAGCTGCACATGCGTGGTCACTGACAGCGTGTCGGCCTCGACATTGGCAAGCGCTTTGCGGCCTGCCCGCTTGGCGAAAGGAAATCCCTGGCGCCGCAGGTCCGCCACCAGTGCTTTCTCCGCATCCAGAATCTCCGCGGCAATGGCCGGCGCGCCCATCGCAATGCCATGACCATCGAGCGCTGACGGCAGATCGCCCGTCGATGCGTCCGTGTCGGCATAGGCAATAGCGGCCTTGGCAAGTGTGAATTGCGGGCCCGGCGTGACCGAGACGACAACGAGCAACGGCCCGAAGGGGGGTGCGGATGGAACCGGGGTCGCATCGACAGCAGCGGTCTGAATCGCTTCCGCTCCAGGGATCATGGCAGCCGTATCAGACGCGGAAGTGATCCCGTGCAGGTCGATCTGATACGCGGCAGCTCCCTCGAAATATCCGCGTGACTGCAGGAGCCGCGTCATCCGCTCCATGTCACCCTGGGCGCGCCGCCGCAGGCCGCCAATGCCGGCAGGTGGTGTGGACTGGTCGGCAACCAGCCGCGACACATCCCGCAACCGGCTCAGGAGGTCGCTGTCAACGCCCTCAAACCGAACGACATACCCACGCGAGGCGACAGGCCCCATGGTCTGAGGGGGCTCCACCGGCTGCGCGGCCACCGGACCCCCGCGCACAGACACCAGCACCAGACCGAGCGCCAACACGCCCGCCGTCGCCCACGCCGCACGGCCGACCGTCGAAGCAGGCCTGACATCTGCAAAAAGTCCCATATTGCCCCGCAATATAAGCGCAGTACGGCCATTCTGCGACCTCTCGGCTACCCGTCTGCACGTCGCCTTGGGCCGGTGCTGCAATTGCGCGGGATCAATTCGCCGCCCTTGCAAATCGCCCATAATCCCCTTTGCTGGCCCCGCAAAGGCCCGCAGAATGGGACCCATACATCCGAAACGGGGCGGGAGGACACGAACCCATGAGCATGCAGGACGCCAATTCAGGATCGATCGATCACTCGATGCCGGCCCCGACAGCGCCGCCACAGGTGCAGAGCATCGCCATGGACGCTCCCTGGCGCTGGCTTGCCGCCGGCTGGCGGGACATGTGGACACGGCCCGGCCTGAGCCTCGGCTATGGCCTCGTGGCCGTCGGTGTCTCGGCCGGCCTGACCGGGCTGATGATCTATCTGGAACTCTTCTCCCTCGTCCTCGCGCTCGCCGCCGGCTTCATGCTGGTCGGCCCGCTTCTGGCTGTCGGCCTCTACGAGATGTCGCGCCGCCTGTCGGAAGGCCTGCCGGTGACCCGCGCCGACATCGCGATCGTGTCCACCGCAGCGCCCGTCCAGCTCGCCTTTATCGGCGTCATGCTGTCGCTGATGCTGCTGGCCTGGATCCGCATCGCGACGTTGCTCTTTGCCATCTTCTTCGGCATGGAATCCATCCCGCCGTTCGACGAGTTCTTCCCCGCATTGATCCTCGAGCCGCGCGGCTTGTCGCTGCTGGTGGTCGGAACACTGGTCGGCGGTGCCATCGCTACCGTGGTGTTTGCGACCGCCGTGGTCTCGGTGCCGATGCTGCTGGAACGTGATATCGACGCGGTGACTGCCGTGCTCACCAGCATCCGCGCCGTGAAGGAAAACATCGGCCCGATGCTGCTCTGGGCATGGCTGATTCTGGTGCTGACGGCGTTCGGCATCGCCAGCCTCTTCGTGGGGCTCGTAATCACCTTCCCGCTTGTCGGCCACGCCACATGGCATGCCTACAAGGACGTGATCGCTCCCGTCGAGGGCTAGGTCCGGCCCGTACGAACCGGCACGTCTGCGTGTTCCGGCGGCGGTAACCCTGTGTTCAATATGCAGGGATAGCCTGTCTGCATGATGTCGGCACACGAGACCATTGACGAACACATCCCTGCGCGGCCGCCCCTGTTCAGGGCATTCGCGGCACTGAGCGTCATTGCAACCGTTGCCTGGATCGCCGGCTCGCTCGTCGCCGCACCGGGCGACCGACCGATGTTCCACTTCGGAGAAGACGGGGCCGTCACAGCACTTTCCACGGTTTTCATGGCCATGGCAGCCGCACTGGCTCTGGCGGTGTTCTACCTGCGGCTTGCCGACTGGAGTTCCGGCGTCCTCTTCTGGCTCGTTCTGGCAGCAGGCTTTGCCTTCCTCGCCATCGACGAGCAGCTGATGCTGCACGAACGCGGCGGTGCGTTGCTGGAGGAAACGGCCCTGGGCACTCCGGAGACCTTCCGCAACTGGAACGACCTTATCGTGATTGCCTATGGCGCAGTGGCGCTTGCCTTCGGCGCTCTCTTCGCACGCGAGATCCTCAGATGCCGCACATTCGCACTCTTGTTCGGGATCGCTTTCGCATTCTATGCCGTCCACACGGGCATCGATGCCGTGCTCTCGTCTGACGTCGCCTGGAAGGATGCACCAGAAGAAAGCGCCAAGCTGTTCTGCGCCCTGTTCCTGTTTCTTGCCGTCTGCGCGCGCTTCGTCAGCCTTGCCGGTGCCCTCGGATTGGCATCATCAAAAAACCCGGACTAGGACCTGCTCTCAGGGGGCGGAGGCGGACGATCATCATCGTCGTCGAACAGGATGCGCTCCGCTGCACCGTCAAGGTCCTCGAACTGGCCGGTCTTGAGTGCCCAGAGAAAGCCCGCGAGGCCGAGAAGGCCGAGAAACAGGGCTGCGGGAATAAGCAGGGCAAGAACGTCCATCAGCGCGGCTCCACGTCGTCGCGGCCGGCAAGCCCGAGCGTGCCGAGCCGCAACCGCAATGCGTTGACTGTAACGAGGATCGACGAACTCGACATCGCCAGGGCGGCGATCAGCGGCGTGACAAACCCCGCGACCGCAATCGGCACCGCCACGATGTTGTAGGCCAGCGACAGGGCGAAGTTCTCGACCACCAGACGCTGGCTGCGCGTCGCCGTATCGAGCGCTGCCGTGACCGGCGCAAGCGCGTGCCCCTGGAACACGAGATCCGCTGCCGCCTGGCTGACATCGGCGCCGGAGGCTGGCGACATGGACACATGCGCAGCGGCCAATGCCGGCGCGTCGTTGAGCCCGTCCCCCACCATCAGCACCTTGGCGCCACCGGCAGCAAGCGTCTCGAGTCGGGCAATCTTGTCCTGCGGCAACAGTCCGCCGGCAAAGTCAGAGATACCGGCCTCACGTGCGAGCGCGGCCACCGTGCCTTCGCGGTCGCCGGACAGAAGCAGCGTGTTCAGACCCCTGTCACGCGCCCAGGATATAACGTCAGCCGCGTCTTCCCGCAGTCGGTCCGAGAAGCCGAACCTGACCGGGGCATCATCGCCCTTGCGGAACCAGATTTCCGGTCCCGTCGCACCCGCCGCCGCATCGTCAGGCGCACCGACAAAGGCGGCACTGCCGAGCCGGGCCGGAATACCGTCGAGCGTCCCCATCAGGCCCTGACCCGGATGTTCGCTGACATCATCAGCGACACTGCCGGGACCGGCAGCTGCCGCCAGCGCCCGGCTGAGCGGGTGGCTGCTACCACGCGCCAGATGCGCTGCTGCCTCCAACGCCGCCATGTCCCTAGCACTTCGCACCAATGTCAGATGTCCGTCCGTCAGCGTGCCGGTCTTGTCGAACACGATTGTGTCCACTTCGGCCAGTCGTTCGAGCGCATCGGACGATTTGAGCAGCACACCGCGCGCCAGCAACCGGCCACTGGCGACGACATGCACCACGGGCACCGCCAGCCCCAGCGCACAAGGACAGGTGATGATGAGCACGGCGATGGCGATCTTGAGCGCCCCGTCCCAGGCCATACCGCCCATCAGCATCCAGCCGATGAAGGTAGCAGCCGCCAGAATATGCACCGCCGGTGCATAGACCCGCGCCGCACGATCGGCAATGCGCACAAACTTGTCGCGGCCCTGCTCAGCCGCTTCCATCAGGCGGACGATCTCGCTGAGCAGCGTCTGGTCGTCTTCCTTAGTGACCTCCACGCGCAACGGGCCTGACATGTTGAGCGTGCCGGCAAACACATCCTCGCCGGGCGCCACGGCCAACGGCGCGGTTTCACCGGTAATCAGGCTCGTATCAAGGTCAGACTGACCGTCGCGCACAACACCGTCGGCGGCAATCCGCTGCCCCGCAGCCACCGACACGATCATGCCGGGCTTGAGAGCCTCCACCGGCATCGCCCTGGCAACACCGTCATCACCGATCACGGTCGCCGCGTCGGCCCGCAGCGCCAGCAGGTTCTGCGCTGCCAATGCCGCGCGCCCGCGCATCTTCATGTCCAGCGTGCGGCCGATCAGCAGAAAGAACAGCAGCATGATCGAGGCATCGAAATAGACATGCTTGGCCCCGGCAATCGTCTCGGCAAGGCTCATGGCCGCGGCCAGCAGCACAGCCAGCGATATCGGCACATCCATGTTCATCGCCCCTGCCCTAAGCGCGCGTACCGCCGAGCGGAAGAACGGCCGTCCGGCATAGGCAATCGCCGGCATCGCGATCAGACCGGATATCCAGTGGAACATGTCACGCGTCGCGGGCTCCATGCCGCCGGAATGGCCGGCCCACACAGACACCGACAGCAGCATTACATTCGCTGCTGCAAATCCGGCAACACCCATGCAGGTGATCAGCTCGCGCTCATCGCGGATCTGCTGGCTTTCCAGTGTCTTGGGATCGAAGGGCCGCGCGCCGTATCCGGCGCCGACAATCGCCGCAACAATGTCGCGCGGCGCGAGGGCCGCCCGGTCGAACAGCACCGTCAGCCGTTTGGTCGACAGGTTGAGACGTCCGTTGGAGACCCCGGCGAGCGCATTGACGGCACGCTCAACACGTTTGACGCAGCCGCCGCAATGCACCCCATCGACGACGAAGTTGACGACGGCGCCGCCATCATCCAGCGCCCGCACATAGCTGTCGGGAATGTCGGGCACATCGGGCCCGAATGCTGCATCAGGTGCTGCCGAGATGTCAGCCATCGCTACCCGCCCCACCGGCCCAGACGCGCTTTTCAAGATAGTAGGGCTCTGCAGTCTCGCGCTGCATCAGCAGCCGCATTTCCCAGTGGCCGCGGGCAGGCAGGGCTGTCTCGGCCGTGTACCGGCCCGGCGCCTGCTCGGTCAGCTGCGCTGTCACATCAGCACCCCGCGCGACCGGTCGCCAGAAGATGAGCTCACCCTCCAGCCCGGTTACCGGGGCACCCGTCGCATCTTCGAACGTGATGGCAATCACCGCCTGCGCGCCGTCGCCCGATGCGGTGAAGGTTTCCTCGAAGGACACATCCCAGCCGAGCGCTCGCTGCGCGGCAGCGGCTTCCAGGGTCTGGTTGTAGTCCCGGCCGGTCTGGTAGGCGTTGGGCGTTTCAATGCCGGAGAAGGTTGTGAGCGCGATATAGGTCATGACGCCGTTGACCGCGAAGATGATGCCAAAAAACACCACCAACGTGCCGAGCACATGCCAGCCTGTCAGACGCTTTGTCATCACCGCTCCAGTCGCCAGTTCACTCATGATACGCCTCCCCGTCTCCGCTACTAGCGGCTTTCCGGTCCCCTGAAAGTTGTGTCATTGCGCACGGCCCGGCCATCAGCCGCATCGGTAATCACGAAAGCGATTTCGGCCAGCCCATCCTCAAGTTGCTGCACCTCACCGGTCGGAAGGGTCAGGAAGACGCGCACATTGCGCAGCCGGTCCGATGGCACCGCCACCGGCAGGACTTCGAGACCACTTTCGGTCAGGGTCGACATGCGCACACCGTCAAGTCCCTCGACCGTCACGTTGAAGATCCGCTCTTCCGTCAGCTTGTTGAGGATCTTGACCTCGTAGCCGTTGCGGATGGACCCGTCCGACAGGGTCACGAACAGGGGATTGCGGTCCTTGAGGACATTGATGTCGAGCGGCGACCGTGTGATCAGCGCGCCGAGCATGATGGCGCCGACCACCACAATCAGCACCGCATAGAGAATGGTGCGCGGCCGTATCAGCCGCACCCGGGTCGGCTGGCTCTTGGCGCGCCGGTCCTGGTTGTCGAAATTGTCGTAGGTGATGAGCCCGCGCGGACGCTCGATCTTGTCCATGATGTCGTTGCACGCATCGACGCAGAGCGCACACTGAATGCACTCAAGCTGGTCGCCCTCACGGATATCGATGCCCATCGGGCAGGCGACCACGCACTGCTTGCAGTCGATGCAGTCGCCGCGCCCTTCCCAGCTGTCGCCCTTGCGGTGCCCGCCGCGCGGCTCACCGCGGTCGGCGCGGTAACTGACAAGGAAGGACTGGTCGTCCACCAGCGCGCCCTGAATGCGCGGCCAGGGGCACATATAGGTGCACACCTGTTCACGCGCGAGGCCACCCAGCAGGTAAGTCGTGGCGGTAAAGATGCCGATGAAGAGATACGCCACCATGGGCGCATCAAGCGTCACAAGGTCCCGCGCCAGCGTGGGCGCGTCGGCAAAGTAAAAGACCCAGGCGCCACCGGTTGCCACGGCAATCAGCAGCCAGATCGAGTGCTTGGAAATCTTCTTGAGGGCCTTGCCGGCGGAGAAAGGCGTTTTCGCAAGACGCAGCCGCTGGTTCCGGTCACCCTCGATCATCCGCTCGACCATGATGAAGAGGTCGGTCCATACGGTCTGCGGACACGCATAGCCGCACCACACACGCCCGAACAGTGCTGTTGCCAGGAACAGTGCCAGCGATGCCAGAACAAGAAGGCCCGTGACGTAGTAGATTTCCTGCGGCCAGATCTCGATGAAGAAGAAGTAGAAACGGCGTCCCGGCATGTCGAGCAGCACCGCCTGATCCGGCGCATTCGGCCCGCGGTCCCAGCGCACCCAGGGCAGCACGTAATAGATGCCGAGGGTGACCGCCATCATCACCCATTTGATGTTGCGGAACGTGCCATGCACCAGCTTCGGGTGGATCGCCTGCCGCTTCATGTAAAGCGACCGGGACGCGGCCGAGTTCACCGCCTCCACATCGTGGCGCTCAACCTTCTCGTGCGCCTGCACGGGACCGGTTGTCTGGGCACCGCCGGTTACATTGGCAGCCGCTTCCTGTGCGAGTTGCGCAAGGCCGCTACCGGCAGTCTGGTTCTGATCTGTTGCCGACATATACGCCCCTCCTAGCCGGGACAAACGTGCCGCGCCCGCAGCAGCTCCTCTGCCGGGCCTCCCCACCCGGAATTCTGCTTACAGGCTGGTACCTGTGAGGCGCCCTATTCGCCCCCGCCAAGCGAGTGCACATACAGCGCAAGCTTCGCGATGGTGGCTTCGTCCAGCCGCTCCTGCCAAGCGGGCATGACGCCGCGCCGGCTGTGAGCAATTGACGCATACACGTCTGCTTCGTCGCCGCCATAAAGCCAGATGGCGTCGGTGAGATCAGGAGAGCCAAGCTCCTTGTTGCCTTTGCCATCCGCCATGTGACAGGTGACGCACTGGGCGACATAAATCTCCTGCCCGCGTGCTGCGGCTTCGGCGTCGACCTCACGGCCGGACAGCGCCAGGACATACTGCGTCGTGTCAGCCACTTCGGCAGTCGTCAGGATGCCGTCATCGAGGAATTTCGGCATGTCATTGAGACGCGTGTCGTCATCGCCGTCCCACCGGATGCCGTGGCGAAGCGTGTAACGGATGTCGTCAAGCGTGCCGCCCCACAGCCATTCATCATCGAGCAGATTGGGATAGCCCTTGAAGCCCTGGGCGCCACGTCCATGGCACGGCGCGCAATTGTCACCAAAGGCACTCTCGCCGCCTGCCAGTGCCACCGAGTGCAGCTCCGGATTGCCTGGAACGTCGCTCAGGTCTCCGGCGAGTATCTGGTCGTCATAGACACGCAGGGCCTCCCGCGATGCTGCGACCTGTTCAGTCACCACATCACGCTGTGAATATCCGAGAATGCCAGCCGTGTAACTCGTCGCGAGCGGCCATGCGGGATAGAGCACCCAGTAGCCGATGGACCAGATGATGGTGGCGTAGAACGTCCACAGCCACCAGCGCGGCAGCGGGTTGTCGAGTTCGCGGATGCCATCCCATTCATGATTGGTGGTCTCGACACCTGTGTGGGCGTCCACATAGTTGCCGTCGTCATGTTGGTTCTGGTCGGTCATCGGGACTGGCTCCCATTTGCAGGCATGTCGTCATCGTCGAGGGGCGCTTGCGCTGCCCTGTCAAACCGCGACTTGTTGCCGGGCCACAGGGCGTAGGTAAGGACACCGATGAAGCCGATGAACAGCATCACCAGGCCGATAGCCCCGCCGATACCTCTGATTTCGTCGTAACCCATATCTCCGGCCCCCTAGCGCATGTTCTCGCCCTCAGCCTGATAGGCTGAGAAGTCGACCAGTGTGCCCAGCATCTGCATGTAGGCGATGAGCGCATCGAGCTCGGAAATCATGTCCGGGTTTCCGTCGAAGTCACGAATCTGTGCCTTCGGGTAGCGTGCCAGCAGCGCGTCATAGTCGTCGCCGAATGGTTCGACCTGCGCCCGCACATCGGAGACGGCATTCTCGATCATTTCATCCGTATACGGCACGCCGACCATCGCGTTGGTACGCAGGTGATCCGCCATGTCGTCATACTTGAGTGCCGTCGTCGCCAGGAACGGATATTCCGGCATGATCGACTCAGGCACCACCGCGCGCGGATCCGCCATATGCAGCACGTGCCAGTCGTCGGAGTATTTGCCGCCCAGCCGTGCCAGGTCCGGACCGGTACGCTTTGAGCCCCACTGGAACGGATGGTCATACATGCTCTCCGCCGCCAGCGAGTAATGGCCGTAGCGCTCCACCTCGTCGCGCAGCGAGCGGATCATCTGGCTGTGGCAGTTGTAGCAGCCCTCACGGATATAGATGTTGCGCCCGGCCAGCTCGAGCGGTGAGTAGGGCCGCATGCCGTCCACTTCCTCGATCGTCGAGGAGAGAAAGAACAGCGGTGCGATCTGGACGATGCCGCCGATCGACACCACCAGCAGGATCGCGATGGTGAGGATCAGGGAGTTGCGTTCAAGGGTTCCGTGACTGAACCAGGACATCTTGTCTGCCCTCCCTATTGTGCCGGCGCCGCAACCAGCTGGCCCTGCGGGGCCCGGCCGGCTGTTGCATCAAGGGGTTCGCTCTCGCGGATTTCACCCTTGGCGGTCTTGTACAGATTGTAGGCCATGATCAGGGAGCCGACGACGAAGAGCGCGCCGCCAATGGCCCGGATCACATAGAAGGGATGCATGGCCTCGACCGTTTCCACGAAGGAGTATTCGAGGAAACCCAGCGAGTCGTAAGCGCGCCACATCAGGCCCTGCAGGATGCCCGAGACCCACATCGACGTGATGTAGAGCACGATCCCCAGCGTCGCGACCCAGAAGTGCCACTCAACCAGCGCCAGCGAATACAGCCGCTGCCGCCGCCACACCCAGGGGGCGAGGCAGTAGAGGGCCCCGAAGCTCACAAAACCGACCCAGCCCAGTGCACCGGAATGCACGTGGCCGATGGTCCAGTCCGTGTAGTGCGACAACCCGTTGACGGCCTTGATGCTCATCAGCGGGCCTTCGAAGGTCGACATGCCGTAGAAGGCGACCGAGACCACCAGCATGCGGATCACAGGGTCCGTACGCAGACGGTCCCACGCCCCCGCCAGCGTCATCAGTCCGTTGATCATGCCGCCCCAGGAGGGCATCCACAGCATGATCGAGAAGGTCATGCCCAGCGTCTGCGCCCAATCAGGGAGCGCCGTGAAGTGCAGATGGTGCGGGCCGGCCCAGATATAGAGGAAGATCAGCGCCCAGAAGTGGATGATCGACAGCCGGTAGGAATAGACCGGCCGCTCGGCCCGCTTGGGGATGAAGTAGTACATCAGCCCCAGGAAGCCGGCGGTGAGGAAGAAGCCCACCGCGTTGTGGCCGTACCACCACTGGGTCATGGCATCCTGCACGCCCGACATCACCACATAGGACTTGTCGCCCGTGAACGAGACCGGCACCGCCAGATTGTTGACGATGTGCAGCATCGCGATGGTGACGATGAAGGCGAGGTAGAACCAGTTCGCCACATAGATGTGCGGTTCGCGGCGGCGCCACAGGGTTGCCAGGAACACCAGCAGATAGACCACCCAGACAACCGTCAGCCACAGGTCGATATACCATTCAGGCTCGGCATATTCCTTGCCCTGGGTAACGCCGAACACATAGCCCGTCGCCGCCAGCACGATGAACAGCTGGTAGCCCCAGAACACGAACCACGGTGCGATGTCGCCCGCCAGCCGTGCCTTGCAGGTGCGCTGCACCACATAGAAGGATGTCGCCAGCAGGATGTTGCCGCCGAAGGCAAAGATCACCGCGGACGTGTGCAGTGGACGCAACCGGCCGAAGTTCAGTTCTGCGATGCCGGTCAGGAAATCCGGATAGGCCAGCTGGATCGCGATCACCAGGCCGACGACAAAACCGATCACTCCCCAGAAGGTAGAGGCGATGACGCCCCAGCGGATGATCGCGTCATTGTACTGGATGCCGTCCGGCGCCCGCGGCGTCGGGCCGCGCTGCAGGAAGTCGAAATGCCGGTCGCCGATCCACATCACGGCCAGAAGACAGAACACGGTGATCAGCGCACCGTGCAGCATCATCGGACCGCTGGGTGCGCCGGCCATCACGAAGATGCCGAGGAAGGCCCCGAGCACGAACAACGAGATCGCCCCCCACCCGGTCAGGGTGAGTTTGCCGTCATTCAAAATGGGTGGTTCCGGACTATCTGCCGGCGGATTGGTATGCGTCATGACCCGTCTTGCCCCACAGCTCCACATGCCCCCAACCGGTCATCGGGCCGGTCAGGCATTCATGTCAGCCTAGGTGCAGGATTGGCGGCGGCACAACATTGACATCGGTCAATTGGGCGCAAGAGTCGCACATCTCCGCATGCGGCATTTTGTACGGAGAATCAGCAAAAATCGGACGGTCCGGCCCGGGCGACGGCGTCTCAGTGGCCGCCGAAACCGGCATAGGTGAGCACCGCGCCGATCACCAGCGACACGACGCCCCAGACGCGGATGAGGTTGCCGCTCATCAGCGGGTTGAGCAGCCGCATGAACGACGAGCCGAAGGCAATGAAGATGAGCCCCTCCAGCATGGTCGCCGCCGAAAGCAGCGTGATGAACATCTCGAACGACGTATCGATCTTGTGGTGGGTCACCAGCAGCACGGCCCCCATGAAGAACACCAGGATGCCGCAGATGAAGGAAAGCGCCGGGCTTTCCCTGAGCTCCGTGAAGACAGCACGCATGCTGTCCGGTCGCACCACCAGTGCAAACCCGGCGGCCAGCGCGTAGAGCCCAAATCCAAGAGCAATGGCTTCCGTCATCATCTTTGTGGTCCTTCCCTAAAATCCGCGCCCGCCGCTCAGAGGCTGTTTAGCACCGTCTCGAACGCCCGCACGTCTTCTTCCGTTGTCTGAAACGACGCGACGAGCCGAATCAGGCCACGCGGCGCATCCCAGGGGGCAAACACGACTCCAGCCTCGCGCAACCGGTCCGGCATCGCCGGGTCATCGAACTGCGCAAACACTTCATTGGCTTCTACGGGGTGCACGAGACGGACGCCAGGCCGCGCCTCGATGGCCCGGGCAAGCTCCGCCGCGCGGGCATTTGCCGTTGCCGCAAGCCGCAGCCACAACCCGTCCTGCAGATAGGCTGCAAGCTGCACCGAGAGATAACGCATCTTGGAAAACAGATGCCCGGCGCGCTTGCGGCGTCGCTCGAAGGTCTCCGCCAGCTCCGGATCGAAGAACAGGGCAGCTTCCGCCGCCATGGCGCCGTTCTTGGTGGCCCCGAAAGACAAGGCATCCACCCCAAGCCGCCATGTCGCATCCGCCGGGGAGACCCCTAAGGTGGCCAGCGCATTGGCGAACCGCGCGCCGTCCATATGCACCTTCATGCCGGCCTTGCGGGCGACATCGCAGAGGTCTGAGATTTCGGATGGGGTGTACACCGTTCCCGCTTCCGTTGCCTGTGTCAGGCTCAGTACGGACGGGACAACATTATGAACCCCATGGGCCGGCCAGCGCGCCAGCGCCTCCTCGACGCCGTCGACTGTCAGCTTGCCATGTGCGCCTTCGAGGGCGATCAGCTTGGCGCCGCCGGTGAACATCTCCGGCGCGCCCCCCTCATCGAGATTGATGTGGCTTTCGCGATGACACAGGACTGCGCCCCAGGGTGGACACAACGTGGCCAGGATCAGCGCGTTGGCAGCTGTCCCTGTCGCGACGGAATAGACCGTCGTCTCGGTGTCGAAAACGGAAGAGAAGACCTCTCGCAGGCCACCCGTATGCTCATCATCGCCATAGGCCAACGCATGGCCAACCGCGGCGTGCGCGAGCGCGTCCATGATCTCGGGGGCAACCCCCGACGCATTGTCGGATGAGAAATGCATGGCCGCGACGGTGGCGTGCCCGCCTGACCGCGTCAAGCAAGGTCAGCCGCCAAACCGCTTCGAGATCAGATGATCGACCGACAGGGGGCCAGGACCACGGATGATCAGGTAGAGCAGTGCCGTGGCCCAGAGCAGATGCGTCACCCATGCACCGGGATAGACGAAGGTCTGGATCACCGCCGTCATCGCCAGCAGGCCGAGCGCCCCGAAACGTGTTCCCAGTCCAAGGATCAGCATGACCGGAAAGACATGCTCTCCGATCGTCGCCAGAACCGCCGCCCAGTCGGACGGGATCAGCGGCAACGCATACTCATGCTCAAACAGGAAATAGGTCGAGTCCTTGAGAGCAAACCCATCAACCTTGAGCCGAGCCGAGGTCCAGAACACCGCGGCGACAGCCACACGGGCGGCAATGGCGATAATCCACTCCGGCAATGCACTCATCAACGACACTGCACGAGCCACAAGCCCCGAAATGCCACCCGATGCGGCGATGCTGTCCAGATGTGTCATGCCCCTGTCTCCTCTGACGTGATCTCGTCCTGTGCATCTGCCGGCATCACGAAACTTCCTGCAGTCAGCAGTTCAGCAAATGTGGTCTGCGGATCGCGATCCGGCTCTTCTTCAAATGCCGCAATGAGTGCCCGGCCGATCGGCGCGCCGCTGCGCACGGCGCACAGAAGGGCAAAAGCGCCAGATGTGACACGGCGAATCTCCACCTGTGCCTGCGGCCGTACGACGAACACCCGCTCCGTCCGGTCATCCTCGGCCACCTGCAGACGGCCATCCTTGTCAGGTTGGTTCGCCTGCCAGATGCGCGACACGGGATAGGGTGACATCAGCAGCTGGTGCGCCGGCACAAGACCAAGCACCAACTGATCGAGCGCCTCGGCACCCTGCTCTGATACATAGGCCTGCAGGTCGCCGACCGTCGCCACGTGAGAGTCTTCACCGTGATAGACGCGGTGCCAGGCATGTTCGAGGCGCGCCACGTCCGGCAGATAAGGCACACTGCGGGCGGGCTCGAAGCCCACAAGAAATCCGGCAAAGTCCGGCGCAAAGCCGATGAGTGACGCCTCCCGCGGCAAGGCATGCGGAACCTCGCGCTGCAGATAGGCCTGTGCCGTTGCGCGGAAGAACGCTTCACCCACCAGGCGCTGGCAGACCGGATAGAGCGCGGCCAGGGCGTCCGTGAGGCTCGACATCACATTGTTGCGGTAGACATTGAGACGTGCCGGGCTTGGCATCGCCTCATCGCCGATCACGCCCATGTCGAGCAGCGCGCGGCCATCCTTGGGGTCGCGAAGTGATGCAGCGAACTGGGCCTGAAGATCAGCAAGCGACGACATCGCGCACCCCCTGTCCTTCAGCACCGGAGTGCGGCATCAGATTCTGTGTGCCCATGATGCGGCGGGCAGTCCCGACGGGGGCGATCAGGTCATCATAGGCCGGCACATCCTGGTCCCACTCGATGAGCGTGGGCCGCGGTCCGGCTGCGCCGATCACCCGCTCATACAGCATCCAGACTTCTTCATCCGGTGCCGAACCGTGGTCATCGATCTTGAGCATCGTGCCGCTGCGATCGTCTTCTGAATGGCCTGCAAGATGAATCTCGCCGACAGCATCAAGATCAAACGCATCCAGATATGTCTTGGCTGACCGCGCAAGGTTGTGGCTGCTGACAACCACGTTGTTGATATCAAGCAGCAGGCCGCACCCGGTCCGGCGCGCCATCTCGGCAAGAAACTCCGTTTCCGGAATAGTGCTCTGTTCAAAGGTAAGGTAGTTGGAAGGGTTCTCGATCAGAATCCGCCGTCCCACTGCCTCCTGCGTCTGGTCCACATGGTCGCAGACAATCGCAAGGGCTTCTTCGGTCAGAGCAACCGGCAGGAGATCATTGAAATAGGCGCCCCCCGTTTCGCACCATGCCAGGTGCTCAGACACCAGCACCGGTTGGTACCGGGCCACAAGCGCTTTGAGGTTTGCCAGATGGTCGGGGTTGAGCGGTCCAGCGCCGCCGATCGACAGACCGATGCCGTGGACCGAGAGATCAAACCGTTCGCGAATGGCTGTGAGATACCGGTGCGGCGCCCCACCGTCGCCGAAATAGTTTTCCGCATGCACCTCAAAGAAATCAGGATGCGGACGCGTGAGCCCCGCATCATCCGACAGGATGTCGCGATAATGCTGCGGCTTCAGAGAAACACCGGCAATGTCGCGGCGTCCCCGCGTTTGAGTATGAGGGGAATGCCCGGACGGCCGCACAGACATATCAGCCGCGTGGGGAGCGCGGACAGCGGCGGAGGGGAGCGCCGTTGAAATGTCTGGTGTGTTGGCCATCCGGGTCATGCCTTTCTGTCCTTAAGCCGAAGCCTTAGGCAGGGATGTTGGCGTCGCTGCTTTCGAGCGAACCGTTGCCGAAGGGTGTTTCAATGTCAGCGCAGGTACCGGCAGGAACCAGCTTCCAGGCATTGGACTGGTAATCGATGGTGGACGTGCCCTGGCAGGTCGTGCCCGGACCGGCCGCGCAGTCGTTCTCACCGGCAAGCGAAACGCCGTAGCACTTTTCCATGTCTTCAGCGGCAGCCGGCGTGGCGGCAACCGTTGCCATGGCAAGGGCGGCAGAAAGGGCGCCGACAGCGGCGAAAGAAGCAGTGGCAACGGTAGATGCGGTTTTCATAAGGGTCTCTCCCAAGAGTTAGCTGAGCCGGTCGCATGACCGGCAGAGGTTCCACGGTGTCCCCCACCGCACGCCATAACGTCGGAGAGACCGCCTCGAATTGGAACTCACGAAGCCGTCGCGCCGCCTCAAACACCTGTGATGATCAGGGACATGTCTGCCGCAGGCAGGTACGCGGATGCTTTGGAGGCGGCAGGGCGGCCCGCGAAGCGAACAGGGTTGGCTAGGCCGCAATGTGTAGGGGGAATGTGCGCAAGGGGCCTTCGGGCCGGACAAACGCGGCGGGGGACACCGCCGGTCCGAAGACGCCCTTGCGACAATTCGACAGTGTCAAAACCGCAGAAGATTGGGAAATCACGTCCCGCGTGAACCGGGTCAAAGACCCGTGAGACCGCGTGAATGACGCCAAACGCGGCTGTATCGGACCAAAAACGCTCAAATTCCCGCAAATTCGCGAAAAACCATACTCAAAATGCGGATAAACCGACCCATGCTGCAGAGCAAGAAAGGTCACCATTCCTGACCTTGATTCATCCAGTCCCTCTCTGGCACTATCCCCCCGCTTTGCAGAGCCCCATTAAGTATGTAGGTGGGCTGATGCTTGGCGTGGGCGACACAAGGGGGCCGCCGCCTCAACAATGAGCGGCAGCCTGGTGCAGAGTTCTCTCGTGAGAAGCGAACCGGCGGCAGGACACCTCATCGTCCACAAGGCACAGGTTTTCGCCGCCGGCGCCCTTTCAAGAGCAAAGTAAGGCTCAGGGGTCGGCTCAAGAGCGGAAGCCCCATGGTCAATTCGCGACAAGGCGGCGTTCCGGCCGACCCGCGTCCTCTTCCGTCCCGGTGTTTAGGTGGGACGCCAGACCAGAGGACCGGATGCCCCGGTGACGCCGAATTGCCGCGCGGTCCGATTGGACCAGATCAGTCCATGCCGCCGCGTCGCGGAGGGGCATGGAGACGGGTTGAATTTTTACGGGCTTGCACCGCCACGGGGCGGGCCCGGCAGTTTGAAAGGTTTGGCGGCATGACGAAGACCTCAGGTCAGTTCCGTCCGGCAGGGCTCCCCGAAGCGCATGGCATGTATGACCCGCGCAATGAGAAAGATTCCTGCGGCATTGGCTTCGTCGCCAATATCAAGAACAAGAAGACGCACAAGACAGTGCAGGACGGTCTGTCGATCCTGTGCAATCTCGAGCACCGTGGCGCCGTGGGCGCCGATCCGAAGGCAGGCGACGGCGCCGGCATTCTGATTCAGATGCCCGATGCCTTCCTGCGCGCCGTGACCGCTGATCTTGGCTTCACCCTTCCTGATGAGGGTCACTACGCCGTTGCGCACTTCTTCCTGCCGCAGGATGAAGAAAGCCGCACGCAGGTGATCGCCCGGACTGAAGAGGCCGTGCGTGCTGAGGGCCAGAACGTGCTGGGTTGGCGCGACGTGCCCGTCGACAATTCTGATCTCGGCTATTCCGTCATTCCGACAGAACCGTTTCACAAGCAGCTCTTCATCGAGCGCGGCGGCAACTGCGCTGATCAGGACGCTTTCGAGCGCAAGCTGTTCGTCATCCGCAAGCTGATCTGGAACGCCATCTACGAGGAAGATCCGGCCATGGCGGGCGACGTGTATGTCACGTCCATGTCGTCGCGCGTGCTCAACTACAAGGGCATGCTGCTGTCGGACCAGGTCGGCAAATACTATCTCGACCTCCAGGACGAACGCATGGTGTCGGCACTGGCCCTTGTGCACCAGCGCTTCTCCACCAATACCTTCCCCACATGGTCGCTGGCGCAACCGTTCCGCATGGTCTGCCACAACGGCGAGATCAACACCCTGCGCGGCAACGTCAACTGGATGGCCGCCCGCAAGGGCCCCATGAAGTCGGACATTCTTGGCGACGATCTGGACAAGATCTGGCCATTGACCGTGGAAGGCCAGTCCGACTCGGCCTGCTTCGACAACGCGCTCGAGCTTCTGATCATGGGCGGCTACTCGCTCGCGCACGCCATGATGATGATGATTCCGGAAGCATGGTACGGCCATGAGCTGATGGACGCCAAACGCCGCGCGTTCTACGAGCATCATGCAGCGTTGATGGAGCCGTGGGACGGCCCCGCCGCCATGGCCTTCACGGACGGCCGTCAGATCGGCGCCACCCTCGACCGCAATGGTCTGCGCCCTGCCCGCTACTTCGTTACGGACGACGACCACGTGATTCTCGCGTCCGAGATGGGTGTTCTTCCGTATCCGGAAGACCGCATCGTCGAGAAGTGGCGCCTGCAGCCGGGCAAGATGCTGCTCATCGACCTTGAAGAAGGCCGCATCATCTCCGACGAGGAGATCAAGGAGCAGCTTGCCTCCATGCAGCCCTATCAGGAGTGGCTCGACAAGGCACAGATCAATGTCGAGGACATGCCCGACATTGGCGGCAACCCACCGCAGCCGAATGTGCCGCTGCTCAAGCGCCAGCAGGCGTTCGGCTACACGCAGGAAGACGTGAAGATGCTGATGACGCCCATGGCCGCGACCGGCCAGGAAGCCATCGGCTCCATGGGCACAGATACGCCCATCGCCGTTCTCTCCGACAAGCCGAAGCTCCTCTACACCTATTTCAAGCAGAACTTCGCACAGGTCACGAACCCGCCGATCGACCCGATCCGCGAAGAACTGGTGATGAGTCTCGTCTCTTTCATCGGCCCGCGTCCCAACCTGCTCGACCTGCAGAAGCAGGGGGAGCTGCGACGCCTCGAAGTACGCCAGCCGATCCTGCGTAACGAGGACCTGGAAAAGATTCGCGCCATCGGCGACATCGCCGACAACGCGTTCCAGACAAAGACGCTGGACACGACCTTCGCTGCCGACCGTGGCGCCGAGGGCATGAAACCGGCACTGGACGCCCTGTGTGAACGCGCGGAGCGCGCCTGTGATGAAGGCTTCAACATCATCATCCTGTCGGACCGGCTGGTGAGCGAGGACCGGGTCGCAATCCCGGCGCTGCTCGCAACCTCCGCCGTGCACCATCACCTGATCCGCAAGACCCTGCGGACGCGGGTTGGTCTTGTGGTCGAAACAGGCGAAGCACGCGAGGTGCATCACTTCTGCGCCCTGGCAGGCTATGGCGCGGAAGCCGTGAACCCGTATCTCGCCTTCGAGACGATGATCGCCAACAAGGCCAATCTCGGCGAGGACCTCGACGACGCCACGATCAAGTCACGCTTCATCAAGGCCGTGAACAAGGGCATCCTCAAGGTCATGTCCAAGATGGGCATCTCGACCTACCAGTCCTATTGCGGCGCGCAGATCTTTGACGCCGTGGGCCTGTCGAGCGAGTTCATCAGCGACTATTTCCACGGCACCGCCACCACCATCGAAGGCGTTGGCCTTGCCGAAGTGGCAGAAGAAACCATCCAGCGCCATCGCCGCGCATTCTCGTCCGACCCCGTGCTGAAGAACGCGCTCTCCGTCGGCGGCGAATACATGCAGCGCATCCGCGGCGAGGAACACGCCTGGACCTCCGGCAGCGTCTCCGACCTGCAGCATGCGGTACGCGGCAACAGCCAGGAGAAGTACGACGCCTTCGCCAAGGCCATGAACGACCAGTCCGAGCGGCTGATGACCATCCGCGGGCTCTTCCGCCTGAAATCCGCCGAAGAGCTTGGCCGTGATCCAGTCGCGCTCGATGACGTCGAACCGGCAAAGGACATCGTCAAGCGTTTCGCGACAGGCGCCATGTCCTTCGGCTCGATCAGCCGTGAGGCGCATACGACCCTGGCAATGGCCATGAACCGCATCGGCGGCAAGTCCAACACCGGCGAGGGTGGCGAGGAGCCGGACCGCTTCGTGCCCATGGCCAATGGCGACAGCATGCGCTCCGCCATCAAGCAGGTGGCATCGGGACGCTTCGGTGTGACGGCGGAATACCTCGCCAATGCCGACATGATTCAGATCAAGATGGCGCAGGGCGCCAAGCCAGGTGAAGGCGGCCAGCTGCCCGGCCACAAGGTCGACGCGGTGATCGCCAAGGTGCGCTATTCGACGCCGGGCGTGGGCCTGATCTCCCCGCCGCCGCACCACGACATCTATTCGATCGAAGATCTGGCACAGCTCATCTTCGACCTGAAGAACGTCAACCCGGCTGCCTGGGTCTCCGTCAAGCTGGTGTCGGAAGTGGGCGTCGGCACCGTTGCTGCCGGCGTCTCCAAGGCGCGTGCGGACCACGTGACGATTTCCGGCTTCGAGGGCGGCACCGGCGCCTCGCCGCTCACCTCGATCAAACATGCCGGGTCTCCGTGGGAACTCGGCCTGGCCGAAACCCATCAGACGCTTGTCGCCAACGGCCTGCGCGGCCGCATTGCCGTGCAGGTGGACGGCGGTCTGCGCACCGGCCGCGACGTCGCCATCGGCGCGCTGCTGGGGGCAGATGAATTCGGCTTCTCGACGGCCCCACTGATTGCTGCGGGCTGCATCATGATGCGCAAGTGCCATCTCAACACCTGCCCGGTCGGTGTCGCCACCCAGGACCCGGTACTGCGCAAGCGCTTCGTCGGCCTGCCGGAGCACGTGGTGAACTACTTCTTCTATGTGGCTGAAGAACTGCGCGCGATCATGGCCGAGATGGGCTTCACAAGCCTCGACGACATGATCGGCCAGATGGACGCCTTGGATCAGACCAAGGCCGTGGCCCACTGGAAGGCCGAAGGGCTGGACGTGTCGCGCCTGTTTGCCCGTCCGGAAGACAAGCCGGGCGTCGCCATCCGCCGCGTCGAGGACCAGAACCACCCGATCCACGACATCCTGGACCGCAAGCTCATCGAGCAGGCGCAGCCGGCCATCAATGACGGCACGCCGGTGACGATCGAGACCGACATCAACTCCATGAACCGCACCGCCGGCGCCATGCTGTCCGGCGAGATCGCCAAGAAGCATGGTCACAAGGGCCTGCCGGACAACTCGATCTCCGTGCAGCTCACCGGCACCGCCGGACAGAGCTTCGGGGCCTGGCTCGCCAATGGCGTAACCTTCGAGCTCGCCGGTGAAGCCAATGACTATGTCGGCAAGGGCTTGTCCGGTGGCCGTCTGATCATCTACCCGCATGAGACCGCCAAGGTCGTGCCGGAAGAAAGCATCATCGTCGGCAACACGGTGCTCTACGGCGCCATTACCGGTGAGTGCTACTTCCGCGGCGTCGCGGGCGAGCGCTTTGCGGTCCGCAACTCCGGTGCCATCGCCGTTGTCGAGGGCTCGGGCGATCACTGCTGCGAATACATGACCGGCGGTGTCGTCGTCGTACTGGGCGAGACCGGCCGCAACTTCGCAGCCGGCATGTCCGGCGGCATTGCCTATGTGCTGGACGAGGCGGGCGACTTTGAGCGCCGCTGCAACCTCTCCATGGTTGAGCTTGAGCACATCGCCGCTGAAGACGACGCCATGGAGCGCATGGGCCATCAGGGCGGTGACCTTGAAACCCATGGCCGCGTCGATGTCATGACCGACATGACGCGCTTCGATGCGGAGCGCCTGCGCCAGCTGATCGAGAACCACGCGGACTACACAGGCTCAACCCGGGCCCGCGAGATTCTCGCTGACTGGGCCACCTACCTGCCGAAATTCGTGAAGGTGATGCCGGTGGACTACCGCCGCGCGCTGGAAGAAATGAAGGCATCCAACGAAAACGACGCGACCGCGTTCAAGGCAGCCGGCGAATAGCCGGCGGCCCGACGCGTCACGACCTGTATTTGACTGTGAAGGACAAGCCAGATGGGTAAAGTCACCGGCTTTCTTGAAATCGACCGCCAGGACCGCACCTCCGCACCAGCAGCGGACCGCGTACGCCACTTCCGCGAATTCGTCATTCCGATGTCGGAAGAAGGTGTGAAGAACCAGGCAGCCCGCTGCATGGATTGCGGCATCCCCTATTGTCACAATGGCTGCCCGGTGAACAACCAGATCCCCGACTGGAACGATCTGGTCTACACCTCTGACTGGCAGGAAGCCGCGCGCAACCTGCATTCGACCAACAACTTCCCGGAAATGACCGGCCGCATCTGCCCGGCGCCCTGCGAGGCTGCCTGTACGCTCAACCTCATTGACGAGCCGGTGACCATCAAGTCGATCGAATGCGCGATCGCCGACCGCGCCGCCGAAGAAGGCTGGATCGAGCCGCAAATCCCGACGCACAAGACCGGCAAGACGGTCGCTGTCGTCGGCGGCGGCCCTGCCGGCATGGCCTGCGCGCAGCAGCTCGCCCGCGCCGGCCACGACGTGACCCTGTTTGAGAAGAACCAGAAGGTCGGCGGCCTGATGCGCTACGGCATCCCCGACTTCAAGATGGAAAAGCACGTGATCGACCGCCGGGTCGACCAGATGACGGCAGAGGGCGTGACCTTCAAGACCGGCGTTCATATCGGTGTCGACAAGACGACCGACGAGCTGATGAACGAGTTCGACGCGGTCGTGCTGGCCGGTGGCGCCGAGAAACCCCGCGACCTTCCCATCGAAGGCCGCGATCTTGATGGCGTGCACTACGCCATGGATTTCCTGCCGCAGCAGAACCGCCGGGTCGGCGAGGAGCATCTGGGCAATGTCGCGCCGATCCTGGCCGGCGGCAAACGCGTCGTCGTGATCGGCGGCGGCGATACCGGGTCCGACTGCATCGGCACTTCGTTCCGTCAGGGCGCCGTGTCAGTGACGCAGCTGGAAATCATGCCAGCGCCGCCGGAAAAGGAAGACAAGCTGATGACGTGGCCCAACTGGCCGCTCAAGTTCCGCACGTCGTCCAGCCAGGCGGAAGGCGCTGATCGCGACTTCGCGGTCATGACGTCCAAGTTCAACGGCGAAGACGGCCATGTCACCTCGCTTACCTGCGTGCGCGTCGATGACAAGATGCAGAAGATCGAAGGCAGCGAGTTCGAGATCAAGGCGGACCTCGTGTTGCTGGCCATGGGCTTCGTCAGCCCGGTCCATGAAGGCATGATCGAAAGCCTGAACCCGGAAATGGACGCCCGCGGCAACGTCAAGGCCGAGACCGAAGGCGAAGACAGCTACAAGACCTCGGTTGACAAGCTCTATGCCTGCGGCGACATGCGCCGGGGCCAGTCACTGGTCGTCTGGGCCATCCGCGAAGGCCGCCAGTGCGCCCATACGGTCGACAAGGCGCTGATGGGCACCACAACGCTGCCGCGCTAGGTCACGCATCCACCATCGAGAGAAAAGCCCGCCGGACATGTCCGGCGGGCATTTTTTTGTATCCCCGTCATCCAAGTCCGGCCATACGGATTTGTGCGGCTTGGTCCGCCCCTACTCCGCCACACCACCGCGCAGGTCTTCCGGCTGCCCACCATCGCGCAACCCACGGACAAAGACATCCACGTCTTCCCAGGTGGCGTCATGCAGTGCCGTGACGCGTTCATCCATCAGCGTGAACAACTCGGTGAGGCCGTTCTTCTGCATCTGCTCATGCCATGCCTCGCTCACCGCGATGATCGTGTCTTCCACGGGCCCGATCGGCAGGCCGCGCACATAGGTAACGAGCGAGGCCGAGTGGAACAGTGCCAGGATCAGCATCCCGAACAGCATGGCGTAGAGCGCCCGCTTGAACGTCCGCGTCGTTTCGCCTTCCGCGTTCATTGTCGCCTTGGGCCGCATTTCGAAGCCCGGTTCGTAGGCGTCGGCTTCAGGGTCGATATGATCCATCATGTCTGAGCCTCCTTCCTAGAACTGGAAATAGATGAACGGGGCGACGCCCTCGGGCGCCATGGCTTCAATGCCGAGAATACCAAAGCCGAGCATAAGCCCAAGTACGGGCCACGGCAGGCGCTGCATCAACCGGCCCGCGCCGACGGCCCAGTTGGACGGCAGAAACTGGCCGGCCAGCGAAAAGACGACAAGCCCGACAATGAAGGGTGTTGCGAACTGCGCCGGCTGTGACCAGTCGAACAGGCCGCCGACATAGGCCCAGGCGCTGCCGAATGACTCCGCCCTGAAGAAGATCCAGGCAAAACACACCAGGTGGAAGGTCAGCACGATGCCGAGAACCGTCGCAACGGAGTCCTGCACGCGCCGTCCCAGTCCCATCACCGCTGCGACAAGACCGCCGCCATAGCCGTTACCGTTCTGGTTCAGATCTTCCCACCGACGCGTCAGCGCCCGCTCAACCCCGAGCATGGCGCCGTGGAACGCACCCCAGAACACGAATGTCCACGCCGCTCCATGCCAGATGCCGCCGAGGAACATGGTCAGGAACAGATTGCGGTAGGTCTTGAATGTCGAGCCGCGGCTGCCGCCCAGCGGAATGTAGAGATAGTCGCGCAGCCAGGTGGACAATGAGATATGCCACCGGCGCCAGAACTCCTGCAGCGACGCAGACCGGTACGGATGATCGAAGTTGCGCGGGAACCGGTAGCCAAGCAAAGCCGCAACCCCGATGGCGATGTCCGAATAGGCCGAGAAGTCGCAATAGATCTGAACCGCATAGGCATAGACGCCCAGCAGCAGGTCGCCGCCGCCGAACGCCGACGGGTCGAAGAAGACGTGGTCCACCACTTCCGTCGCCAGGTAGTTGGCGATCACCATCTTCTTGAACAGGCCGACGAGAATGAGCACAACCGCGAGCGACGCCATGCGCCGGTTGACATGGGGCGTGCGTTGCAGCTGCGGCAGGAAATGCGCAGCGCGGACGATCGGTCCCGCGACGAGCTGCGGGAAGAAGGAGATGTAGAGGAAGATATCCAGCAGTGACCGCGAGGCATCTACATGCCGCCGGTAGACATCCACCAGGTACGAAATCCCCTGGAAGGTGAAGAAGGAGATGCCGACCGGAAGGATCACTTCAAGGAACGGCAGGTCACGCTCGATTCCCAGCGTGATCAGGATGTCTGCCAGCGAGTCGAGGAAGAAGCCGTAATATTTGAAGAAGCCAAGAACAGCCAGGTTGAGCGCAACGGCGATGCCCAGCACCCATTTGCGCAGCGCACCGTCATTGAGCCCGCCAATGATGCGGCCCGCGGCGTAATTGAGCAGCGATGAGCCCGCCAGCAGCAGCGTGAAGCGCCAGTCCCAGTAGCCGTAGAAGAAGTAGGACGCAAAGACGAGCACGAGCTTGCGCGCCTGCATGTCCCGCCGCAGTTCCCACGCGACGAGGAACACGATGACGAAGAACAGCGCAAAATCGAGTGTCGGAAACAGCATGCCCGAGCGCGTCTCAAATGGGATCAGGAGACACGACACGGGTCAAACCGCGCCACAAATCTTAATCCCTGGTTACCCCAGAGGCAGACCTGTCCCGTTACGGGACACGGCTACCCTCCCTACCCTGCTGCCATGCCACAAACGCGCCATTCAGCGCCGATTTCAGGGCTCGGGCCGACGCGGCGTAGCCTTCACCTGTCAGATGCACATGATCAGGCCGTGCCCATTGCGGGTCGCCAAGCCGCCAGTCGTGTACGGCACATGGCCCGCCCATCGCTTTGCGCCAGTTCCAATGGGCCAGGTCCATATCCGCCCCCACGCGCCGTTGCAGTGCCAGCAGTGCATCAAGCATCGGCGGGTCATGCCAGCGCAGCAGGCTTTCGCTCTCGGCCATGATTAGCGCGTCGTAGTTCTGCCGCTCCACATCCGACAGCGGCGTACAGGACCACTCGAAGAACTCACGGGCGTCTGTATCAGCGTAGAAAGGCAACCGCGTCCCGTCCGGCCCGCCGGTGAGCAGTATGGCTGCGCCCGGCGCAAAGGTTCTCAGGCGAGCAAGCTGGGCGCGCAGCACCGTCTCATAGGCAGCAAGGTCAAGCGCGTCATCGAAGCCTTCATTTGTGCCATAGCTGACGATAATCAGATCGGGCGCCAGCCGCGCAAGCTCCAAGCGCAGGAGGTCATCGTCCCAGCGCGCCATGATTTCCGCCGTGGCACCGGGCCACCCGCTATTACTCAGGACCGCTCCGTTGCCATCCGCTTCCAGGATCAGCGAGAAAAGCGTCACCGGCCCGTCGCCGGCAGCTGACAGACGCACAAGCTGTGTGCCCGCTGGCACCGGCAGCGCTGCAAAGGCGGGGCCTTGCGTCCCCCGACCGTCATCTGCAGCTGTCGGAACCGCATGCAGCGCGGTGCCCACACGCACCTGGATCGCACCGCCGCCCGCCTGGCGCAGATACCCGATCAGCAGGCGGTCGACCGGCGCTTCAAAGCCGGAAAGCGCGATCCATGGGTCAGCCCCGGCTGCAGCTTCCACGCGCGCGTTCATCAGCCCAAACGGCCCTTCCGCCGTATCATCGCGGGCGCGCATGACCTCCCATCCCTCGGACATGTCGAGTTCGACGCCGCGGGCTTCGAAGAACGGATAGACCAATCCGGCCGGCACCATGCCCCGCGCGCCATCGCCTTGGGCCTCACCGATAAGTGCTCTCAGATCACCCGAGAAGGTATCGCGGGCAATATGACTGTCTCCGACATGCAGAACGCGCACTGGGGCCTCGGTAGTCAGCGCCTCAAAATACGGCTTCAGTGCGTCCGGATTGGCAATGGGAATGTCTGAAACGACCGGCACCGGTGCATCATAGGCTGGCGTGTCGTCGGTTGCCGCCGGAGACATATCGTCAGGCGCAGCGGAAGCGGCCCAGACCGGACCTGTGACCACGATCAGCGTCGCAAGAATGCGGGACAGGGCAGCGCACATGGGTGCGGCTCCGGTCTACTCAGCCGGCTGGCGCAGATCGTCGGCCCTGCCGGGCTTGGGTTCGGGCAACACAAACCCGCGCAGGTCAGAGAGCGCACCGGCAATCGTTGACGCCACTTCCGAGACGCCTGCGCGCTGCGAGCGCTCCGGAGTGCCGTCAGCATCCTGCGCATCTGCTCTGTCGTCGCCGGGACGCGGCGTTGGAATAGGTGTTTCGGGCGAAGCCGGTGCCGCAGGCGTAACAGGATCAACAGGCTTCGCGACCGCAGGCGGGATCGGTGTTCCAATACTCTGTGCCGGGACCGGCGCAGGCGTATCTTGCAGAAGATCACCCATGGGCGTAGGTGCCGGCAGAGATGCTTGCTCCATCGCCTGGGTCACGAACGAAGCCAGCTGGATATACCCGCGCATGGTGAAATGAATACCATCATTGGTCCGCATCAGCCGTTTACGCCCGGTATCATCAGTGCCGTAGGCGGAGTACGAGCCATTGCTGCCCAGCGTCCGTTCCCAGGTGGGCACATAGGTAATGCCGTTGGCGTGCGCTCGAGCCTCGAACAGCGTGTTGAAGTAGCGCATGTCGCGCCCGAAGCGGGGGCTGCGCATGGCCGGCAGTTCGACCCAGTAAACCTCAGCACCTTCATCCTTGAGCACCTGCGTGAGGTCATCGATGCGTGCCTTGTAGATCTCCTCCCAGCCGGCAGACCGCAGCGCATGACGGCCGCGCTCAACAATGGTCTGGCGGTCATTGGTGCCGATCATCACCACGGCCACATCGACCCGGTGTTTGGCAACGATCTGGCGGACCGCTTTCGACCAGTCATAGAAATCCTTGCGCACAAGACCGGTCGAGACGCGCGAGTGCTTGGTGACGCGGTACCCGTCCGCCTTCGGCAGCTTGCGGTAGAGCCCGGCCCAGATGCCGTCGCCGAGACTGTCCCCGAACACATGCACGTTGATGGGGCCCTCACGCTTCACGGCAGGCACATCATTGGGGATCGGCGCCATGGTCCCCGGCGCCCTTTCACCGGCGCGCGTCGCTGCATCCAGCGGTGCACCGTCAACAACGGTCACAGAGGGAAGGTTGGCAGACTGGACGTTCTCGCGGGCATCCAGTGGCGGAGGGGTCGCGGAAATCTCGTTTGCACTTTGAGCCTGAGCGCCGACAACCATTGTCAGCGCCACATAGATGCCCGCGGCAAATGCCACCGGAATCCTGTGCCAAATCGGCTCACATGCCAGCAAATTGCGGATCACACTTGCCCCCACAAGCTTGTCCCCCCACGCACCCTTGATCGTGCCCGAGTTGAGGGCGCGAGTCACCCCATGGGGCGCAGAAACTGGGGGCCTGACGTCACACGGCGCGGGCTGGATACGCGGTTTCCCCTCGGGGTGTGCCAGCTTCACAACAACCAACACCATTCGCTGTCCCGCCCCGCGTGACGCCTTGATGACAGACGCAAGCAAGATACGAGCCCCGGCCCATGCCGTCGCGATGAACGGCCGTTAACGTAAACCGCGTGGCTCAAGGGCGACGCCATCCACAACCCGGTCGCTGGGGTGCACCACGACGCGGTCACCGGCCTCGAGCCCGGCGGCCACTTCTGCTTCCAGCGCATTGCGCCGTCCGATCTCGACCGGTGTCAGCGCAGCATCCCCATCGGCGTCACGGAACACCGCCCAGCTATCGCCATCGCGGAACAGGGCACTCACCGGCACCTTCAGGACATCATCCGCAGACCATACGAAGATGCGGGTGTCGAGCCGGAACCCATGCCCAAGCTCCGCCCAGGCTTCCGGCGGATCGGTAAAGTCGATGATCACATTGACCCGTTGCTCTTCGATCCCCAGCGCCGAGATCTTTGTAAATCCGAACGGCTCAACCCGCCGGACGATCCCATTCAGCACCTGCGGCCCGCCCCAGTCTTCGATCGCGACCTGATCGCCCTCGGTGACACGCACCGCATCTTCGGAGAGAAGATCGACGACAATCTCCAGGTCGTTGTCATCGCCGACCTCAATCAGCGGCGCGCCGGGCAATACAATCGCTTCGCTCTCCTGAATGATCCGCAAGACGCGTCCGGTGATCGGCGAGCGCACCGGCACACAACAGCCGACGCCGGCGCCGACATCGTCGGAATCCGCTTCACCCGGCTGGATGAGATTGGCGCGGGCATTTTCGAGCTCGAAGTCCCGCATGCGCAACGCCGCTTTGGCCTCTTCCACGGCGGCAGCGCGGGTGCGCAGATCAAGCCGGGCGCGATCCAGCGTCGCCTGCGAGATCGTCCCCTTGCCCGCCAGTCGCTGGGCCCGGCGGAACTCCGCCTGCGCAAACTCAAGCTCCGCTTCCGCCCGCTTCACATCTGCGACGGCGAGGGTCTGTGCCGCCTCTGCGGCTTTCTCGCCTGCCTCCGCCTGGCTGAGCGAGCGGGCGTCGAGAAAGGACGGGTCGGTTGGCTGGATGGTCGCAACGACCGTGTCGCGCTCGGTGACCGGGTCCCCGACATCCGCCCGGATGCGCAGCACACGTCCCCCGACCGGCGCCGACACGGTGTACACATCCCGCACCCGCGTCTGGCCCTCTTCATTGACTGTCACAGCCAGCGCGCCACGCCGGATCTCGGCAAGGTCAGCCGGAACAGCCTGTGGCATGAAGGCCAGCACGATGGCACCCAGAACAATCAGGCCGATGATGGTACCAACGACGTTGCGAACGGACATGAGGCTAATCCCTCGTCTTGAGAACTGAAATGAGATCAAGCCGCGCCACCCGGCGGCCAACAATGAGACTGGAAACAAGTGATGCGATCAGAACGACCAGCACCGCCGTGCCATAGGTCGACGGCGCGATGATCACAGGGATCCGGTAGAGTTCGGTCTCAAGGCCGAGCTCACCGACAAGATGCGCCAGCCCGTAGCCGAACAGACAGCCGGGCAGCAGGGCCAGGATCGTCAGCAACGCCAGCTCACCAAGCAGAATGTACGCGACTTCTCCCTGGCTGAAGCCGAGAACACGCAAGCTCGCCAACTCGCGCGCCCGCTCCGCCAGAGAAATCCGCGCCGCGTTGTACACGACACCAATGGCTATGAGGCCCGCAAAGACCACGTTGAAGATGACGGTGGTTGAGAAGCTCTCATCCACGGTCTCGCGGAACGTCTGCACTGCTTTTCGCTGCAGCGTGACGCCGGCGACAGCGGGCGTGTCCTTGAGTTCACGATACAGCGCATCCTGATAGGCAACGTCGTTGAGGACGTAGGCGCCGGACACAACACGCCCCTCCTGCATTACCTCGTTGAGGGCCGGCAGATGCATATAGGCCGTGAGCCCGATATAGCTTTCGACAATCCGCGTCACCGGAAGCGACAGGATGGGCCGGCGCCCCTCGAGCACCTCGACCGTGATGATGTCGCCTTCCTGTGCCTCCAGGATTTTGGCGAGGTAGTCGCTCAGCAGGACACCGCCTTCCGGCAGGCGCAGAGGGCGCTGTTCCGCATCCAGCACACGGGAAATCTGCGGGTCTTGGACAAGTCCGGTGATCGACACCCGTTTCTCGCGCGGCCCGTGCACCATGCGTACACCGATGGCGCGGAAGGGTTCGACCGACAACACGCCGGGCAAACCGTCGATCGCGCGAACGGAATCGTAGTGACGCGTGTCTTCGAAGATCACCGTCATGCTCTGCCGCTCGGTCTGGTAGAAGTTCACGTCGATCATGAAATCCATTGAGTCGAGCGCGAAGCTGGAGCCCACCAGCAACCCGACAGCGGTCGCAATACCCGCGACCGTCAGCCCGGACCGCACCGGCCACCGCCCGATGTGACGCAGGATCATGCGCGTGGGCTGATCAGTCATCCGCCGCGGCAACATCCGCTCAATCAAAGACGTGCCATAGCGCGTCGGCGGGGCGGGGCGCATGGCCACAGCCGGGGGCAGAAGGGCCGCCCGGCGCACGGCCACGAGTGTTCCGGCCACCGCCGCCAGGGCACTGATGGCAGCCCCCATCGCAAACACCGCAGGGTCGGCCTTGTAATAGAGGAATGGAAACTCGAAGAGCTGTTCGGCATAGATGGTCGCAAGCCCACGCCCCATCCAGACGCCCCCAGCAATGCCGGCCACAATGCCGAACGTCGTGAGGACGCCGACGAACTTCAGGTAGTGCACCCCGACGGTCCAGTTCGAATAGCCGAATGCCTTGAGAAGCCCGATCTGCTCGCGTTCGGTCTCAATCATGCGGCTGATCACTACATTGAGGAGAAAGGCCGCGACCACCAGGAATATCGGTGGCAGTACCGCACCGAAATTGCGCAGCTGATCCATCTCGCTGCGCAGGAACGCATCAGAGATCTGGTCCTCACGCTCATAGGCGCCGCCACTCCCGTAGCGATCCGTCAGCGCATCCACCGCGTCGATGACGTCGGACACATTCGCGTCCCGCAACAGCCGGATCAGCACCTCATTGAACGCTCCGTCGAGGTCATAGGCGGCCGCGAGCGCCTTGCGGTTCATCCATAGGATGCCGAAGCGTTCCTCATCCGGCATCAATTCGCCCGGCGCGATGGCATAGACGAACTCGGGACTCAGAACGACGCCCACAACCGTCAGCGTCCGCTTGCGGCCATTGATGATGGCCGCCACTTCACTGCCCGGCTCGAAGCCGTGTGCATTCATGAAAGCCTGATCGGCCAGCACCTCACGCGGATGATTGGGTTGGGGCCAGCGTCCGGCACGCAGCACAACATCGTTGATGGCGGGCCGTCCGGTCTCAGGCAATGAGATCATGCGCCCGGTAGCGGGCTCAACCATCCCCGGCACGTCCAGCGTCACGTCGACGAATATGCGCGTCTCTACCGATGCCACACCGTCTATGCGGGCGATGTCGGCCTTGAGGCTCTCTGGTGCGCGTTTGACCGGTGCCCAGATATCGGCGAAGCGATAGCGCTCGTAATAGGCCGCCCGTGTCGACTCGAGCGAGGCCAGCATGCCGTACATCATCACCAGCACCGCAACGCCCGCACCGATCACTGCGCCAATCGCCAGTGCCTGACCGCGCACGCGCCACAATTCGCGAAGCACTTTCTTGTCGAGCGGATGCAGCAGTGTGTGAAACATGCCCCGCCCCTACCAGGTGATCTCACGCGCTGCCTTGCGCGAGTCATTGACAAGAATGCGCGCTATGGCGCCGTCGGCAAAACTAACGACCCGGTGCGCCATGTCGGCTATTGAAGCATTGTGGGTAATCACAGCAGTCGTAGTACCGAGTTCCGCGTTCACTCGCTCAATGGCTTCCAGAACGATAATGCCCGTCTGGGAGTCGAGCGCGCCGGTCGGCTCATCACAAAGCAGGACGTCAGGGCGCTTGGCAATCGCTCTTGCGATGGCGACGCGTTGCTGTTCACCGCCGGAAAGCTGGGCGGGAAAATGATCAACACGGTCTTTGAGACCGACGATGTCCAGCGCCTCGCGCGCATCCATCGGCGCCCGCGCGATCTCCGTCACCAGCTCCACGTTCTCACGAGCGGTCAGGCTTGGGACCAGATTGTAGAACTGGAACACGAAGCCCACATTGTCGCGGCGGTAGCGCGTCAGTTCGCGCTCCGAGGCGGCCGTGAGTTCCTGGTCGCGAAACCAGACACGCCCGTCTGTCGGCTGATCGAGCCCGCCAAGGATATTGAGCAGTGTCGATTTGCCGCTGCCTGAGGGACCAAGAAGAACCGTGAACTCGCCTTCAAACAGCTCAAGATCGACGCCGCGCAGGGCATGCACCTGCACGTCGCCAGTATCGTAGACCTTGGTTATACCCTTGGTTCTAAAGGTAATCTGCGGTCGTGGGTCGCCGCTTACCGCCGCTTGTCCCATTACAGTCTCCCTCTAGGGAAGAATGTCGGGTGTCAGACCGCCGTGCGCAAGATGTCGTCGACGACGCGCTCCAGATCCTTTAGCGAGCCGCAGGTCTGCGCCGTGTGACAGAAAGGCTTGAGCTTCAGCATTTCACTGTCGCCGGTTCCCCAGATGCCTTCCGGTTCGGGATTGAGAATGATCACACGTCGCGCACGCTGATAGATCAGCTTCATGATGTCAGCCCGCGGATTGGTGAAGTTCGACCGGCCATCACCAAGCAGGATGACTGTCGTCTTGTTGTCGATGTCATTGAGGGCAAGATTGGCGAAATCCTGCAGCGACGCGCCATAGTCTGTCGACCCGCCGCCATAGTCGCGCTGGATCAGCGGGATCGCCTGTTCGAGGTCGAGGGTCTCGAAGAGCTGCGTGACTTCCCCGAGATGGCCCGAGAACGCAAACGACCGGACATTCGGCAGCACCTCGCCCAGTGAATAGAGGAACATCAGCAGGAAGCGCGACACCGTGGCCACAGAGCCGGAGACATCGCAGATCGCCATGACATGCGGCTTGTCCACCTTGCGGCGTTTCCAATGCGTATCGAACATCAGGCCATCAAAGGCGATGTTGTGCCGGATCGTCCGACGCACATCCAGATGACCGCGCCGGGCCTTCTTCTTGCGGCGCGAATGCAATGACACGAGCTTCTTGGACATCTTGCGCACAAGCTGCTGCATCACCTGGAAGTCGCGTATGTCGACATTGGTCAGACGCACGCTCTCCAGCACTTCTTCGCGCAGGCGCTTGCCTTCATTCTGGGCGTGAAGCTGCAGGTTACGTTCGACATAGTCGTCGACATCCTGCCGCAGCATCTCCCGCATGCCCTTGAGCGCCTCCACCTGCTGGCCACCGACGCCCTCAGCGCGCTCAGCCTCGATGATGGCATCGGTCAGCTCCTGCAGGCCGATGCGTTCCATGATGCGCCGGCCGTAGAGACCGCGCTGGGTGAAGAACCGGATATTCCGTATACCCACCTGTTCGCCGGCACGCGCAATCGCCATGGCCAGTGAGGTGCGGTCGCCCGCCTCCAGCATCTCCATAAGGGTTTGGTTGAGGTCCGGCTCGTCATACTCTGTTTCGTTAAGCGCGCCCGTCTGCGGCTTGTCGGTCGCGCCACCCTCGCCGGACCCGGAAGGAGGTCCGTCGGACGAGGACGCCTCATCTCCCGCGTCGCCCTCCGCGTCTCCATCGCCTTCGCTCTCGCTGTCAGCGTCCGCCTGGGGTCCTTCGCTGTCGTCCGACGCGTCGTCACCTGAGGCATCCTGCGCCTCTTCTGAGCCGCCCGATTGCCCCGTCGAGTTTTCCATGCTCTCGAACGAGAAGAACCGGTCGAAGGCTTCGTCGAAGGCCAGCTTCTCCTCCGGTGTTTTGGCCAGGGAAAGGGCCAGTGTGTCCTTGAGCAACGACCGGTCACCGAACCCCACAAGGTCGGCTGCTTCCATGGCATCCAGCGTCTCTGCCGGCGAGACCTGCAAGTCCGCTGCCCGAAGCGCATCCACGAAATTGGTCATCATCTTTGACACGTCAGATCAGCCTAGCTCTCGCCACGCGCCCTGCGGATCATGCCGGGAATCTCGTTCTCGACACTTTCGATGTCGTCCTCGAATTTGAGCAGCAGGTTGAGTGTGTTGCGCACAAGCGCCTCGTCCAACTCGTCCGTGTGCAGGAGCATCAGAGCCCGCGCCCAGTCAATTGTCTCGCTGACAGCGGGCAGTTTCTTGATAGTCTTTGTGCGCAGCTCCTGCACGAAAGCGACAAGCTGGGTCAGCAGGGATTCCGGCACGCCCGGAACGCGCTTGTCGATGATCTTCATCTCAAGCTTCTGGTCCGGGAACGAGATGTAGAGATGCAGACACCGGCGCTTCAGCGCGTCGCCCACTTCGCGGGTGTTGTTGGACGTCAGGAAGACGACGGGCTTCACATCCGCCCTGACCGTTCCGATCTCCGGGATTGACACCTGAAAGTCTGACAGGATTTCCAGCAGGAACGCTTCGAACTCATTGTCCGACTTGTCGATTTCATCGACCAGCAGCACGCCGCCATCCGGTACCTGCAGCGCCTTGAGCAGCGGGCGCGGCTCGAGGAACTCGGGCGAGAAGAACGTATCGTCAAACTCGTGCAGCCGGTCTATCGCTTCCGAGATTCCGTGCGTCCCCTCCATCAGGTCGGCCAGCTTGTCCTTGAGCACCTGGGTATAGAGAAGCTGCTTGCCGTATTTCCACTCATACAGCGCCTTGGCCTCATCGAGCCCCTCATAGCATTGCAGGCGGATCAGCTCGCGGTTCATATGCGCCGCTGTCGCCTTCGCCAGTTCGGTTTTGCCGACGCCGGGCGGGCCTTCCACCAGTATGGGCTTGTCGAGCGCCTTGGCGAGGAAGACTGCCGTGGCGATCTGGGTATTGGCCACATAGCCGCCAGCTTCAAACCCCTCCTGAATGAGCTGGATTTCGCGTTTGGCGTCATCGGACTTAATGTGATGGGTCACGGGAAACGGTCTGCCTGTCTTCAAAATAGCGGTTCGCCCAAGGGCATACGCGAGCACAGGCGGTCCGGCAATGGCACTTTTGCAAGGGGGTTTGCGCCAATGCGGGCAATTTATAGGCGCAGATCGGCGGAATCCAAGACTCGCATCGCCCGCCAAGGTCACTAGAATGCGCCCCAACCTTTTGGGGCCAGTCGATAGAGGCCCCATACAAGAACAAACAGCCCGCCGCCATGCTGTGACGCGCGCCGGGCCAGACAGGGAGTGCCCGATGACCCAGATCAACGACATCACCACTTTGACCCGCGATGGCGACATTGCCGTCGTTACCCTCAATTCGCCGCCGGTGAATGCGCTGTCCGCGCCCGTCCGCGAAGGCCTGTTCGAAGGCTTCAAGCAGGCGATCGCTGACGACGCCGCCAAGGCGATCGTATTGATCTGCGACGGACGCACCTTCATCGCAGGCGCTGACATCACCGAATTCGGCCAGGCCCCGAAAGGCCCCGGCCTGCACGAAGTTCAGGCGATGATCGAGGATTCCCCCAAGCCGGTCGTCGCCGCGGTTCACGGGACGGCCCTCGGCGGTGGCCTCGAAGTCGCACTTGTCTGTCACTACCGTGTTGTCGTTCCCAGCGCCCGCATGGGTCTTCCGGAAGTCAATCTCGGCCTGCTGCCCGGTGCCGGCGGCACCCAGCGCCTGCCGCGCGTGACCGGCGTCGAGAAGGCTCTCGAAATGGTCACATCCGGCCGCCACGCTTCTGCCAAGGAAGCCCATGAGAGCGGCCTGGCCGACGAAATCGTCGAAGAAGGCAAGCTGCTGGAAGGTGCCAAGGCCTTTGCCCAGAAGGCCGTCGATGAGAACTGGCCGCTCACGAAGATCCGCGAGCGCGACGACAAGGTCGCTGAAGCCCGCGGCAAGCCGGAACTGTTCGCCGCCTTCCGCAAGTCCATTGCCCGCAAGACCCGCGGTTTCCTAGCGCCGGAATACAACATCCAGTGCATCGAAGCGGCTGCCAACCTGCCCTTCGATGAAGGCATGAAGGTGGAAGCCAAGCTGTTCCGCGAACTGGTGACCGGCGAACAGTCCGCTGCCCAGCGCCACGTGTTCTTCGCCGAACGTCAGGTCGCCAAGATCCCCGACGTGCCCAAGGACACACCGCAGATCGACGTCAAGTCGGTCGGCATCATCGGCGCCGGCACGATGGGCGGCGGCATCGCCATGAACTTCGCCAATGCCGGCATTCCCGTCACCATCGTCGAGCAGGCACAGGAGCGTCTCGACGCGGGTCTCGGCGTCGTCCGCAAGAACTACGAGAACTCGGCCAAGAAGGGCCGCTTCTCGATGGACGAAGTCGAGAAGCGCATGGGGCTCTTACAGGGCTCGGTCAATCTCGAAGACCTGGCCGACAAGGACCTGATCATCGAAGCCATCTTCGAGAACATGGACGTCAAGAAGGACGTGTTCGGCAAGCTCGACAAGATCGTCAAGCAGGGCGCCATTCTGGCGACCAACACGTCCGCGCTCGACATTGACGAGATTGCCTCCGCAACGTCACGGCCGGAAGCGGTGATTGGCCTACACTTCTTCTCGCCGGCCAATGTCATGAAGCTGCTGGAGATCGTCCGCGCCGACCACACCAGCAAGGAAGTGATCGCCACCTCCATGTCGCTGGCCAAGAAGATCGGCAAGGTCGGTGTCCTCGTGGGTGTCTGCCCGGGCTTTGTCGGCAACCGACTGCTGGCTCAGCGTCAGCGCGAGGCCAATAAGCTAATCCTTGAAGGTGCCATGCCGTGGGACGTGGACCGTGTGCTCTATGACTTCGGTCTGCCCATGGGCCCCTTCGCCATGTCGGATCTCGCCGGCCTTGATCTTGGCTGGAACAAGGAGACCTCGAAGGGCGAAACCCTCCGCGACCTGCTCTGCGAGCGGGATCGTCGCGGCCAGAAGACAGGCAAGGGCTTCTACGACTATGACGAGAACCGAATCCCGTCTCCGTCCAAGGAAGTCGAGGAACTCATCCGTCAGTACGCGGAGGAGCGCCAGATCCAGCAGCGCGAGATTTCCGACGAGGAAATCCTTGAGCGCTGCCTGCTGCCGATGGTCAATGAGGGCTACAAGATCCTCGAAGAAGGCAAGGCCATCCGCGCGTCAGACATCGATATCGTCTGGATCATGGGCTATGGCTGGCCGCGCTACCGCGGCGGCCCGATGTGGTGGGGCGAGAACGCTGTCGGCCTCGAAAAGGTCCTCGACCGCATGAAGCACTACCACGAGCAGCACGGTGACGACTTCAAGCCCGCCGCCATGCTCGAAGACCTGGTCGCCGAGAGCAAGAAGAAGGCAAGCTAAACGGTGTCAGTTCCGCCGGTCGGGGATTGCTTCGCGCAAGAACTGATCGGCGGTCGCGGTTTTCAACACTTCTATGACTTCAGCGCGAGCAACCGTTCGGCTTCCTTCACATATGTCAAAACGCCCGCCTACTGCGAAGTACCCTTCGCTCCCTTCTCGGTAGCGAAGGTACAAATAGACGTCATAGGCATTGCCACCCTGCAGCCAAAGGTACGCCTCCGTTTCAATGTCAGGCGTACGGTAGGGTTCAGCCAAGTCCAACTGGTACATGCCTGGACGGCCCGCGAATGTGACATAGGAAATCCAATCATCGCCTGCGCTGCCTTCCACGAAAGCATCCGGTCGATAGTGTATGGCAGACATAGGCGTTTGCCTGCCGCCATCATTGGTTGGGACGACCTCAACTCTTGCAATAACGTGTGCCATCATGAGTTCACGCATAATCAAGGAAAGTAACAGCAATGGCCCTCGCCCTCTATGACCTCGAAGGCCGTGACGGCCGTCGGCTGAGCCCCTTCTGCTGGCGCGCGAAATACGCGCTGGCGCATAAAGGGCTCACTGCGGAGGACCGGCCCGTCGGCTTCGGCGAGATCAAGTCAATCGGCGACGGATCCTTCAAGACCGTGCCGGTGCTTGAGCATGATGGCAAACTCATCGGTGACAGCTGGGAGATCGCGATCCATCTGGACCGCAGCTTTCCGGACACCAAGCCTCTGTTTCCAAGCCTTGATGCCCTGCACTACGCCTATTTCGTCGAGCGGTGGCTTTTCACACAGGTGTTCACCGCCATGTTCCCGGCGATGGTGAAGCAGGTATTCGAGCACTGCCGCGACGAGGACAAGGCCTATGTGCGCGAAAGCCGTGAGCGCCAGCTGGGCGGCATGTCACTGGAAGACGCCGAGAAGCGCGGCGCACAAGGCCTCGGTGCCATGACCGTCGCTCTGGGCCCCCTGCGCGCGAAACTGCACGACACCCCATTCCTGAATGGTAACGAGCCCGGCTATGCCGACTATGTCGCGGCAAGCACCTTCATGTGGGCACGCGCGGTCTACCCGCATAAGCTGTTCGCGCCGGACGAACCGGTCGTACCGTGGTTCAAAAAGATTCTTGAGATGTACGATTCACTCGGCCGCTCAACGCCAGGCTATGACATCGCAGCCTAGCGGGCGGCGGCGCGGATTTTCTGCAACAGCTTTTCTGTGGCAAATCCATCCTGCGGCTGACCGAGGCTGCCCTGGAAACCGCGGATGGCCTTTCGGCTCATCGGCCCGATGATGCCGTCGACGCCGCCGGTGTCATAGCCGATTGCCGTCAGGGTGCGCTGCATCTCCTTGGCTTCCGACAGGGTTAGCGGGCGTTCGTCCGTCGGCCAGGTGCCCTGGATCGGCGCGTCATCAGCAAAGTACTTCGCTAGATAGGCGACCGCCATCGCATAGGAGGTGGCGTTGTTGTAGCGCAGGATGGTCTGGAAATTCGGATAGGCAAGGAAGGCCGGCCCGCGGTGACCGGCGGGCACAATCAGGTAGGCCTGCAGACCTCGCTCGCGCCTCGGCAACACGTCTCCCGACGCAGTGCGCAGGCCAAGCGCCTGCCAGTCTTCACCAGACTTCTTGATGCTCCGGCCGGCCAGCGCATAGTCGAAGCCTTCGGGTAGCTTCACCTCGCGCACGGCAGGGTCGCCCGTGTCCCAGCCGGACGCCTTGAGGTAGTTGGCTGCCGAGCCCAGCCCGTCCGCATGGCTTTCCCAGATATTGCGCTTGCCGTCCCCATCAAAATCCACGGCATGAGCCAGATAGGTTGTGGGGATGAACTGCGTATGTCCCATGGCTCCGGCCCATGAGCCGTTCATGGCCTTGGGCGTGATATCGCCCGACTGAATAATGCGAAGTGCCGCGATGAGCTGCGTACGCCCAAACCCTGCGCGGCGCCCCTCAAAGGCCAGTGTCGTCAGGGAACGGATGACATTGCGGCTGCCCATATAGGTGCCGTAGTGGGTTTCAAGCCCCCAGATCGCGGCCAGCACTTCGCGCTCAACACCGTACTGGGCTTCGAGACGGTCAAACAAAGTCCGGTTGGCGCGCAGCTGCGCTTCACCATCAGCCTTGCGCTTGTCGGAGAGAGCAGAGCCGAGATAGGCCCAGATCGGACGAACGAACTCGGGCTGCTTCTGGTTCAGCTCCAGAACCTTCACGTCGAGAGTGATTCCCTGAAACGCGCGGGTAAATGTCGAAGGCGTGATTCCTTCCGCCATCGCGTCGCGGCGGAACCCGGTGAGCCAGGCCGTCAGGCGCTCTTCCATCTCGGGCGTCACAACAATGTCATCTCTGACCGGCTGGCCCTTCTGAGCAAAGCCCGTCTGCGGCACCATCGTGGCGGCTGCTATTGCCGCCGACGCGAGGGCGAGGTTGATGCGTCCAAAGCGCGTTGTTTTCCGCCGCATTTATGTCATTCCGTCTGCAGGTGAATCGAAGCAGGTCTTCAAAAAGTCCGCCACCTTAAGCGATGGACTGTGGCAATTCTATGCGCCGGAATTCAGCCGTTACAGCCACCGCCAATCATGCCGAGACGCTGCCTCCCGGACACGCAACATATGCGCCTTGCAGCGCGGCATTGCGGCATGGCAAAACCGCCCCAGTCATCCTCAGGGCCCAAACGGGTCCGCATTCCCAGTTCGCTCAGGCGTCAAAGGCATCTCATGTCAAAACGGATTCGCAAGGTTGTCTTCCCGGTCGCCGGTCTCGGCACCCGTTTTCTTCCCGCTACGAAGTCTGTGCCCAAGGAGCTTTTGCCCGTCGTCGACCGGCCCCTCATTCAGTATGCGGTTGATGAGGCCAAAGAAGCCGGCATCGAGCATTTCATCTTCGTGACCGGCCGCGGCAAGACGGCCATCGCAGACTATTTTGACCACGCGTATGAGCTGGAACAGACGCTTGCATCCAAGGGCAAGAGCGATGCGCTCAACATGCTCACCGAGATGCGGCCACCTGCAGGGGCGGCCTCTTTCCTGCGCCAGCAGGAACCGGCCGGCCTTGGCCACGCGGTCTGGTGCGCCCGCGACCTCGTCGGTGACGAGCCGTTTGCCGTGATCCTTGCGGACGAATTGCTGAAGTCGTCTCCCGGATGCCTGGCTCAGATGGTCGATGCTTATGAGAAGACCCAGGGAAACATCGTCGGTCTGGTCGACGTGCCCGAAGCGCACACGGACCGGTACGGCATCATCAAGACCGGTGGGCGCGACGGAAACCTTGTCGAAGTGGCGGGGATGATCGAGAAGCCCAAGCCCGATGCTGCCCCGTCCACCCTCGCCCTTGTCGGCCGCTACATTCTTCAGCCTTCCGTCTTCGACCATCTGTCCCGCCAGGACCGCGGCGCTGGCGGAGAGATCCAGCTGACAGACGCCATGGCGCGCCTGATCGGCAAGGAGCCGTTCCATGGGCTGCAGTTTGACGGCACACGCTTCGATTGCGGCAACAAGGTCGGCTTCATGGCGGCTAATGTTGCCTATGCCCTTGAACGCGAAGACATGGCGGATGAGCTGCGCGCCTATCTGCGCACCGTCATCTGAACCACTAATAAGACACGGCAGTAAAACCGCCGTCACAGCACGAGGTACGCAATGCGCGTTGCAATGATCGGGACAGGATATGTAGGCCTTGTATCCGGGGCCTGCTTCTCAGACTTCGGCCATGAGGTGACCTGTGTCGACAAGGATGCAACCAAGATCGAAGCACTGGAGCGCGGTGAGATTCCGATCTATGAGCCCGGACTGGATGTTCTGGTCAATGGCAATATGCGTGTCGGTCGACTGAGCTTCACCACCGACCTTGCCAGCACAGTTCCCAACGCAGACGCCGTGTTCATTGCCGTCGGCACACCGTCCCGTCGCGGCGACGGACATGCAGACCTTTCCTACGTCTACGCCGCCGCTAGGGAAATCGCGCCGCTTCTGAAGGGCTACACGGTAGTCGTGACGAAATCGACAGTTCCGGTCGGGACAGGTGATGAGGTTGAACGCATCATTCGTGAAGCGGCCCCGGACGCGGATTTCGATGTGGCGTCGAACCCTGAATTCCTGCGTGAAGGCTCTGCCATCGAAGACTTCAAGCGGCCGGACCGTGTGGTGGTCGGCACAGACGCGCAACGCGCCCAGGACGTGATGCGTGAGCTTTATCGCCCGCTCTTCCTACGTGAAACACCCATGGTCATCACCAACCGGCAGACTTCGGAACTCATCAAGTATGCCGGCAACGCATTTCTTGCGACAAAGATCAGCTTCATCAACGAGATGGCGGATATCTGTGAGAAGACAGGCGCCAATGTGCTGGACGTGGCCAAGGGCATCGGCCTTGACGGGCGCATCGGTAAGCTCTTTCTGCATGCAGGACCCGGCTATGGCGGATCCTGCTTTCCGAAAGACACGATAGCTCTCGTGAAGACCGCGGAGGACGTCGGCGCTCCTACCAGCATTGTCAGCGCTGTCGTGGGCGCCAACGCACAGCGCAAGAAGCGGATGGCCCACAAGGTCATTGAGGCAGCGGGCGGAGATGTCAGCGGCAGGAAGATTGCCGTACTCGGGGTCACGTTCAAACCGAATACGGATGACATGCGCGACAGCCCAAGCCTCGACATCCTGCCAATCCTCAAGGAGGCAGGCGCACTGATCCGTGCCTACGACCCCGCCGGCATGGGGGAAGCCGCTGAGCTTTTGCCGGGAATCGATTGGGCAGAAAACGCCTATGATGCGATGACCGGCGCAGACATCCTGCTCATCCTCACCGAGTGGAACGAGTTCCGGGCTCTGCAATGGGATCGCGTTTCAGAAACAATGCCGGGACGCCTGGTCGTTGATCTGCGCAACATTTATTCGCCTGACGAGATGGCACGGCGTGGCTTTGCGTACCACTCGATCGGACGGCCGACGGCCCCAGCGGCCTAGACCGGTCGACTGTCGTCAGTGCGATCACACATTTCTGATTTCCGCCGCATTTCACGCGCACGACTCACGAGATATAGTTTCTCGCTCGGTTGCCCACCGCCGTGCCCTTGTTCGACCGCGGAGCATAATCATGATCAAGCGCCTCCTGACCTCTCTGGCGATTTCAGTTTTCGCCGCGACCGCCGCTTTTGCCTCACCTGCTGACGAGGCACGCAACTTTGTCAGCTCCGGTGTCGATCGCGCGATTGCCATTCTGGAAGAAACAACACCGGACGATCCGGCACGTGCCGCCCGCTTCCGCGACTTCGTGAATGACGTCATCGACACGCGATCCGTCGCTCAGTTCACGTTGGGCCACTACCGCAAAGGCGCTGATCCTCAGGTACTGCAGGCATTCGAGAAGCAGTTCAAGGAGTATGCGACGGCCAGCTATGAGAGCCGTCTTGGCCTCTATGGCGGACAGACCATCAACCTGACCGAAGCCATTGCGCGCAAGGACACGGATGTTCTGGTCAAGGCGACGATCAATGCCAAGGACGGCCGCCACCTGGCGGATGTGGCATTCCGTATCCTGAAGACACAGAAAGGCTTCCAGCTGTTCGACGCGCAGATCGAAGGCATCTGGCTTGGTGTCGAGCAGCGCAACCAGTTCGGCTCGTTTCTCGCGCAGAACAACGGCGACGTTCAGGCTCTGATTGATTTCCTTGCCGAGGAAACGGCCCGTCTACGCTCCGGCGACGGCACAACCGAAACGGCTGCAGCCGAAGGCTAGATCACTCGACCGCCTTAAGGGCAGGCACGCGCCCGTACACGTCATCAAATCGCACGATGTCGTCTTCTCCGAAGTAGCTGCCCGACTGTACCTCGATGATCGACAGCGGCATCATCCCGGGGTTTTCCAGCCGGTGCTTGGCACCGATGGGGATGTAGACGGACTCATTCTCTGCAACCAGATGCACATCGTCATCGAGCGTGACTTTCGCAGTGCCACCGACGACGACCCAATGCTCCGCCCTGTGATGATGCATCTGCAATGAGATCGCGGCGCCGGGTTTGATCATCAGATGCTTGACCTGATGCCTTTCGCCGATGGCCAGCCCTTCATAGAAACCCCATGGACGGTAGACCCGCGCATGAACCTCTTGCTCTGCACGGCCTTCGGTCTTCAACCGCCCGACTATTGCCTTTACGTCCTGCACCTGGTCACGATGCGCCACGAGAACTGCATCGCCTGTCTCGACAATGACCAGATCCTTCACGCCGACTGTAGCCACCAGCCGGCTTTCCGAACGGATGAACGTGTTGGCAGTGTCCTGCACGATCGTATCACCGCTCATTACATTCCCTTGGCTGTCCTTCTCACCGATTTGCCACAGCGCGGTCCATGACCCCACATCGCTCCAGCCGATATCGGCCGGGACAACCACAGCATCCTCGGTGTGTTCCATAACGGCATAGTCGATTGAATCGGACGGGCAGGCCTCGAAAGCCTGTTTGTTCAACCTCAGGAAATCCAGGTCCCGGTTGCCGCCGGTCACCGCCAGGGCCGCCTGCCGCCAGATTTCCGGCGCCAGCGCCTCCAACTCACCAATCACCCTGTCGGCGCGGAACAGAAAGATGCCGGAATTCCAATAGTAGGTACCATCGTCGAGATAGGTTTGTGCGGTCTCGGCATCCGGCTTTTCAACGAAGGCGTCGACGACATGTCCGCCATGGTCCACCGCATCCCCTGACCGGATATAGCCATACCCAGTCTCCGGCGCGTCCGGGACGATACCGAATGTGACAAGCTTGCCCTCATCGGCCAGCTTTGCCCCCCTGGCGATCACATCCAGAAAAAGGTCAGGCCGTGCAATGTGGTGATCCGCCGGCAGGACCAGCATCAGTTCATCACGGTCATGCGCCGCACAGAGTGCCGCCGCCGCCGCGATGGCCGGTGCGGTATTGCGACCGACAGGTTCAAGCACTTCCACTTCAAGCTCGATACCGGCCTCCTGCAATTCGGACGCGACGGTAAACCGGTGCTCTTCATTGCACACCACAATCGGCGGCAGGAACCGGTCAGGGTCGCTCACCCTGAGTGCAGTCTCCTGGATCATGGTCCTCTCTGAGGTAAGCGCCATGAACTGCTTGGGATGGTGCGCCCGGGACGTTGGCCAAAGGCGCGTGCCTGAGCCACCGGACAGGATTACCGGACGGATCGGTTTCATCGTCGATCTATGCCTTCACCTCATGCGGCAGACTTCAGTTCGTCTCCCGCGGTCCTTGATGCCAGCGTTCTAGCACAAACCGGGCCTTAATTCGGCGTCCCAAAGCGGCACAGAGTGTGCGCCATTCAGGATCAAACACACCCGAAGTGTTAACCGCCTGTAATTCTCCATCCCTGGCCCATGGAGGCTGCTCTCCCCTAAGAACAGGCGGGGACGCGCAGTTTTCCTTGGATTTCCGGTGATCAGCTCGTCACGGACGCGGTTGGCACACAGCTTGATCTCTCTGATGCAGACATTAACGCGCATCAGAGGCATCCCCCCATGTCCGCTCTGCACAAGACCAACGCCGAAGCCGCCCTACCGCTGGGCACCGCTGAAGAAAGCCAGCGTCAGCTCGACAGGTACATCGTCCGCCGCGACCCCGCATATGCAGGCCTCGTTGCCGAGACTCCTGCCACCCTGCGCCCGGCAGAACGGGCCCATGTCATTGATGTTGCTCCGTCGGCAGTGCGCGAGATCACCATCCGTGCCCTCGACATCATGGGTGCGATCGCCGGTCTGGTACTCGCCGCGCCGATCATGCTCATCCTTGCAGTACTGATCACGCGCGACGGTGGCTCTGCCGTCTTCAGCCAGATACGTGTCGGCAAGGACGGTCGCGGCTTCAGCTGCTTCAAGCTGCGCTCAATGGCCTCAGATGCGGAAGCACGCCTCAAGTTCCTGCTGGAAACCGACCCGCAGGCAGCCGCTGAATGGGCCGAAAACCGCAAACTCAAGAATGACCCGCGCGTCACGAAGCTTGGCCACTTCATTCGCAAGACGAGCCTCGACGAGCTGCCGCAGCTCTGGAACGTACTCAAGGGTGAGATGAGCCTTGTCGGCCCGCGTCCGATCGTGCCCGATGAACTGGTGATGTATGGCAAGGACGCCGCTGGTTACCTGGCGGTTCGCCCCGGCCTGACAGGCCTGTGGCAGGTGTCCGGCCGCAGTGACTGCGACTACGAAACCCGCATCGCGCTGGACGTCGAGTGGACCGAGACCCGCTCCGTCGCGTCATATCTCGAAATCATCATCAAGACCGTGCCGGCAGTGCTGGCCAAAGAGGGTGCCTACTAGCACCGGCGCTACGCTCTGGGCCTTCGGGAGGGGACGCTAGTCAATCTGCCTGGCGACTTCGTCGGCAATAGCAAGCGACGATGTGAGTCCGGGGGACTCGATGCCAAGCAGATTGACCAGCCCGGCCACTCCGTGGATCTCAGGCCCATCAATCCGGAAGTCGGCAGCAGCCTCGCCCTGTCCATTCAGCTTGGGGCGTATGCCCGCATAGGCGGGAACAAGCGAGGCATCCTTGAGATCGGGCCAGTACTGGCGAATGGCAGCATAGAAGCCGTCGGCCCGTTCCGGATCAACGGAATACTCCACGCCATCAACCCATTCGGTGTCCGGCCCAAAGCGGGCCTGGCCACCCAGATCAAGTGTCAGATGCACTCCGAGCCCGGCCGCTTCGGGAACCGGATAGATGAGCCGGTCAAATGGTGCCCTGCCCTGAAGAGCGTAGTAGTTTCCCTTGCAGTAATGCGGCACCGGCACGTGGGCAGGTTCCAGCCCTCCAATGCGCCCCGCAAGCTCCGGTGCAAACAAACCGGCTGCATTTACGAACCGTCGGCACACAACCACCGCGTCCGTTTCGCCTCGGGTGACAACTCGAAAGCCGTCGCCGGTCGCCTCGACACCATCGATGGAGGTGCCGAACGCGATGGCAGCACCCTGTGCCTCCGCTTCCCCCTGATAGCTGACCATCAACCCATGGCTGTCGACGATGCCCGTGGAGGGTGACAGAAGCGCAGCCTCACATTTGAGATGCGGCTCGAGCGCTAACGCTTGTTCCTGGGTCAACAGCTGGAGGTCCGGAACACCGTTGGCAGCAGCCCTGGCCTTGATGCCTTCAAGCTCGCTGACCTGCTCCGGTGTCGTCGCAACAATGAGCTTGCCGCAGCGCCGGTGAGCGACACCACGTTGATCACAGTACTCATAAAGCTTGTGTTTGCCTTCAACACACATGCGTGCCTTCAAGGACCCTTGCGGATAATAGATGCCCGCATGGATGACTTCGCTGTTGCGCGAACTCGTATGGCTGCCGATCAGCGTCTCACGCTCGACAATGATGACATCCTGGCCCTTGAGCGCCAGGGCGCGTGCCACAGCCAGACCGATGACGCCGGCGCCGGCAACGACAGTGTCCGTCTCGAAGTGATCCACCTGCTGCGCTCAGCTCCCAAGGATAATCCGGTCACGCAGGCGGTCGTTGGCGCAGGCGCTCTTCCCACCGCAATGCATGTTCGACAATGAGGGATAGATCATCCAGCTGTGGTGTCCAGTTCAATGTCTGGCGAAGCTTTGTCGGATCAGACACCAGCTCGGCCGGGTCGCCCGCCCGGCGCGGGGCGTGGCGGATATCAATGGCGCGGCCGGAAACTTTCTGAACCGTCTCCAGCACCTCCAGGACAGACGCGCCGTGGCCATATCCACAATTGAAAACGCCGCCGTCATGCCCGTTACGCAAGTGGTCCAACGCCGCGAGATGTGCTGCCGCAAGATCACTGACATGGATGTAGTCGCGCACACCGGTCCCGTCAGGTGTCGCATAGTCATCGCCAAACACCGACACATGATCCCGCGCGCCGGTCACAGCCTCCACGGCCACCTTGATGAGGTGAGTGGCCTTTGCGGTTGACTGGCCGGCCCGGCCCTTGGGATCCGCACCCGCCACATTGAAGTAGCGCAGTGCCACATAGTCGAAGTCGTGGGCAACCGATGTGTCGCGCAGCATCCACTCGGTCATCAGCTTGGAGGCCCCATAAGGCGAAATCGGCTCGAGTACTGCTGTCTCCTGGACCGGAACCATCTTCGGCGTTCCATAGACAGCCGCGGTGGATGAAAAGATGAAGCGCGGCACACGGTGCGCAACACAGGCGGCAATGAGCGCCCGCGACTTCACGGTGTTGTTCTCGTAGTAGCCAAGCGGGTCGGCAACTGAGTCCGGAACGACGATCGACCCTGCGAAGTGAATGACCGCGTCGGGTTTCCCGTCAGACATCAAACGATCAAGCAGTGACCGGTCACCCACATCACCCTGAACAAGTGTCACCCCGTCCGGGATGACAGTCTCAAACCCGGTTGAGAGATTATCGAGCACGATCACGTCTTCGCCGCGATCGATCAGCGCAAGTACGGTATGGCTGCCGATATAGCCAGCCCCGCCTGTCACCAGAACAGTCATCGTGCCTTGTCTCCCGAACCACTCATCAGGAGCGGCCGATCAGTCCGCGACAGCAGCCACCAGAGACGGGGCCTCCCCTGCCGCAGCCAGAATACGCAGCCGCTCGATATCGGCCTGTACCATCTCATGAACTAGTTGCTGGAAAGTGACACGCGGTCGCCACCCGAGCACCCGGCGGGCCCTGGACGCATCACCGATGGCGATCGGGGGGTCCACCGGCCTGTAGAACCTAGGGTTTATGCGAACCAGAACCTCGCCCGTGCGTGCGTCGCGACCCATCTCATCCAGCCCGCGACCATCCCATACGACATCATGCCCGACATACGCGAAGGCGGCCTCCACAAACGAGCGCACCGACCGGGCCTCCCCGGTTGCCAGGATCATGTCTTCCGGCTTGTCGTTCTGAAGCATGGCCCACATCCCGGCCACATAGTCACGCACATGCCCCCAGTCTCGACAGGCATCCAGATTGCCGAGCGCCAGCGGCGCCTCAATCTCTAGATGCCGCGCCGCCACCGCGATGGAGATCTTGCGGGTCACAAACCCTTTCCACCGGTGCGGTCCCTCGTGATTGAACAGAATGCCGTTGCACGCGAATATGCCAAAGGTCTCGCGGTAATGGCGGATTGCCTCAAAGGCATGCACCTTGGATTCTGCATAGGGGCTGCATGGATTGAACGGCGTATCTTCCGTATGCGGATGGCCATCACTGGGCCCGAAGATCTCGGAAGAGGAAGCCTGATACATCCGGGTGGCGTCATCGAGACCAAGAAGCCGCATGGCGCGCAACAGCCGCTGCGTGCCATTCGCATTCACATCAAAGGTTTCTTCCGGCTGCTCAAAACTGAGCCCGACATTGCTCTGGGCCGCCAGATTGTAGATTTCGTCAGGGCGCGCCTCATGCAGTGCGCGGGCAATGCTCCCGGCGTCGCGCATGTCGCCCTTGTGCAGAAAAAGGTTCTCCCGCGCGCCGGCCACACCGTCGACGCGAGACCACTCAAAACGGGCAGGAGACCGCGCAAGGCCATGAACCCTATAGCCTTTTGCCAACAGCAGCCGGGCTAGCTCGCCACCGTCCTGGCCGGTCACACCGGTGATAAACGCCGCGCGTTGTGTCACGGAGAAAGTCCTGGAAGTCGTCAACATCGCGGCGCCGGACGGGCCGGTTCAAGAAACTGTCATTCTAGGTAAAGATTATGGGGAGATTCCACAAGTCGGCAGCCACCTGTGACAACGCCAGAAGGCAGCTGGCGCGGCTCCGGCTAACGCCTGACGGTGGCGGCATTCGCCAGATACCACTCATAGGTGCGCGCGATTCCGTCCTTGAGACGCGTCGTTGGCCTCCAGCCCAGACCCGAAAGACGGGAGCTGTCCATCAGCTTGCGTGGGGTCCCATCAGGTTTTGACGCATCAAAGACCAACTCCCCGTCAAACCCGACAACCTCACACATGATTTCCGCCAAGTCGCGGATCGACACTTCTTCCCCCGTCCCGACATTCACATGCTCTTCGCCTGAATAGAACTTGAGCAGATGCACAAGCGCGTCGGCGCAGTCATCCGCATACATAAACTCCCGCAGTGGCGTTCCGGTGCCCCAGACTTCATAGCTCGCATCGCCCCGGAGCTTGGCTTCATGTACCTTAACCATCAATGCCGGCAGGACATGTGACGTCTGAAGGTCGAAATTGTCGTTGATGCCGTACATGTTGGTGGGCATTGCGGATATGAAGTCACACCCATGTTGCCGGCGATAGGCCACGCACAGCTTTATGCCGGCGATCTTCGCAATCGCATACCACTCATTTGTGGGTTCGAGCGGTCCGGTAAGGAGTGCGTCCTCGTGTATCGGCTGCTCGGCGAGCTTCGGGTAGATGCAGGATGAGCCAAGAAACAGCAACTTCTCGACACCTGTCTCGAATGCCGCATGGATCAGATTGGCCTCGATCATCAGATTGTCGTAGAGGAAGTCCGCAGGCTGAGTATCGTTCGCAAGGATACCGCCCACCTTGGCTGCTGCGATGATGACGGCATCAGGTCGCGCTTTTGCCATCCAGCCGTGGACAGCCGCCTGATCCCGCAAATCAACGTCTTGGCGAGACGTTGTAAGGATTTCGCAGCCCTCACGCGCCAGCCGGCGGTGAACCGCCGACCCGACCATGCCGGCATGGCCGGCCAGATAGATGCGCTTGCCTGCGAGGTCCATTGGCGTCATGCGTTCGCATTGATGAGTGCCAGATCGGCGGCAACCATTTCCGACACAAGCTGCTTGAACGGTGTCGTATGGGTCCAGCCGAGCACTTCTTTAGCCTTCGTCGGATCGCCCAAAAGCAGATCAACCTCGGTTGGGCGGAAGTAGCGTGGATCAACCTCGACAAGCACATTACCGGTCTTGCTATCAACACCCTTTTCATCGACGCCCGCACCTGACCACTCAATGGTCACGCCGGTCTCGGCAAAGGCGAGCTCGACAAACTCGCGCACGGCATGCGTCTCACCGGTCGCCAGCACATAGTCGTCGGGCTCATCCTGCTGCAGGATGCGCCACATGCCCTCAACATAATCCCGCGCATGACCCCAATCACGCTTGGCGTCCAGATTGCCGAGATAGAGCTTCTCCTGCTGGCCATGATGAATGGCGGCAACGGCGCGGGTAATCTTGCGCGTCACAAATGTCTCACCCCGCGTTGGGCCTTCATGATTGAAGAGAATGCCGTTTGACGCATGCATGCCGTAGCCCTCACGGTAGTTCACCGTGATCCAGTAGGCATACAGCTTGGCGGCAGCATAGGGGCTTCGAGGATAGAACGGTGTCGTCTCGCGCTGCGGTGTCTCCTGCACCTTGCCATAGAGCTCTGAAGTAGATGCCTGGTAGAAACGTGAGGTCTTCTCCATGCCCAGAATACGCATCGCTTCCAGGAAACGCAGGGTACCGATAGCGTCAGAATTCGCGGTGTATTCAGGAGTCTCGAAACTCACCTGCACATGGCTCTGGGCGGCAAGATTGTATATTTCGTCCGGCTGCACTTCCTGCATGATCCGGATCAGATTGGTGCTGTCCGTAAGGTCCCCATAGTGCATCTCAAAAACAGCATCAGGTTGATGTGGGTCCTGATACAGGTGATCGACACGCCCTGTGTTAAACGACGATGACCGCCGCTTGATCCCGTGTACGCGGTACCCCTTACTTATCAATAGCTCGGCAAGGTACGCACCATCCTGCCCGGTGATGCCTGAGATCAATGCCGTCTTATTGCCCAAAAACCCCGCCCCTCTCATTCAAAGCGACCCTGCGAAACACATTCTCTGCTCTTCAGGTGCACACGAAGGCTGTACCAGCTAGCTAGAATGCAAGAAAGAACGAACCGGCAAAAAAAGGCCAGCTGTCACGCCTCAAAGTTGTCACTTTTCGAACGGGCGTATGCGTAAGAGTTTGAGACATGGGTAAGCAATTTGTCAGCATCGAGAGCTGCATCCCAATCGCCTCCGGCGATAGCCCCAGCTCTACGCAGGCGAAGCAATTGCAATCCATATGGATGATTCAGTTTTACAAACGCATGCACGCTCTCTGCTTCACTCGCCAACTGGGAGCGCATCTCTTCATTTAGCGCCAGCGACGAGCGCACACGTCTGTTCCGAAACCACTGCCTGAGCATGTTTGACCATTCGCTTCCGTCTGCCGTGCCAAATTGGCACAACTTTAAGTAATCGGAAAGTCAAATAGCCTGATTGGTTCCGGCCATATCTAGATGCGGAAATTGGTTTCGACGTAGTCGACCAACTGCTGGACGCAGTCTTCGATGTTGGCGGCCGATGTATCAACGGTGACCTCAGGTGAATCCGGTGCTTCATAGGGCGCCGAAATCCCGGTGAACTCCTTGATCTCGCCGGTGCGGGCCTTCTTGTAGAGGCCTTTGGGGTCACGCTCCTCACAGGTCTTAAGGTCAGCGGCCACGTGCACTTCGTGGAAGGCATCGCCTGCGGCCTCACGTGCGCGGTCACGGTCCGACCGGTACGGTGAGATGAAGGATGTGATGGCGATAGCGCCCGACTGTGCGAACAGGGCCGAGACTTCACCAACGCGCCGGATGTTCTCCGCCCGGTCTTCAGGCGAAAAGCCGAGATTGGCGTTGAGACCATGGCGGACATTGTCCCCATCGAGCACGAACACGTTCATGCCCTTTTCGAACAGGCGTTTCTCGAGTTCGACCGCAAGTGTCGATTTACCGGCGCCGGACAGGCCCGTGAGCCACAATACGCCGCCCTTGTGGCCATTGCGGCGGGCTCGGGCACCTACCGAAATGCCGTGTGCGACCTTGGTTATGTTCGTCGACTTCTGCGTAATCAGATCACGCTGGTCGGCATAGCCTTCCATCGAGATGATGCCGCCGCCAGAAATGTCATAGCCATCAATCAGCACAAAGCGTCCAGTTCGCGAACTGTCGATAAAGCTGTCGAGCGCCAGCATGCGCTTGGCACGCAGGACAACTTCGGCCACCTGATTGCGCTCGACCTTGCCTGCGTCAGTGGCGGACAGGTCGGTCGTGTCGATGATCCGCTCGATCTCCTGCACCTGCACCCGCGCTTCGAACGTGTTCAGCTTGATCTTGTAGGTCTTGCCGACAGAAAGCGGTTCCTTGCCGAGCCAGAAAATCCGTGCCCGGAAAACTTCGGTCTCTACAGGCGCGTTCTCAATATGGCTGGCCATGTCGCCGCGCTCGACGAATATCTGTTCATCAAGCGTGATGCCAACGCTCTCTCCGGCCTGTGCAACTGTTGGTGCCTCGAAGTTCTCAAGCGACGACCAGGTCTCGATACTCGCGACACGGGCCGTCTTGTTGGATGGAGAGAACACCAGTTCGTCGCCGACGCTCAGTGATCCAGCTTCGATGCGTCCGGCGATGATGCGGCGGGTGTCGAACTTGTAGACATCCTGGACCGGGAACCGCAGCGCCTGATCCACCGTCGGTGCCGACGGCAAGAAGCTGTCCAGCGCCTTGACGACCGTCGGGCCCTTGTACCAGGGCATGTTGGACGAAGGATTGGAGATATTGTCGCCTTCGCGCGCAGACACCGGAATGACGAATGTCGGCGTGACACCAATCGACGACAGGTAATCGCGATACTCTTCCTCGATAAGGTCGAATTGCTCCTGCTCGTAATCCACCATGTCCATCTTGTTGACGGCGACGGCGACCTGACGGATGCCCATCAGGTGGAGCAGATAGCCATGACGGCGGGATTGCTCACGCACGCCTTCTGCGGCATCGATGATCAGAAGCGCTGCATCTGACTGAGCGGCGCCGGTGATCATGTTCTTCAGGAACTCCTTGTGCCCCGGCGCATCAATGATTGTGTAGTCGCGCTGATCCGTCTTGAACCAGATCTGCGACGTGTCAATCGTGATGCCCTGATCGCGCTCTGCCTGCATGGCATCCATAAGGAATGCCCATTCAAACGGCATCCCCCGGCGCTCGCACATGGCCTTGATGGCTTCGTACTTCCCTTCCGGCAGCGATCCGGTATCGTGGAACAGACGGCCCACGAGCGTCGACTTGCCGTGATCCACATGGCCGACGATCACGATCCGCAGAAGGTCGCGAACGCGGTCCGAAATGGACGGGTCAGAGTTTACGGCGGCGAGATTAACGGATGAATTCGTCATGGTCGTATCTCCCGCTTACATATAGCCGTCGGCGCGAAGACGTTCGAACGCGTCTTCGGAATCGTGATCCATCGCGCGGCCAGCACGTTCTTCAGTGCGGATGGTCTCCAGCTCAGCGATGATCTCTTCGATCGTCGCCGCGTTGCTGTCGATCGGGAATGTGATCCCCTTCTCGCCGAGCGAACGGAACCGCTTGCCGTCTTTTGCGAAGTAAAGCGGGACGAGCGGGATCTCCTCGCGCTGGATGTACCGCCAGATATCCAGTTCCGTCCAATGCAGCAGCGGATGGATACGGATATGCGTGCCTTCCGGATAGTCCGTCTTGTACTGGTCCCAGAACTCCGGTGGCTGATCGCGGAAATCCCATTGACCGTCAGCACCGCGCGGGCTGAAAACGCGCTCCTTAGCGCGCATTGACTGCTCGTCGCGACGGATGCCGGCGATGATGCCGTTAAACCCGTACTTGGCGACGCACTCCTTCACGCCGGCGGTCTTGCGCGCGGCAAGGCGGGAGTTCGGCGGCAGGGAAGGATCAATGGTTTCGATTGGCGGGCACGGGTCCGCAATCAGCTTGAGACCCCATTCCTTCGAGTACTTTTCGCGGAATTCATAGGTCTCATCAAACTCAAGGCCGGTATCGAGATGCGCGACAGGGAACGGGATATTGCCGAAGAACGCCTTGCGCGACAGCCAGATCATGACGTTGGAGTCCTTACCCAGGGACCACAACATCGCGATGTTGTCGATGCGATTGAACGCTTCCCGCAGAATGTAAATGCTCTGCGCCTCAAGCTGATCCAGACGGTCCATGTACCTGTCTCCAAATTGGCAACAGTGGCGGGCTGGGAAACTCCTCGCCGCCTCAATGCGCACTAAGTGGTCAACGGCTAGATATTTATCCACCTTATTGATGTCAATTAATTTATTTGACACAATTTTGCTGTATTATTAGGTTGCAACTGGGTAACCGGGAAAAAGCCGTTGCCATTTGGTAGCGTTGCAAGAGTGGAACAGATCATGCAGAGCTTGCGCGTCGGATGTGCGCAATCTTGATCAGCGGCCACGAGTAGGAGCTCAGACACGGTTTTGCGGCGGTTGCCTATAACCTGACCGTGGTCATCCAGATACCCAAGTGGATCATCTTTGAAGAAAGCCAGCCCCATCGCAACGCTCAGCAAAACAGGTCAGAGCAGCACTACCAAACCCAAGAGAAGCAAGTATTTGCCGCTCAGGGACGTGCTCGCTGGCCCACGCCAGAAGAGCGTTGAGAATTGGGTACAACGTCTGCTGCGTATGAGCTCCGACACTACGGCACTGGCTCTCGCGATCGTTCTGGGCGCCGTTGGCGCATGGATAGCCAGCAGAATTTTGCGGGATGGCAGTTTTGACATACTCGCCGCTTTATCTTCACAGGCACGTCTCACAGAATTCGCGGTTCTATCTATACTCTTGATCGTTCTGTTTGGCAGCAGGGGTCACTACTCATCACGTCACCCATTTTGGACGGAGACACGAGATGTAGTTGTCGGAGTTCTCGTGTTTGCCATGGCGGACAGTTCACTGCAGTTCGCATTTCAAGACCAGACATCCCGACTTTGGCTCGGGATTACATGGGTACTCACAATTCCACTCATAATGAGCGGTCGCCTGTTCACACGCTACCTACTCAACCGCAGCGGCAGATGGAGCGTTCGGACACTGATGATCGGTGAAGGCCGATATGCTGAGAATGCGACAACAGCCCTCGAGTCAGAACCATATCTTGGATACAACGTGGTTGCTCGCTGTCCTTTTGCAGCGCTCGATCCAGACAGTCAGCCGTTAGATGGCAGCGACAACATTCTCGAGAAGGTCGGAGGTTCTGTCGGACACGCCGTCTCCAATTTGGTGGCTGACTGTAGAGCGAGCTTTGTTGTACTCTCGCCATCACCGCAGGAATTTGGCCAACTCGATCAAATCGTGAGCCGCCTTGACCGCTGGAACATACCCTACGCGGTTGTGCCGCCACTCAAGGGCATCTCCATGCTCTCGCTCGAACCTCAGCAATTCTATTCACACGACGTTATGATGCTGACTTTCCGGGCAAGCCTGACGCACCCTGCCGCGCGCATTATGAAACGCCTTTTTGATCTCGTAGTCTCAATGACTCTTTTGACAGTGCTTGCGCCATTCCTTTTGACCGTTGCATTTGTGATTAAACTGGACGGGGGGCCTGCGCTCTTCGGTCAGACGCGAGTTGGAAAAGAGGGTCGCCTTTTCACATGCCTTAAGTTTCGCTCGATGGTTCCGGATGCTGACGTAAGGCTGAAACAGTTGCTGGAATCAGATGCACCCGCGGCAGCAGAATGGGCGGAGACCCACAAGCTTCGGGATGATCCACGCATCACGCTCATAGGCTCTTTCCTGCGGCGCACAAGCCTCGATGAGCTACCGCAGTTGTTCAATGTACTGCGAGGAGAGATGAGCCTTGTTGGTCCAAGGCCTATTGTTGAGGAGGAAGTAGCGCGATATGGGGATGATCTCGACTACTACCTGAATTCCCTACCCGGAATAACGGGTCTCTGGCAGGTGAGCGGCCGAAACGATACGAGCTACCAGCGGCGTGTGGAGCTAGACCGGTGGTACACACAAAACTGGTCGCTCTGGCAGGACATAGCAATCTTGTGCAAGACGATCCCTGCAGTCACCGGTCGCAAAGGCGCCTATTAGCAATGCCCGGCTCTCTTAGTCAGCCAGCCAACGCAACCAATCAACACGGCCGAACGCTTCTGCTGACGCGGCACTATGCGCCGGAGCCGATTGGAAGCGCCCCCGTTATCCAAGAAGTAGCCGAGTGGCTCGCGCGGCAGCAACACGCTGTCGACGTCATAACAGTGCGCCCAAACTATCCTTATGCAGAGGTATTTGAGGGGTACGAGAAAGGCCAGAAGGATGCGGCGATGGAGCGCGGCGTAACCATCTTGCGCAAGCCAACGATTGTCATGAAGGGCGGCGGCATCCGAGCCCGCCTTGTCCCCGAGGTCGAATTTGCCCTGCGCCTTTGGATCGAGTCGTTTCGGCTCAATCGCCGACGTTACGAAAGCGTCATATCACTGTGCCCGTCTGTGATGACCGTTCTGGCCGCAAGGTGCTTTGCTAACCCCGATTCGCGCCACATAGCCGTCGTGCATGATATCCAGTCTGGCCTTGCGGGAGCACTTGGGATCACTTCGGGAATGAGAGCCAAAGGCCTTAGCGTGCTGAAATGGTTGGAAAGAAAAGCCCTTTCCCAAGCGGATTACATTGTCTGCTTGTCTGAGCAAATGGAAAGCCAGCTGCGTAGCCTCGGCGTAACACGTCCCATCATCGTCTTACCGCCGCATGTCGACACGGATACAGTCGTACCACACCCTGAATCCGCCGATGCCCCTTTCACTGTTATGTACAGCGGCAACCTTGGTAGAAAACAGGGCCTTGAGACACTCGTAAGACTTGCGGGAATTCTCGAACGAGATGCGCCAAGAATACGCGTCCTGATTCGGGGCAACGGAAACATGGAAGGATGGCTTGCTGAACAAATCAGGTTCAAGAAACTGACCAACACTCGCCTTGAGCCACTTGCCCCAGCTAGCGAGCTGAGCAAGTCGTTGGCGGACGGGCATGTACACCTCGTCCCTCAGGATCCAAGCGGAGCCAATTTTGCCGTTCCCAGTAAAGTCTTCTCGCTAATGGCGGCCGGGAGGCCATTCATATGTCTGGCGAATGCCGACAGCCCTCTAGCCAACCTGTCGGACGAGACGGGCGGCGCCTACGAGTGGGTGACGCCGGGCGACGATGAGGCCCTAGCAAAACGCGTCGTCAGCTTGTCGCAGGATCCTGAAAAACGCCTAGAAATGTCTCAACGCGGCCGCCGGTACGCTGTCGAAAACGCATCGACGAACGTCGTTATGAAAAAGCTGGAAAAGGTCATATGGCCACAATCGGTTCACCCGACGCAGGCAGCTAATCAGACTCCCCGTGTATTTGGCCAGGAGCAAAACGGGTAAACACCAGCGAACAGCGCATCCATCACGCGGCTCGTACCTGAACAGAGAGTATACATGATTTATGTTCAAGTTCCTTTTCTTGGTCGTCCGGTGTGTATCTCACGACGGACAATTATCGCGCGCTTCTGGAAGACCGTTCGATTGATCTCGCCCGGGGCATATCCGAAGAACCAGACGCCCGGTACAGCTCACTGGTTGTTCGAAAAAGAAAACACCTACGGTGGTATCCAGAAGGGAGTCAGAACGCGGGTAGCAAGCTCAATCGATCATCATACCTTCGAGAAAAATCGTGGGGGAGATCGGATGAACCCTCGCTATCATGCCTACGCCCCGTTCTATGAACGACACCTCCAGCGCTTCGTGTCGATGGAAGTTGTCCTCGCAGAAGTAGGCATTCTGCGCGGCAACGGTTTGGCAATATGGTCGGATCTGTTCCCGAACGGACGAATACTCGGCTTTGACATTGATACAAGCCATGCGCAGGACAACGAACCTTTTCTTAAGAGTGTCGGTGCTTTTTCAAACGATAATGTTGAGCTGCACACATTTGATCAGCTGTCCAGCGACGCGGAGTATCTGGAGCCTGTCCTGCAGAACACGAAGATCAATATTCTGATCGATGACGGGCTTCACAGCCCTGAATCAATCATCAGGACATTCCATGCTTTCAAACCCTATCTGGCAGATGACTTTGTCTACATTATCGAAGACAACCCCAATGCGTTGACCTGCCTTGGGAAAGACATCGACGGCTACGCGAGTGAGCGCGTGGATGAGATTTCAGCTGTCTTTCCTCCAGAGCAAGAAGGTCTGTTCTCGTAGTCTTGACCCGAGACTCCAAGGACACAGGAATGACACCGATGAGATCGGAAGCCAGTCTGACCGCCGTCGTCCTGACACTGAACGAAGAGCGGAACATCGAAAAATGCTTGTCCGGCGTGCCCGACGGCATACCAACCCTCGTCGTCGACTCTGGCAGCAGCGATAATACCGTCGCACTCGCGCGGCAACATGGAAGCAGGGTCATCGAAACGGTCTGGCGTGGTTTCGCCGGTCAGAGAAATCATTGCGTGAGAGAGTGCGGAATCGAGACTGAGTGGGTTTTGTTTGTGGATGCCGATGAGGTGTTCTCAGAGGAATTCTTCACCTGGGCTGAGCACTTCATCAAATCCGATCCCCCTATCGACGTCGTGCATGTCTCTTCGCGCCTTGTACTTGACAATACCATTTTGCAGCATGCTCCGGGCTACCCGATCTACCACCCGCGCCTCGTTCGACGCCTTACAGCTGAATTCGTTCAGGGAAACACCGGACACAACGAAGCAGTGAGCGAAAAGATGCGGATTAAGGAGATCGATATCCCGTATCTTCATTACTGGCATGCTGGCCCCCTGCACCCGTGGATGGACAAGCATCTCGGTCTGGCTGCCCAGGAGATAGAACACAGGCGGGCAACATCAGAAACAGTTGGACACAGAACCAACCGGATGCGTCTGAATGCGCTCCTTGGCCCCGGTCCGCTACGGAGCATAGCTCGGTTTTTGTATCACTACGTTGCAAGAGGTGGCTTTCGGGATGGGTCGGCCGGACTACGCTACTCGTTAATGTACCTTTGGTATGAAGTAACGAAATGGGTCATGTCCAAGGAACGCCTGGCAGACTCCTCCGAGGAAGCTCGCACACAGCAGATCAAGCGCTAGGATTCACAGATGCTTCGACAGTTCCTCGGCTGGACAAAGTCGACCCGCTACGCAATCGATGACGCGCTTTACAAGGCCTACGGCGACCAGAGTGCCTTGGTGGAACTGCGTGACATCTACAAAGGTCAGCCGATGCTGGTTGTCGGCAACGGCCCCAGCCTCAACAAAACGCCGCTGGATGAGTTTGCGCATATTCCATCAATCGGAATGAACAAGATTGATCTGATCTTCAAACGTGTAGCCTGGCGGCCAAACCTGATCGTCTGCGTCAACACAATGGTCGTGAAACAACACGCACGGCACTTCGCAAGTAGTGACATTCCAGTCTACCTATCCTGGAAATCGCGATGGTTTGCCAAGAGCGGACCATCTGTCTCGTTCTTCAACATGTCGCTGTCTGAGGATTTCAGCGATGACATCGCCCAGCGCGTAGGCGGTGCAGCGACAGTCACTTACCCTGCGCTGCAGTTCGCCTACTACATGGGAGCCGACCCAGTGATCCTTGTCGGAATCGATCACAACTTCGATAAGACCGGCAAGGAGAATGCCTACGAAAAACGCAAAGGCGCCGACATCAACCATTTCGACCCCAACTACTTCAAAGACGGGGCCTACTGGGGGTTGCCCAACCTAGTTGGAAGCGAAAGGGTGTATTGGCAGGCAAAGGCCGTCTTCGAATCCGCCAACCGTCGAATCTTTGACGCAACCGTGGATGGAAAGCTGGAAGTATTTCCGAAGATATCAATCGATGAAGCCATCGGCATGGTCTAGGCGGCGGCATGCGTACAGCAATCCCATCTCAGTTTAGAACCATCGTCCCATTGATTGGCCGTGTAGACTTGGTGGCATGGGCATATGGCACATGGCTGTCGGGAATGATGCTGATTCAATTTCTGATGGCTGGCGGCCAAGCCTCCATCATGATCGGGCTGAGCTTGGGGGCTTTGCCCATAGGGCTCCACATGTTTCTGCTACCCGCCCTCCATCGGACCGGACTGCTCAGCCTTTTGCTTTTTCTCCCCTTCGTTGCGGTGATATTCATCAGCTTACTGAGCAACTTCAACAACATCTCGCTTGATGTCGTTGCGCAGACTATGGGCTTCCTGGCTTTGGTTGCGGTCGGCCACCTTATCGCCCAACAAAAGGATGCCGCGCTTCTTGAGAAGATCTTCGTGTCATTTGCTGTGACGTTTGTTCTCCTGCTCATTGTAGTCCTCATGGACAATGATCGCCTTTGGACACGGCTTATGGGCAGACTGCATTCCAACCTTTGGGCGGCAATCACCATTGCAGCAATCCCGGGGGCGCTTGCGCTTAGAAACAAGACAATCGCCGCAGCTACAACGCTCTTTCTGATCTACATGCTGGCTGAGCAGTTCAATGCGCGCGGACCGCTGATCTATGCGGTCATGTCTGGAATCGCGTTCTGCACATTTTGGGTTGTTTACAACCCCAGACAGGCACTCACTCCACAGAACCAGATAGCTTTTATCGCGATCGCTTGCTTGATCCTGATCGCACTGATCGTCAACTGGGACTACGTCGCAAATCAGGTCTTATTGATCAATTCGGCCACTCGCGGACTGGCATCGGGATTCACGGGAAGAACGAACCTGTGGGGCCAGATGCTTGGCATTGCCGCCGAGCGGCCGTTTACTGGCGTCGGATTCCGGATGCACGATTTGTACCTCACAACGCCAGGGGTGTTTTCGGCGCACAGTGCCTACATCGCTGTATTGGTTGACCTCGGCGTCATCGGGCTTGGTGCTTACTTGGCGGTGATCTTTGTAGCTCTTTGGCGTGCCATCATCACGAGCCCCAATCATGTCCTGGCGGCTTTTCTAGTTGGCTATATGCTATTGGGCTTGACAGAGGCACGTGCCCTCAACGTGGGGAATCCGGCATCTATCTTGTTCATCTTTTCTCTTGTTTATGCGCATGCAGGTCGTTACCGGCGAGCGCACCGGTGGAGAGTCTCAAATCGACCTCGCCACAAATCCGGCAGCTTCAAAGCCGATAGCAACCCTGCAGAAACAGCATCAGCGCAAGGATACTGATTGCTGCCGCAACTGGCAGCACGACGCCAGGAATGTCTTGGTGCAAATAGAATTGGAACCGCTGGCGATTTAGATACCTGCTGTAGGGAACATAAAACAGCAACAACGCCGCCGCTTGACTCAGCGGTAGCACAATGATGTCGCCGTAGAAGAAGACCCACAGCAATGCCATAAACAAGCCCGCATTCACCGTGTCGGCAATATGCCACTTCACGTCATTTGTGACGGTGTAGTTCTGCATATGTAGAGCACCGTATCGGTGCAGCGCTGAAGACACAACGAGGGCAATCCAGATATCCAGCGTGACAAAACCAAAGCTATTCGGCCTGAACTGATTGGCGAGGGCGACACCCAAAGGTGCCGCAAGCACCAAGAGAGCGAACCACCACATCGACAACACCATACCATCGCGCGCTAACTGGTTTTGCGCCTTGGTTTTTTGTTGCGCCCAAAGGCGCCCCAACTCCGGCAGGCGCGACACATAGGGAGACATCGCCAAGAACCCGATCATGCCCATAACTGAAAGGGCAAACAGGTAGGCAGCGACACTGGAGCTGGTTCCAACCTGCGCATAGTAGAGACCACTTCCATAGACCGCTCCGTTGGACGTCAATACCCCAAGGCTCCCGCGCCAAGCACGAGGAATGATCTCCGAGGTAATGACAACACCATCACCATGTCGATCACCCGCTGTCGTCCAACCGTGTTTTCGAGCTCTATGTCGCAGAACAAAGAAGTTCACGATCAACGGCGCTTGCACAACTACAATGGCAGCGAGGAAACTGGGGGCTATCAGCAAGGTGATAATGGCGCCCAATCCACTAGCAAGCCAGGATACCGCTTCATACCTCCGCACCTCGGTCACCTGACCAAACCCGAGGAGGTATGCAACATAGCCCTGCTGCAGAATTCGAAACGATGCACCGCAGACAAAAACACCCCAGGCAAGCCATGCCATCTCGCCAATCTGCGATCGGGTCAGGGGCTCCCAGACGATGAGTGTGCCGAGCGTAAGCGCGAATACAGCCCACACGCCGGCGAGCGCTGAAAAAATGCGCGACGTGAGACGGCATATGCGGTTGAGAAGAGCCCAATTAGGCGCCCCATCTTCTTCGGTTACATGGGCATCACCGGGACCGCCCAACGAGGTGGATCCCGCGGCCGCGTAGGAGACCATGTGTAGGAAAATGGTGGGAAGCGTTCCATTGATGGACGCGATCAGCGACTGAAACGTGACAAAGACGAACCACAAGGCAACAACAGAGTCAGTGAAGAGTGCGCCCAGAAACGGGACGGGAGCAAAGAAGGCAAACGCCCGTGCCACAATAGAGGCCGCAGTCATGTAGCTGGCGGATGTCCAGAAATGAAGGACTAAGCGCAGCACGGTACCGCCACTCCGAAATAGGTTACTGGGTGCATCAGGCCATGGCTTTGAAACCCGTTTCGTCCTGACACAACCGGAAGTCGGGCCACATCGCTCAGCATCATGACAGGAACGTGGCCAAACATTCCAAGCGTCTGTCGTCGGCACGGTAGGCGATTAGATTGCCCCATGCGTGAGGCCCAATCTCTTGAGACGGTGACACGAAGCGACGCCACTTGTGGGCGCCGCCATATTCTTGGATCGGCCACCATTCTGAAACGATGACCAAGTATCCCTTATCTTTGAGGAAGGTGGCCAGATCATCCAACGTGTATCCGAGCGGAACTGTTTTGTGGTCCTCAAACTCACAAAGGATCACTGCCGGCGTATGAACAGACCAATCCAGACCCTTAAGCACGAACAGGTCGTGACCCTCGGTATCGATCTTCAGGAAGTCGATAGGGCCGATATCGTATTCGGCCAGCGCCGCAGCGAGCGTCGTTACCTCGACGACTTGCCGTTCCTCATGGCTCTCATGAAAGGCCGAAAGGCCACTTATGCCCGTACTCAAGTCGCTTCCATAGAACGGTGATGCTTCCTTCGGTTCATCAGCAACGGCGCGGATGTCGACGTCGACATTCGGGCGATGGCCGTGCGCTGACACAAGATACTGCCGATTGAGGTTGTCCGGCTCAAAAGCGATAACTCGCCAACCGTCTGCCGCAAATCTGCCCAAAGAAGAACCATGATGGGCTCCGACATCGACCATGGTTCCGACGCTACCGGCATCAGAGAATGCCTGGTACACCAATTGGACTTCATCAAAGCTGGCATGCCCCAGAACACGCTTCCCCCAGTCCACCACATGCGGCCCCAGATAGCGCATGAGCTTGGCCTTGAGCATGGCAGGTCCCCCAATATGGTGGTCGGCACTTGTCCGGCGACATAGTCACAGGTGCAACATGACAAACCCCATCAGCCGACAGGACGCGAACGCCCATCTGTTCCGGTAGAAATATACCAGCACGTGGGCATATACGGTAAATTTCCCGAAACAGTTGTGAGCTAGTGTTTCATGACTCAACTTCAATTAGGGGACAAGCTGGGTGGACATCAGCATCGTCATCCGGACCTTCAATGAAGGCAAATGGCTGGGGTCGGTCCTCGAGGCCGTTGGCGCCCAGGAGCTTCATGGCCTGGCAATGGAGGTCGTGCTCGTTGATTCGGGCTCAAGCGATGAGACCCTGTCGATTGCAGAACGGCATGGCTGCCGAATCGTCCACATCGCCAAAGAAAACTTCACTTTCGGCCGGTCGCTCAACATGGGCTGCGCTGCCGCCGAAGGGCGGGCCCTGGTCTTCATCTCGGGCCACTGCATTCCCAACGACCCGCTCTGGCTGGTCAACTTGGTAGCACCGCTTGGCACAAACAACATCGTCTATAGCTATGGTCGTCAGCAGGGACACGCGGTGACCCGCTACTCTGAAGAACAGCTCTTTAGGAAGTATTATCCGGATACGTCACAAATCCCGCAGGAAGGATTCTTCTGCAACAATGCGAATGCCGCCCTTCTCAAGGACCAGTGGATCGCACACCCCTTTGATGAAGATCTGACGGGCCTTGAAGACATGGAACTAGCCAAGCGTCTGGTAAATGCCGGCTTCAATATCGCCTACATAGCCGATGCTCCAGTTGTCCATATCCATGAGGAAAGCTGGCACAAAGTCAGAGTCCGCTACGAGCGCGAGGCCATTGCGCTGCAGGCCATCATGCCTGAGTTGCACGTTCACTTTACCGATTTCCTACGCTATTTCCTTTCCGGCGTCATGCTCGATTGGGGCCAGGCAATCGCTGACAGATCCTTTCACCGGGTATTTGGTGAGATACTTTCATTCCGTCTTATGCAGTACTGGGGCACTTATGTCGGGGCCAATGAGCACCGGCGACTGTCCCGGCAGCGCAAAGAAGAGTATTTTTATCCGCGGTAAAATCCCGACTTGATGGAGCCCGCCCGTGACTGACACGCCACGCATCGTTGCGCTTGTGCCCATGAAAGCTCACAGCGAGCGGGTCAACTCAAAGAATTTCCGCGAGCTCGCAGGAAAGCCGCTCTATCGCTGGATTCTCGACACGCTCCTGTCACTACCTGAAATCTCACAGGTGGTTATCAACACAGATGCACGCGCAATCCTGTCCAAGTCGGGACTCAATGACGGAGACGCCGACGGCCGCGTACTGATCCGTGATCGCAAACCTGAGCTATGTGGCGACTTGGTGAGTATGAATCTCGTCCTGGCAGATGATGTGGCAAGTGTTGATGCCGACATCTACGCCATGACCCATACCACAAATCCTCTTCTGGGCGCCGATACGATCCGATCCGCAATCGACGCCTACATGGAGAGAACCGCGTCCGGTCAAGCTGACAGCCTCTTCACCGTCAACCAAGTACAAACGCGATTCTACCGTGAAGACGGCAGCGCCGTTAATCACGACCCGAATAATCTCATCCGCACTCAGGACCTCGAAATGTGGTTTGAGGAAAACTCCAACCTGTACCTCTTCTCACGGACCAGTTTCGAGACAACACAAGCGCGCATCGGAAGAGAGCCGATGATGTTTCCAACGCCAATTTTGGAATCAGTCGATATCGACGGCCCCGAAGAGTGGGCAGTGGCCGAGGCCTTGGCACTCTATGCACGCAGAGAGATGCTATGACTTCATCCACCACTGTCCTTGTTACCTGCCCGCCAATGCTGGGCATGATCGATGAGTTTCGGGCGATTTTTTCCGATGCTGGCGTCGAACTCGTAGCACCTGAGGTGGTGCAGGTCATGACTGAAGATGAGCTATGTGACCTGCTACCAGAAATGGATGGCTGGATCATTGGTGATGACCCCGCGACTGCACGAGTGCTCCGAGCAGGCAAAGAGGGACGGCTCCGGGCGTGCGTCAAATGGGGTGTCGGGGTCGACAATGTGAATTTCAAGACTGCGAGGGCATTAGGTCTGAAAATCACCAATACCCCCGGCGTCTTCGGCAAGGAAGTCGCAGATGTCGCGACGAACTATGTCTCTGGCCTCGCCCGTCAGACCTTCCTTATCGATCGTGAAATCCGCACCAACATGGCCTGGCCAAAACCTTCTGGCATCTCTCTGGCCGGCAAATTGGTGGCCCTTGTTGGCCTCGGCGACATCGGGCGCGAGACTGCGCGCCGGCTGGCGGCAGCCGATATGAAGATCATTGCCTATGACCCGTTTGCTGACACGCCCGAAGATGTTCCGCTTGAGCGGGCTACCTGGCCTCAGCGCATTAGCGAGGCGGACTTTGTCGTCTTCACCTGTCCGCTTACTGACGACACGCGGCACATGTTTAATGTCGATCTCTTGCCGGAACTCAAGCCCGGCATAAGATTGGTAAACGTGTCACGCGGCCCCGTGATTGACGAGCGGGCGCTTGCTACCGGCCTTGAGACCGGCATTGTCCATTCTGCTGCACTAGATGTCTTCGAGGTGGAACCGCTACCCGCCGCATCACCTTTGCGCAAGTTTGATAACTGCATTTTCGGCAGTCACAATGGATCCAATACCCGTGACGCGGTTGCGCGCGTGTCGGAGAAAGCAATCGCGCTCTTGTTCGATTTTCTGGAGATCTAATGCCAATGCAATGCGTTGCCATAACCGGCGTCAGCGGTGGAATTGGGTCTGCTCTCGCCGATGCTTTCGCAGAGAAAGGCGCTTTTGTTATTGGCATCGACAATCAACACCATCATCCGAAGTCTTGCAGCGCGTTCATCGAAGCTGACCTTGCCCTAGTCGGTCGCGACCAAGGCGCTGCCCGAACGCTGTGTGAGAGAATTGCTCAAACATGCGACGGGTCACTGTCCACGCTCGTGAACAACGCGGCAATACAGCGTCTAGGGCCCGCAACAGAGCTTTCTTGGAGCAATTGGCGTGAGACTCTAGATGTGAACCTGGGTGCACCCTTCGCATTGAGCTGTGGGCTATACGCACTCCTCGCCATGGCCGGAGGCAGCATCATCAATATCGGGAGTGTTCACGCCACAGCTACAAAACCAGGCTTTGCTGCCTATGCAACCAGCAAGTCAGCCCTTCATGGTCTCACGCGAGCGCTTGCGGTTGAATTTGGCAGCTCAGTTCGTGTCACGACCCTTGCGCCCGCAGCAGTTGACACCAGCATGTTGCGTGAAGGGTTCGAAGGTAACCCTGAGGGTTTCGCCTCTCTAAAGGAGGTTCATCCGCTCGGACGTATCGCCAGCCCCACGGAGATTGCAAACGCAGTATGTTTCCTTGCATCGCCTGGGGCCGGTTTCATGTCGGGATCAACACTTTTTATGGATGGCGGTATCCTCGCCCGATTGCACGACCCTGAATGACCTCGTTGGACGTCGGAATAGAAGAAGTCTGGTCTGCTCGCGCTATTTTAGGGGAGGGGCCCGTCTGGTCGGACAAACACGAGGGGTTGTTCTGGGTCGATATCAAACGACCGGCGCTTCACCTTTTCAGACCGAGCCACGAGGAACGCCTGAGCTGGCCGCTGCCGCAAATGATAGGATTCATAGCTCCAGACGCAACCGGTGCATTGACCGCCGCCTTGGAAGACGGGCTTTACTCAGTGGAGCTGGCCAAACCGGGAGCCACTCCTAATCTCACGAGAGTCGCTACGCCCGAAACCCACCCGCCCTATATGCGGTTCAACGATGGCAAACGCGCGCCTGATGGCCTGGTTTGGGCAGGTACGATGGACGACAGAGAGAAAGTAGCCGTCGGAGCTTGGTACACGCTGGATGCCGCGAACAAGCTGACCCTGATGGCGGACGGTTTTATTGTAACGAACGGACCTGCCTTCGACGTCCGTTCCAACCTCGCCTATTTCAATGACTCGGCGCGCAGAACCACCTATGTGGCCGACATAAGCAGGAAGGGCCCGGTGTCATTGAGTGTTTTCAGGCAGTTTGACGAAGATATGGGGTTTCCTGACGGAATGACCGTCGACGCGAATGGTCTTTTATGGATCGCATTCTGGGACGGAGGTTGCTTACGCGCTCTAGACCCAGACACAGCAGAGACAGTTCACACCATCCGCTTGCCCGTCCCTCGTCCGACTAGTTGCACATTCAGCAGTCATTCCGACGACACCCTCTACGTAACATCAGCTACGGTTGGTTTGTCTTCGGAGCAATTGATTGAAGCACCATGGTCAGGAAGTCTACTCGCCGTCAAAGGACTTGGAGCACTTCCTCGCTGAACTTTAGACCAGATCCGCATCACTTGTGAGGCCGATGCCGGTGGGGTCGCCACCGACGACGGTGCGGTCGAGGAAATACATGCCAAGTCCCGCACCCCCATCTGCCTGATCGACCACGAAGCCCCCGGCGTCCCACTCAAAGAGGATGTCGCTATCACCGTCCCCATCGAAATCACCGACATCGCGCACCACTGCATTGCTGCGAGCGATCCATCGGCTGCCACCTGTGGGCCCGACAATCGTATGGTTGCCGTCCGCCAACTCGAACAGGATATCGTCCGCCCCATTACCGTCGAAATCGCCGATACCACGCACGGTGCGGCCGGCAAAGCCGAACCAACTCATGCCGCCCCCTTCTCCGTCATTCATGATCAAGCCACCGCTGTCATGACTAAAGAGAATGTCCTTGTCACCATCCCCGTCGAAGTCACCGATCCCGGCAACGCTGCGCGATGGCCCACCAAGCCACAGTCCGCCAGTTCCGTCAGCATTGTTGATGACGAACCCACCCGTGTTCATTTCGAATACGACGTCCTCATCACCATCGCCGTCGAAATCCCCAACGGCTGCAACAGAGCGATCCGCGAATCCAAGCCAGGTGTTGCCGCCGTTCGGGTCGGTTACATGCTTGTTGCCGTCCCCATACTGAAACAGCACGTCATCATCGCCGTCGCCATTGAAGTCCCCCACCGCAACGGCCGTGCGGTCTGATCGGCCAAACCAAGGCCCCGCACCACCCAGGTCGAACCCAGAATGATTGCC
>Ga0207422_1000621_pt1 | contig 101940 bp, 85 predicted proteins | sample MarCyaLeptolynsp_FD_187757 | JGI IMG/M metagenome (GOLD analysis project Ga0207422, IMG submission 187757) | Marine cyanobacterial communities from Panama - species 1 Leptolyngbya sp. (SPAdes) | ecosystem: Environmental > Aquatic > Marine > Unclassified | place: Panama: Panama City | collected...
AACACCCCGGATCACGTCGATCAACGACCGCCGCAACCGGATCGAAAGTGAAGTCGACTACCCCATCGCAAAATTAACGTCGAGAATTTGGATAAGCGTCTGGTTTTGGGGATAAATTCCCAGGCTCTGTGCGGACCATTCCATTCGCAATTCGCGACCATATTCAGATTGCGTTTGAGGTGGAGATGCGATTCGTGTCATCCAGTTTGGCAGAATCAACGAGCGGTCGTGGTCCGCAATGCGGGACCCTACGGATATCTCCGCGAATAATCCAACACATGAACATCGACACCCGCCGCTGTCGCGGCTCGCGATTCGGCCCCTCCAACAAACTTCACAAATCGCAAATCACCACGTCACAAATGCCTCAATGTTTAAAGTGTCGCGTGCCCGTCAGGATCATCGCGATTCCGCGCTCATTCGCCGCCGCGATCACTTCGTCGTCGCGCTTGCTGCCGCCGGGTTGAATGACAGTCGTCACACCCGCGTCCGCAAGAATGTCGAGACCATCGCGGAACGGGAAGAACGCGTCGCTCGCGGCGACGCTACCGGCGAGCTTGGCAGCGTGGCCATTTTCTTTGGCGAGCCAGGTGGCGATTCGACAACTCATCACACGCGACATCTGACCGGCCCCGTTGCCGATGAGCATGCCCTCTTTGCAAATGGTGATCGCGTTGCTCTTGGTGTGCTTGCACGTGAGCCAAGCGAGGCGCGCGTCGTTTAGCTCCGCGTCGGTCGGTTGTTTGTCGGTGGCAATCTTCCAGTCGTCTTCGTTCAGGCCGAGCAAGTCGGGCGTTTGCATGAGCATGCCGCCGGCGATGCGCTTGTAATCGACGTCTTCCGGGCTGGGTGGGCGCGTCATGTCGCCCACGTCTAACAACCGCACGCGTTCACCCCACTTCTTCGCCGTGCGAATGACCTCGATCGCATCGTCGTCGTAGCCCGGTGCAACGATCACTTCCGCGAAAAACGCCTGCGGAGGATTGGCACAGCCACCGGCAATCGCGTCGTCTTTGAACAATTGCAGCGTGGCCATCACCGTTTCGGCGAAGGCCTTATCGACCGTGAAATTAACCGCAAGAATGCCGCCCATGGCCGCGTTAGGGTCTCCCAAATAGGCTTGCCGGTAGGCCTCTTTGGGGTCGTTTGAGATGCCCACACCGCAGGCGTTGGTGTGTTTGATGAATACGCACGCCGCCAAGTCACTGAGGGCTTCAGCCCGTACTGTGTCACCGGCTTGCGAAGCAAGCCGCGCTGTGGCACCGGTTTGCAACCGGTGTTCCGCAGAGACAACCTCCATGAATCCGGTGTCACTCGACCAGAACCAGCGATATTCATCCGCATCCGGCAGATGCGCCGTCACGGGATTCGCCTCCATAGAGTCCCAAGTTTCGCAAAACTCCTGCTCGTTTCTCATGACCCGATCGAAATACTCATCCTGCCAAAAAGGCCCAGTGATGCCGCGCCGCTTATTGATCTCGCGTGCAGAGAATCGCTTGATACTGTGCATAATCTCGCCCAACGAAACCACACCTTCGGGCTTCGCCTCGTGTGGCGTCATCAACAAATGCACATGATCGGGCATTACCACCACTGAATGAACCGTTGCTTTTTCGCCATGCCAAAATTTGCACGCATCTAAGACCAGATCGCGCTCTTCCGGTGAGAGTTCGCCGGTCTTGACTTTGAATGTGAAAAAGTAGGTCACGCCCGGTTTTTGAATGTGGGGGAGGTTGCGGCGGTTATGACGCTCAGCGGTAATTCGATCATCAACGCCTTCGTCGCCACCGGTTGCAAACCGGTGCCACAGCGCTGAGCCAAGGCTCAGCTGTTGTGCGGACCGCGCGAGTTCGGCACAAAGGCCTAAGGCAGCGTCGGCATCGACGTAGTTGTTAAAGGAAAGTTGTACTGCCCCATCCCGCAAATAGTCTTTCAATACATGCGGACGAGTCAGCACCATTTGATCGTCTGACCTCACTTCCGCAAGCTTTGACGCCTGTTGATGCGAGTTTTCCCCGTAGCGCAACTCGCCGTAATTCCATAGGTGAACGTTGTGCCATAACGCGCTACCATCATCTTGCGTGAAGTAGTCCGTTACCTGCTCGTCGTATCGACACGTCTGGAGAAAGGTACATGCCGCATGGCTTTCAAGTATCTGTCGTGTCAACCCTGAGCGAATGACTTTTTGCGTCTCTTCATACATATCAGGGTGAAAGACCACCAACACATGCTTATGATTCTTCGCCGCCGCGCGCAGCATGCACGGCCCGCCGATGTCGATCATCTCGATCGCATCTTCAAATTTGCAATCCGGCTTTTTCACCGTTTCTTCGAACGGATATAGGTTCACGACGACCATGTCGATGGGCTTGATGCCGTGTTCCTTGAGCTGCCGCATGTGTTCGGGGTTATCGCGATCGGCCAGAATGCCCGCGTGGATCTTCGGGTGCAGCGTCTTTACGCGACCGTCGAGCATCTCCGGGAAGCCCGTAACTTCTTCGACCATCGTGACGGGAACGCCCGTCTCTTTCAGATGTTTCGCCGTGCCGCCGGTCGAAATAATCTCGATGCCATTTTCTTCGACGAGGGCTTTCGCGAATTCAGCGATGCCGGTCTTGTCGTACACGGCGATTAGAGCGCGGCGGATGGGGATGGCGGACATGCGGGTGCCTTTCCGTGGCGTGGTTGGCAATAAAAAAAGCGGTCGGTTTGCAACAAAGCGAACCGACCGCCTAGGCTAATCATTTTTGACGACGCGGCAATCAGCGCGACGCGGTTGCGACCGGTTTACCAATCCCAGCCGTCATCGTCGTCGTCATCATCTTTATCATCGTCATCCTTGTCGTCGTCTTTATCGTCGTCCTTGTCCTTCTCGTCGTCGTCTTTCTTATCATCCTTGTCGTCGGCATCGTCTTCGCCCCAAGGGTCGCCCCCCCAAGGGTCTTCATCCTTCTTCTCGGCTTTCGGCTCTTCCTTCGGCTTCGATTCCGCGGCAACCTTGGGCTTTTCTTCTGCCTTCGACTTCACGGCCGGCTCGGTCGTGATGCGGCTCGTGAGGAAGTCGTCATCGGCAAGAAACGAATACTTCGCTTTTTCCCGTGTCTTTTCAGCCTCGGCCCGGGCGGCGGCCAATCGTTCGCGTTCGGCCTGTTTTTCCGCCATGTACTGGTCGATTTCTTTGGCCTTGCGATCGTTTTGCAACACGATGGCCAATTGCTCGGGCTTTAGGTGCGGAGCCTTCTTCGGGCGAGCGCACACGAGAGAGCCGTCGCTCTGACCGAACACGATCAGTTGATCGGCCGGATTGGCTTCGGCAAACGTTACCATCGGCAAGCCGACGGTCTCTTCGATCTCACCGGTATCGATGGCCACGCGCATCAACATCGGCGGCGTGTTGTTCCAAAGGTATGCGTCGTCTTCCAATCGCAGCATGAAGCGGCCGGCGGCCTCGCGTTTCCAAACAGCTTCGCCGTCTTCGATGCGAATGGCATGTACGTTGTTGCCTTTCGTGCGTTGGAAGATCAGATCGTCGCTGATCACCGGTTCCAAATCGGGCACATTGTCGAATCGGTGCGTCCAATTGCGGCGACCGGTTTCGCGATCGAGGCAATAGAGCGACCGATCGCTCGACGCGACGAAGACGTACTTGTCGGTAACGACGGGCGAGATGCTGATTGCACCGTCGGTGTAGAACTCCCAATTTCGCTTGCGTTTGCGCTTGGTTGCCGATGCACAGCGACCATCGTTATCGCAGAAGTACACGCTGTCGCCGAACAGCGTCGGCGCGGCAGACATGTTTTTCGGCGTCAGCACGCGCCAGTTGGTAAAGCCGGACAGGAACCGTAGCGAGTACATCCGCTGATTGGCGGCACCCACAAACAGGTCTTCTTCATCCGCAACAGCCGGGCTGGCCGCAGCGAACGGAAGTTTCACTTCACGCAATGGAAGGCGAACGTCCTGACGCACGCGATCGCCGGGATAGATTTTCGTCGTGCGCGACTCACGCACCAATCGACCGCGCGCCTCTTTGTGATCGACCACCGTCACGCGCATTTGCGCGATGGGTTCGCGGGTCGTGTTTTCCGAATCGTTTACGTTGTAAATATCGAGAATGTCGTCGAGACGCACGCCGTGTGCGGCGCCAATCGAAATGCGAGCCGTATCGTGATCGACAGTAACAATCACGCCACGCAAGCGCCGTGGTTCGCCTGCCAATTCACCCGTGCGACGGTTCAACACTTTGACCGAAGCGGGGCCGGTGAAGAACGTGTACGCATCGGAATGAGTGGGCTCGCGCACTTGTTGATCGCGGTCGGCGACCTGTGCAATCCAACGCACCACGCCGGTACCGGAATGTACGGCAACAGCAAGGTTGCTTTCGGAAATCAGGTACACGTTGTCGTCGACCAGCGTGTGCTGCTTAACGAGTTCGCCTGCCGGCAACGGTGGCGAAGACTGCCAGTAACGCTGTAGTCCCAAGCGGTCCAGTTCGCTCTTAGGAACGAATTCAATTTGGGCGTTAACCGGCGCGGCGGACAATGCCACACACGACAGCACGAGTAGAAACGGTGCGCATTTACGCATAATGAGGCGAACTCCTTCACCACTGGCGGGTCGACCGTCGCGGAATATCGGTAGGACGACGCGACGGATGATGACAATCGGTGGGAAACTTTGAGCCTGCCGTGTGGTTCTTTCCCCTGAAGCGACGGCAAACCCCGACATTTCTATGCTTTATGGTACTGAGAGCCGCATTAGCGGGTCAAGCGACCGGCCGCGAAATGACGAGGGCAAGTCGGTTGCTTATGGGCCGCGACGGCGTGCGTCCAAGTAGGCGTCGCGGAATAACGTCCGAAGCGGTGCTGGGTCCGACAATCAGCCCCATTCGGAGATTCTCTAATTTTCCAGCCGGCTACACACTTGCAAATGCTGCTACCGACGTAGATAATCGGTATCGACGTGAGGGAAGCCCCCGGGCCCACCGAGCGTTCACACCCCGCATTCCACCCGCCAACCATGGGTGGAAACAAACCTGCAAAGGCGATCCACTACGCCAAATTGGGGGCAGGGAAGAGGCTTAAAACCAAACGTAACGCATACCCGCCGACGGTTTATCGCGTTGATGCAATCCTGTTTCAGGAGGTGACGTCGTGAGCGTCCTCACCAAAGTGTTCGTCGTATTGATGACGGTGCTGTCCATCGCACTGAGCATGTTCACCATTTCGACCATGGCTCAGCAAGAAAAATGGAGACAGGCCGCCACCGATTGGAAGGCTTCTGCCGCAGACGCCAATGCTCAGGCTCGCGCGATTACTGCCAGCGCCGCCCTCGAAGCACAGCGTGCCGAGGTTCTCTATCAAGAGAACTTGGCAACCATCGGCCGGCTCGAGCAGGAACTCGACAAGCTGAACATTTCGGTGGCCGACACACGCCGCCAGAATGCCGACCTGACCAATCAGCTCAATAACGAGCAGGCACAGGCCACCAGCCTTGCCTCGCACAACAAGCTGATTGAAGAAGCCCGCACCCGAGAGCAGGAATTGGCTACCCAGCTTTCCGAACGCAATGCGACGCTGACGCGCCGCAACATCGATCTCAACGATCGCGTCAAAGAGCTGACGGCTAACATGGCCATGGCTCAGTCGCGCATCAAAGCCCTGAAGGAACAGATCGGTTCGCTCACGGGCAGCGGCACCAGCTACTCGGCTGTTGATACCGCACAAATCCCGAGCAGCCGCGCCGTGGTTCAGGCATACACGCCGTCCGTTTCCGAGCCGATTGGCTTGTCGGATATCACCGCCCCCATTCGCGGTCAGGTCACGGCGATCCGTGGCGATCTGGCCGAAATCTCGGTCGGTGCTGCCGACGGCGTCGGTCATGGCATGCGGTTTTTGGTCTATCGCCGCAGCGGTGGCGCTCCGAAGTACCTCGGCACCATCCGCATCACCGCCGTCGAAGCCAATGCGGCAGCCGGTGTGATCGAACAATCGGAAGGCGGCATCCAAGCCGGTGACGCTATCCGCGACCAAGCCAGCTTTGCACTGAGCAACTAAGACTTTTCAAACGCAAACAGGCGTTTTGAACCCTTTGCTAGAGGAGAAATGACGATGGCAGGTAAACCCGGATACGGTGCCCCTCGCGGCCAAGCGCAGGACGACCTTTACACCGTCATGGCCATTATCGCGACCGGCTGTGTGGCTTTGGCACTCGGCTACGTCATCTACAAAGCCATCGAATTGCACGGTACGATCCCGAGCTTCGCGCTGTAAATCACAACATTCTATTCGCTTTGAACCGTCGATGGTGGGCTGGCCCGAAGAACGTTTCGCCGCCCGCATCGGCGTTCCGTTTTTTTACCCCGCCGCTACAAATCACAATCTTCTTGAGTTTTGCAAATCTTTTTGGCGAACCGTGCGCTGACGTTCGTTCGTATGTAGGTTAAACTTTCGCACATCATATAGATGCAAATCGCCGCGCATCTGATTTCAAGACCATGCGGCGCGGACGGCACTTCGGTTAAGCCGTTGATAAGCAGAGAGGGACCTCGGCTTTGTTATTCGATTCCTTGATGGGCATGTTCAGCGTCGACATGGGAATCGACCTGGGCACCTGCAACACGTTGGTTTGCGTGCGCGGCGAAGGCATCGTGCTTAACGAACCTTCCGTGGTCGCGGTGCGCAAGGGTACCAATCAAGTCCTGCAAAACGGTAACGCCGTCGGTTTGGTGGCAAAAGAAATGCTCGGTAAAACGCCGGGCTCGATCGCCGCCGTGCGCCCGCTTAAAGATGGCGTTATTGCTGACTTCGATATCACCGAAGCCATGCTGGGTTACTTCATTCGCAAAGTGCATGGCGGTCGTGGCCGTTTGGTGCGACCGCGCGTTGTTATTGCGGTGCCATCGGGAATTACCGCCGTTGAAAAGCGCGCCGTCTTCGGCTCTGCCGAACGCGCCGGCGCGCGACGCGTTTACTTGATCGAAGAACCGATGGCTGCGGGTATCGGTTCGAATCTTCCGATCGCCGAAGCACGTGCAAGCATGATCGTCGACATCGGTGGCGGCACAACGGAAGTTGCCGTCATGTCGTTGGCCGACGTGTCGGTGGCCGAGTCGATCCGTGTGGCGGGTGATGATATGGATGAAGCCATCATTGCTCACATGAAGCGCACGTATAACTTGCAGATCGGTCCGCAAACTGCAGAGTGGCTCAAGATCGAAATCGGGTCGGCCGCGCCGCTCGATCAAGAAGTTTCCGTTGATGTGCGCGGTCGCGACATGATCAGCGGGCTCCCGCGTAAGACGGTCGTGACCAGTCAGGAAATTCGCGACGCGCTGCGTGAGCCGATCAGTCACATCCTCGACGCCGTGACGCACACGCTCGAAAGCTGCGAACCGGAACTGGCGGCCGACCTCGTCGATAACGGCATCCACCTTTGCGGCGGCGGTGCCCTGTTGCGCGGCTTGGATGAGGTGATTTCCGACGGCACGGGCCTCACGGTCAAAGTCGTGGACGACCCGCTCTCATGCGTGGCCCGCGGCACCAGCGTATATCTCGAGAATCTGAGCGAATGGAAAGACACGCTCGATTCGGATCATCATAATCTTTAGGCTGACGGAATATCACGTTTGGTAAACCGCAGCAGGCCGACGATCCAAATCACGCTCGACGCTCCAACCAACACCGCCAGACTGTACGGATCTAACTTACCGTCGCGCGCGACCGGCAACGGCTGGTAGTAGTGCATAAAGCCGGTCCAACCGACCTTCTGCGCCGCCGGCCAAAACGCTTCGACCACGTTCAACGTAAACGAATACAGGATATAAACGAAACAAATCGCCCCCGCCGCCACGCGTCGATTGCACATGCCGCTTAGCGCGATGCCCATCGCCCCTACGAACCAAATCGCGGCCAGCAAGTGCAATGAGACAAGCACCAGCGTGGTGTAATTCACGCCCTCGTAGCCGACTTGTTTCATGCCGAGCCACGCACCCAAGTAAAGCGCTGCGACCAACATCAACGACCAAATCAACGTAACAAACGAGTATGAGAGGTAAATTCTCGTCCGCGAGACAGGCAGCGTGGCGACAAAGTCAAACGTGCCGCGATCGACTTCGCCCGCGATCAGCCCGCTCGTGCTAAGCAAGGTGAACGAGATCACCATGGTCCACATTACCGGATGGGCGAACGCGAAACTCACGAGGCCCGTCGTGTCGAAGTTCTCAACGATATCCGCACCCACCATCGCGCGCAACAGGTTGCGAATCCACGGCGTCTTCATGACGCTCATGTATTGTTCCATGTCCGTCGCGTGCACTGCATTGACGAACACGATCACGAACAGACACAGCAACAGCATGGTGCCGAAACCGAAGAACGCATAATCGCGCCACGCTTTGTACATCAGATGCTTCGACACGTTTATGCCTTCTCGCTTGACGCCGCTGCGTTGGGGTTCGTTTCGTAGAGCTGGTGGAACAATTCCTCCAACGTCGGCGGGCCGATCTCCACATCGCGCGGCTTTACGGCCTGCAACCATTCGAGTAACTGAGGCGTCTGCCCTATCCACGTACCGACGATACGACCGTCGTGGCTTATGCCGCGTTGAAACGTACCGGTGTTCGGCGTCGGCAGTGCCGCACCGTTGGCCATCGCCAGCGCCACGCGGCGCGGCGCTTGGGCCCGCAGGTCCACAATCGTGCCGGTTTGTACGGCCACGCCGGCGCGAATCACGCACACGCGTTCGCACAGCAGGTCCACTTCGCTAAGCGTATGGCTCGAAAACAGCACGGTGCGACCATCCTGTGCGACGCGGCGCAGCTCGTCGTAGAGCGCCTGCTGCATCAGCGGATCGAGGCCGGTCGTCGGCTCGTCGAGAATGAGCAGTTCGGGTCGATGCATCAACGCCTGAATGATGCCGAGTTTTTGCTTCATACCACGCGAGTAAGCCCGAATGCGTTTTTTCAGATCGAGCCGAAACACGGTCGTGAGGCGGTCGATTTCAGCGTCGAGATTGCCGCTGCGGATGCGGGCGCAGAGTTTTAGGAACGCCGCTCCTCGAAGGCTACCTTGAAATTGCACGTCGCCGGGCAAGTAACCAACGCGTGCATTAATCGCGGTCGAATCCTTCCACGCATCCATGCCCAGAACGTTGGCGGTGCCCGCGTTGCGCCGCAGCAGGCCGAGCAGAATTCGAATCGTTGTCGACTTGCCCGCACCGTTGGGGCCGAGGAATCCGAAGATCGATCCGCGCGGTACCGTCAGATCAAAAGCGTTGAGTGCCTTGAAGGCACCGTAGCTTTTCTCCAGCTTTTGGATCGTGATAACGTTTTCCAACCCGAACGTCCTCTAATGCCGAATGTATCGCATCAAGCGATCAGAATATCGATTCTAGTGCCCCAAGTATCGATTGGCTGCGCAATCAATCCCCCTTCGATTCTTTGACCAAGCGGGCGTTGCGTCGCCACATCTCTGGCTTGGCCCGGCTGGTGGCGCGGCCTTTGTTCATCGAGCGAATCTCCGCATCGGTACGATCCAGCAATCGATCGAGTTCGGGCGCGACATGGTCAACGTCTGTGGGGGCAAACCGCGACTCCTGCGTTTCCCGCTGCCAGTGATTGAAAGGGCAGACGGCCTGGCAATCGTCGCAGCCAAAAACCCAGCCGTTAAGTTGATGATCGAGTGGCGACTCGATTTCGCTGCGGTGTTCGATGGTGAGATACGAAATGCAGCGCGCCGCGTCCATCTCGTACGCAGCCGGAAACGCGTCGGTCGGGCAGGCGTCGAGGCAACGCGTGCAACTGCCGCAATGGTCGGTCATCGGTTCGTCGAGCGGCAACTCGACTTCCAGAAACACGACGCCCAAAAAGAAGAACGACCCCCAATGCGGGTTGAGCACCAGCGTGTTCTTGCCGATCCATCCGATGCCCGCGCTTAACGCCAACTCGCGTTCGATCACGGCGGCCGTGTCCACGCAAATGCGATGTTGAATCTCACGATCGAGCGCCGATTGGAATTGCGCCATCACTTCGCCGAGTTTGTCGCGCAACACGCGATGGTAATCTTCGCCCCAGGCGTAGCGCGCGACGCGACCATATCGCGCGTCACCATCGCGCGCTTCCGGCGCCGCTTGCTGAAAGTAATTCAATCCCACGACCAACGCCGAGCGCGCCCACGGCAACCAACTTGTCGGATCGCGCCGCGAAGCCGGATGGTTATGCATGTATGCCATCGTTCCGGCGCGGCCCACAGCTAGCCATTTGTCAAAATAGGTACTGTGTTCGATCGGACCGGGCCGACAGATGCCGGCCATCTCAAAGCCGACGACTCGGGCAATCTGCTTCAACTGTTCGGCTTGTTGCTTTTGGTTCACGCTGCGTCGCAATCTGGGGCCATGGTTTCTTAGAATATTCGCGAACCAGCGCGATTGACGATTTAAGCGTCCGCATCGTCGACGCGAACCGCCGAATCCGATTGACAGCCCTTGGCTCGGTTCTTACATTCACTTTCGGTCATACGCTTCGGAATTTCAACGGGAACGAGGTACAAATGCCGTTTAATTTTGATTGGTGGTTCTCCACGCCCTACTTGTCGCGCCTCGAAGAAGCCAAACGGCGCTGCGGCCTGACGCACTTCCCCGCGCTCAAGCCCGAAAAGGCGGCAGAAGACAAGAAGTTCGCGCGGTTTATCAGCGAACTGGAGGTTCGCACGATCCTTTATTTGCGCGACGGTTTTTCGTATGAGATCAAGGAGATCATCGAGCAACCCACGACTTCGACGCTAACTTTTGAATGTATGCCCGCCGACGACGCGTATAAGGTCGGCTGCTTCGTCGTTACTGTCCCGTTTGAAGACATCATTCGCGTCGAAGTTTTCGCCGTGCACCCGACCGAGAAGCCAGAGGACCTGCCGTCGATCAAGGGCTTCGCCAGTTCGCAAGCGCCGCCGGTACAAGGCCCGCCGACCAAAGATCGCACGGCGCGAGCCGAGCCAGCCGAACCGGCGGAAGCGCCGGCGTCCACGTTGGAATAGACCCACACGCTCGCATCGAGCCGGTGTGCCGTTACCGGCGCGCGAGCATGCGAAAGAATTGGGCGTTACGACGTTGCCGTTGCATACCCGATCAGTGCCAACCGAAACGCGGCATATCCGACCAATACGGTAAACGCCAAACGAATCCACACGAGCGGCCACTGGTGCGTGCGCGACGCGCCGATCCACGCTCCCAAGATGGCCGTTGGGATCAGGTACGCCGCCATTCGTAATGCATCGCCGACGGTGAAGCCGTGCGTGGATAAGTGGCAGTTCTTCAAGATTGCGCCCAACACACTCGACAACAAAATTGTCGCCGCTGAGTTTGCGATGCAGCTTCGCAGCGGCAACTTCAAAACCGACTGTTGCAGCGGCACGGCCACCAAGCCGCCGCCGATGCCAAGCACGCCGCCTAGCAAACCAGTGGCCAGGCCGATAACGCCCACCAACGGCCCGTTGCTGCTCACGTCAGCCTGCGCTTCAGTTTTATCTTCGCCCTTACGCCCGCGCCGCAGCCGCTTCACATTCGCGTACAACACGTAGAGCAAGAACGCGGCAAAGGCGATCTGAAGCCAACCTTGTCCGCTGCCTCGAAACACGGCCAGCTCGCTGATCAACACGCCAACGATTGAGCCGACCAGCGCCAGCGGAACCATCCACCATAGATACGCCGGCAGTAGTGCGCGTGCCTTTAAATGCCGCCAAACGGCCGGTGCGACGACGAAGAAATTTACGATCATGGCCGTCGCCTGATACAGGTGCTGCTTCTCGGGGCCGCCGCGCATGACCAACGCCGGAATCATGACGAGCGAGCCGCCGATTCCGAGCAAGCCGCCGCAGAACCCAGCCGCCAGCCCCAGCAATATCAGAAACCATTCATCCGCCATGCCGCGACCTTAGCCCAACGCGTTGCAATCGACCAATTGCGGCCCGAACGCTACCATTCCGACCTCGACGAACACGATGCTTCAAACGATCCTCGACAACGCACCGCGGCTGATCGCGATTCTGATTCTCACCGGCATCAGCGGTTTGATTTCCGCCAGTGAAACGGCGCTGTTCAGCCTATCGCGCCAACAGCTCAATCGCATTCGCCACGCCAACCTGCGCAGCAGTCACCTCGTGATCTCGCTCCGCGACCGACCGAGCGAACTCCTCTCGACGGTCCTGCTGTGCAACATCTTCGTGAACATTCTGTTGTATTCGATACTGGGCGTGACGGCCGGGCGGTTGGCTGCCGACTCACCGCTCGGTGGGATTATCGTCGGCGTCGTGGGCTTTTTTCTGGTGCTGTTCGGTGCCGAGATTATTCCCAAGCTCGTGGCCTTTACGCATTGCGAGGCGCTCGCGCCGGTCGTTGCTCTGCCGCTGCGCGGGATGGAGCTTGTTACCAGTCCGCTGCGTTGGGTGTTGAGTTCGCTATTCGTAACGCCGCTGACGCGCATCTTTAATCCGCAGGGTGAATCCAACGTCGGTGCGGATGATTTGCAACGCCTCCTCGATATCGGCCAGCGCGAAGGGTTAATCGACAACCGCGAGAACCTGCTGCTCCACCAGATGCTCGATCTGTCCACGCTGCGCGCAAGCTCGGTCATGACACCGCGCGTAGACGTCGTGGCGATGGACGTTAACGAATCGACGGACACGTTACGCGCATTGATCAAACAACATCGACTGCTCCGCATCCCCATATACGACGGTCAAATCGACAACATCCTCGGCATTGTTTCGGCCAAACACGCCTTGCTAAACCCGAAGGCGAAAGTGCGCGACATGATCCGGCCGGTGCGCTACGTGCCCGAGCAAGCAAGTTGCGAAGCGATTCTCCGGCATTTCCGTAAAACGAATACGCAATTGGCGTTGGTCGTAGATGAGTACGGCGGGCTGGCCGGGTTGGTGGCGATGGAAGACGTCGTCGAAGCGATCGTCGGCGAATTGCGCGCTCCGGAAGAACGGTCGGACCTTCCCGCATTGAAGCAAACCGACGACACGACGTTCATGGCCGACGCGTCGATCGACGTGCACGACTTCCGTCGCGCGTTCGGGCTGCCTGCGGAGGAAACGCGCATCCACACGCTCGGCGGGTTGATCGTGCAGGAGTTGGGCCGGGTGCCGTGGACCGGTGACGAAGTGCAAATCGGCGGCGTACGGCTGACAGTCACACATATGCGCGATCGCCGCATCTTGCGCGTACGGATTGCGTTGGCCGATCCGATCGACCCCAATCCCGATCTGACGATTCTGCTCGCGCAAGTGCCGGAAACGGCGGACACACCGAAGCCACCTGCCGATGCAGAACCCGGAGGTAACGACACATGATTGCCGTTGCCACCACGTTGGCCATTACGGGCTACTTGCTGTGCTGCCTGATCGCGATTGCGCTCTCCGGCATTTACAGCGGTTCGGAAACGGGCATCTACAGTCTGAGCGTGACCAAATTGCGCCTTGACGCACACGACGGTAAACGCGACGCGCTGCGCCTCGAACGGGCAATGGCCGACCGTGCGAACCTGCTCTTTGCCACGCTTGTCGGTACCAACATTGCAAACTACTTCGCGCCGTTCTGTTTAACGGCCGTGTTCGTGCTCACGTTGAATCATGATGACATTGCCGCGCGCGAACAACAGGCTGAGCTTTACGCCACGCTCATTTTGACGCCGTTGGTCTTTATCTTCGGGGAAGTCGTACCGAAGAATCTGTTTCACTCGTCTGCCGACGTGTTGATGCGGCGCTACTCGCGTTTTGTCACGGCGGCGTTGGCATTTTGTCGCTACACGGGCATTAGCCATTTGCAGCGTGCACTGACGTATTCGATTACGCGCATCCTACGCGGTCCACGTGCCGTCGATCATGCCATGCGCAGCCGCGCCGAGATTTATCAACTCTTGCGCGAGGGCGCTGCCGAGGGCATCATGAGTAGTGCCCAGCGCAATATGATGGAGCGCATCCACCGGCTAAACACGATGGCCGTGCGCGAAGTGATGGTGCCGTTACGCGGCGTTGTTTCGCTCTCTGCCAATATGAAGCGAGCGGATATCGAAGACCGCCTGTCGCAGGCACGCTATTCGCGCTTGCCGGTGTTTAAGCACAAACGCGATAAAGTGGTCGGCGTCGTGCACATGTTGGAAATCCTCTACGCAGAGCCGTCGCAAACGATGGAGGACCTTTCGCATCCGGCCATTCTCATTCCCGATCATATCAACCTGATCGACGCCCTTGCGACGCTGCAGGAAGAATACGCCCGCATGGCGATCGTCACCGACCCGCGTGGTCGTTGCGCCGGCATCGTGACGGTGAAAGATCTCGTCGAAGAAATCACCGGCGAGATTCAGGCGTTCTAACTTTGGGTGCATAAAAAAACCGGAGCTTCTCAAGTTAATGGGAAGCCCCGGCCTGGTGGGAAGACCGTCCCCAAGTCGCTGTTCGCGACAGGGACGGGCAGTGGGTCGATGTAGGTATCCGCCGACGACATCGACCGAAATTGAACCGGCGCGTCGAAAGCGGACCATTCAAAACTCGGATCGGACCAGCACGCGGTAACCATTAGTAAAAAAGGGGCTAACGATGACGCATAGGCAGGTGCGGTGCGATAAAACCGGCCCGGTCGCGGCCGGAAATGCTTTTCCGATGATTATGTTCAAGGCGAGAATTTGCGGTTTGGCGGCGAAAAGCGAGCGAATAGACGGCGATGTGCCTTAGCTTTGAGCCCGTTCGGCGGCTTGGCGAAACAGATTCGACAGGTTGCGGCGGCACTGCTCCAACGTCGGTGCCTGCCCCGGTCGCGGCACGCAGACGAAGTCAAACCCGGCGGGCAAGTTTGGGAGCTCCAGTCGAAAAGCCTCGCGAAGTAGCCGTTTGAGCCGCACGCGCTGAACGGCGTTGCCGCACCGCCGCCCGACCGACAGCCCGAGCCGCGCGTACGGCAACTCATTCGGCATCGCGTAAACGACGAGATAACGATTGCCGGCAGAATGTCGGCCGCCAAAGACGCGCGCAAATGCCTTGCGACCTGACAGACGCGTGCGTTTCGGAAATCGGTAGCTTTCGGCCATTATGCGTTCAAACCCGTGAATGCTGCGGCTCCTACATCACCGCATTCCAGTTTCTGCCAATCTTCCGTCGATTTTAACGGCAGATAGAGACTTGCCATGACAGCACCGATCATCACCGCCATCATCCCGACGTACAACTCTGCCGAGGTTGTGATGCAGGCGATCGAATCCATCGAAGCGCAAACCCGCAAGGTCGATGAAATCATCGTCGTCGACGACGGCAGCCGCGACGACACGCGGACGCTGCTTTTCGATCGACCGGGCATTCGTTACGTGCATCAACCGAACGCCGGTGCATCCGCTGCACGAAATCATGGGGCAGGTTTGGCCAAGGGCGACTGGCTGGCTTTTCTGGATGCCGACGACACGTGGGAGCCGAAGAAAATCGAGCGACAACTGACCTGCGTTGGATCGCAAGGCGACGTTTCCGCATGCGTCACCAACGCGCGGGTTTGGTCGCCGAGTACCGGCACCTGGGTTGAGAGCCGTTGCAGCAACCGGAGCGATCGCAAGACGCTGCAACAGCAATTGTTGATACGCAACGTGTTCACCGGCATCTGCTCGTCGCTGTTGATTCGGCGGGAATTCTTCGAGCGCATAGGCGGGTTTGCAACGGGTAAGTGCAGTGAGGACCGCCGCATCGCTATTGAGATACTGCGGTTCGTCGACATTCATGTCGTCGAAGAAGCGTTGATCTGCCAGCAGCCCGGCCCCGCCCATTTTCGCAATCCGGAAACGCATCGCCGTCATATGCTCGAGTTGCATCGCGACTATCGCGGGCTGTTTGGCGAGTTGAATGCAAGCCTCGGAATGAGATTGCGAGCGATGTCGCGACTCCACGAGCGCAGCGGCATGCATTATCTTGAGAACGGCGATTTGGCAGCGGCGATTTACGATCTTGGCTTTGCAGCGGCCTTGTGGCCTTGGCAGCCGAACCCGTGGCGCGTGTTTATCAATGCAATGCTGGGGCGGGCCATTCGCAAACCGACGGTAACGGACTCGACGGTTGCGTGAGCTTCCTGACAGAGATTACATTCACTCGCATACCTCAGGCTGGCAATTCTTTATCCATCAAGATATCTAAGTCTTCTTAATTTCAATTGATCGAATTTGGTTACTTGTGCTTCTTGGTTGTCGTGTAAACTGCTCGCGAACGCGGATGGTTTCGTTGAAACATGCGAAATCAACTGCCCCCTACTCATCGTGATGCAGGACACGCTAACACATGAACGGCAAATCCTTCGGTCGCTCGTCGCCCCACCCGGTGAAGCAAATATGTTTATTCATCCTTACCACATTGAGCCTGCTCGTCGCCGCAGCAACGGGTTGCAATCGGGAGCCGCTGGGCGTGTATGACGTACGCATGCATCGCGATATCGCGTTTGTCGAACGCGACGGTACGCCTGTCTACATGAATATCGCCGAGCCGGTTGATGCCAAGGGCGAACGCCCCGCCATCCTTTGGATTCACGGCGGCGGATGGGCCGGCGGCGCGCGGCATAATTTGAACTATTTGGCACGCTACACAGCGTCGTTGGGCTTGGTGTCCGCAAGCACCGACTACCGATTAACGGTCGATGACCACCACTTCCCCGATCAATTGCACGATGTTGCGGCCGCTTACGATTATCTCTGCGAACAAGCTGAGCAGTACCACATCGATACAAAACGTATACTTGTCGGCGGTGATTCCGCCGGCGGCCACCTCGCGCTGTTACTCGGGTTGTGCAGCAACCGTGAACTGATGGGGCGCGCGAAGCCCGTGCCCACGCAGCCGCCAATCGCGGGCGTCATCAATATCTACGGCCCGACCGACCTACGCCCAATGTACACCGAAGACCCGACGGCGTTCATTTTGCAATCGCTATTGCGCGGTTTGATGGACTGCAAACTTCCTGAAGAACCCGAGCGATGGAAAGCCGCGTCGCCCGTCGCGCACCTATCCAAATCCGCACCGCCCATCATCACCATTCACGGCGAATTCGATTCGGTCGTGCCATACGAACAAGCGGTCATGCTCGACGACGCATGCCAAAAACTCGGTGTCGAACACAACCTGATTCGGGTTCCGCTGGCCGAACATGGGTTCGTTGCGCTACCGCGCTCGGCGGAAATGGCCAGCGTGTTGCCAGTGATATCGCACTTTATTGGTAAGACGGTGGGTGGTTGATAGGCGAACGCGACCCAACACCATAGCGAATCGCTTCATTCGCAAATCTTCCAAACACTAAACTTATACAACTCGGTCTCGGGTTCGCGCCACGCATCGGGCCCCAAGTCGGCCTTCTGCGCGCACAGCGTTGATAGAAACATCTGCTGATCCCAACCCAATTCCTGCCCTACATCCGGCAAAAAGCAACCGCGATGCCCGTCGCGTTCCAGAAGAACGCCTTCGCGACCGAATTCGAAATCGAGCGGATCGCTTAATTTCACCAATGGCGAAAGCACCGATACTTCGATGCGAATACGTGGCACCTCATTTGACGAAACCGGCATATCGACAAAGCGCGGATCGCGCAAACTCGCCTTTGACATATCCGTCAACGTTTCGACAAATCCCTTTTCGCCAGAAAACGTGCCGATACAACCACGCAGCGCTTCACCGTTGCGGAGCGTCACGAACAGTCCGTTGTGTGGGATGACCTGCAATTCCTCTGCAAATCGCAACGTTGGCGAGTCGCCGTTCAGTTCGGCAGACATGATGTCGCGCGACAACACAAGAATGCGGGCGGCGTTTTCTTCGGTTTGATAACCTAGCATGACCCTAATTCGGATAGCGCGGGGCGGCGCCAAGATCGAGCAGAGCCTTAAACACGCCCGGCGCGCCGGGGTTAATCGCATACGCGCGACGCAAATGCTCGATGGCTTTCTCGCGGTTGCCGATGCGCACGTAAAAGCGACCGATCTCGGCATGCGGAGCGGCCTCATCCGGCGCGACGGCGACCGCCTTGATCAACGACAATTCGGCATTGTCCAAATCGCCCGACGTTGAATATTGTCGCGCTTCCACGATGAGCTTCTTCGACTGAAACGCCGATTGGGTCGCCACCCATCGAGCGATGTCGTAAGCCGCCTGATGCTTACCGCGAAGCTTCAACGCATCGGCCTTTCCCTGCACGGCGCGGCTGTAACCCGGGAAGCCGGCCAACGCCTTTTCAAACGTCGCAATCGCGCGGTCGCAATAACGCAGCGCCCCGGGGAGGTCGTCTTCGCTGAATTGCCGATCGGCCATCGCCAGATAACACTTGCCGATGAGATACGACGGCTCGGGCCGCTCGGGGTCGATCTCCTCGGCATATTCGTACATGCCCAGCGCTTCGGCATAGTGCTCGCGGTCGTATTCGGCGTTACCTTCGGCAAGGGCGTCCTTGAACTCGGCCTTATCCGAAACGCAAGCGAACTGGCCCAGGCCGAGCACTAACGCGAGCGCCCAAAGCAGTATGTTTCGCGACGTTCGCAATCTCATGTCGGGTTCTTTCATCGTTGATACCTGCGGGCGCGTGTGCATCGCCCTGCGACCGAACCAAGGTTACCATAGCAAATGCTAATGGCCGACGAAGCCCCGGACAAGCAAATTGAGACCGCCCCCCGCCGGTTTGTCGTGCTGCACCATACCGGGCATCCAACGGAGCCCGATCATTACGATCTGATGATCGAAACCGATGGCGGGCTGCAGACATGGCGCGCAATGGTCGCGCCCGATACAGTCGCAAACGAGTGCGCATTGCAACCACTGCCAACTCACCGACGTGACTATCTCGATTACGAAGGGCCAGTTTCAAACAATCGCGGACGCGTGCGTCGGCACGATTCGGGCACTTGCACGATCGTGCGTCACGCAACCGGTTTGGAAGTTCGATTCAACGGTGAGCGACTGACCGGTAAGTGCGTAATCTCATCCGAACCGAGCGACGGTAATCGCGCTGAAACCGTTCGACTACGACGCGGCGTCTAACGCGGCAACGGCGTAACGTCGAGTTCGAGCACGCCATCCAACACGCGTACATCCGTCACACGATAACGCGTGCCGCCGTTCTGCCAGCGGCCCTCAGCACCGATCCGCACACCCGAGTCGATGTCGCCGCGAATCGTCGGACTGCCGCGCCATGCTTCATCAAATGCATAATCGACGCGTGCTTGTTCGCGCCACTTCTTCGGAATCGTCGGTGCCGGCAGCGATCCACACGAGATATCGCCTAGCCGCAACACGATCTCGTCATCTTCGTAGGCAACCGTGACCTCGGCCGATACGACAGCGCCGATGCCGGCCACCTGACCGCGTGCACCTAAATGTATCTCGCCGGGTAGAAAGCGAATGAAAGGATCTTTCAGCGCGACGGGCAGCCCATCATCCACGCGCGGATATATCTCGTGGCGCATGGCGATCCACTGATTCAGATACTCATCGTAAATGCGATAAGTAAACGGCTTGCCCGCAATCAAGCTATGCGTAAACGCCTGCTCGGCGTCGGTCAGCAAGTTTCGAATATCTTGCTTCTCGGCTTCGGTCACCGGCGGCGGCTGCGGTTCGTACCAAGTCGGCGTGCGAAAGGCCAGATACACCACGAGCAACACGATCGACGCAACGATGCCGATGGATATCAGCAAGATGCGTAACCAACGCCTGCGCGGTTTCTGCTCGGAAATGGATGCCTTCCCTGACATGCCGAGATACTCGCGTTGCATGGGTGCGATTGTCAAGCGACCGCGCAGCTCACAGATTCGCGTAAGCTGTGGTTTGACCTTACGTTAATAACACACATAGAATCCAAATGCACACACCGACCGACGCCCGCCCGCTGCCGACGGGCGGCCCGTCGCAAAGCTAGGGTCACGATCCATGAACAATCGCATTGCCGGGCTAACCATAACCGCCGTATGGCTGGTGCTCATGGCCTTGCTGCTCACGCGCGATGTGATTCCCTATTGGTACGCACAAGAGCCCCCGGCGGATCGCATTCCCCGCACCAACCATCAAGTCGCCATTTTTAACGCCGCCGGCGATCGCGTTGGCACCAGTTGGGTGCGAACCGTCCGCAATGCGCAGGCACAATCGGTTTTCGGTAGCACGCTCATCGATATGGAGCGCGTCTCCAACATTCTGCCCGTGCAAGGCCTGTTGCGGCTCGAATCCACGCTAACGTACAACGAGGACAACGACCTCGACGATTTTCTGTTCATCATGGATGCAGGCGGCATGATCGCCAAAGTCCACGGCGAGCGCTATAACGAGGAGTTCGCCTGTTTGGCCGAGTTCGGCCAATTCAAGCGGCAATTGGCCCTCGATGCACGCATGTCGTCGTTTATCTCCGATGGCATGCGACCATTCACGCATCTGTCCGGCCTCGATGTTGGGCACACGTGGCGCTTGCGCTTGCTCGACCCGATTGCGCTATTGACGGAGCGCGAGGTGCGGTTTCGCGTACAGTTGGTGCGCGTGACGGCGCGCGAGACCATCGAACATCACGGCGAAGATGTTGAGTGCTTTCGCATCGAAACCGAGCAGACAGTCGCCTGGGCCGATGATGACGGCCATATCATCCGACAGGAAGTCACGATCCCGCTATTGGGTCGATGGACGATGATTGACGAACCATACGACGATGCCGCGCGGCGCAGCGGTAACCCGCGCCCTTATACCGATGAAAACGACGCGCCGACCGATACCAGCGCCGTCGATAGCGCGTTAAACACCGTCCGTTCGCTTATCAATTCCCAAATCGATAACGTTTCGCCGCAACCTACCAAGGAATAGTTCAAACTCATGGCCGTACAAGTCGACAACGTTTCAAAATGCTACGGACGTTTGCGTGCGGTCGATGGCGTTTCGTTGGAAGTTAAAAAAGGCGAAGTGTTCGCGTTTCTTGGCCCCAATGGTGCGGGCAAGACCACGACGATCAAAATGATCACGGGGCTGATTCAGCCGGATTCGGGTTCGGTCACGGTTTGCGGTCAGCAAATGTCAACTGACAACCAAACGGCCAAGGGCCATTTGGCGTACGTGCCGGATCAACCCTTTCTATATGGCAAGCTAACGGCGCGCGAATTCATGCGCTTCGTGGGCGAGATGTATGGCATCGAAAAAGACGCACTGAAGCGGCGCATCGAACATCACATGGAACAGCTCGCCGTTACCAAATACGCCGACCAACTCGCCGAAGGTTATTCGCACGGCATGAAGCAGCGCGTGGTGCTGGCGGCCGCATTGTTACACGAGCCCGAAGTGCTCGTCGTCGACGAACCGATGGTCGGCCTCGATCCGCGCACGGCGCGGCGCGTCAAAGATATCTTTCGCGAATGGGCCGACGCCGGGCGGTCGGTGTTTATGTCGACGCACACGCTCGACGTGGCCGAAGCAATTGCCGATCGCATCGCTATCATCAATCAGGGGCGCATCGTCGCGTGCGGCACGCTGGATGAACTGAAAGCCAAGGCCGCGCGCGAACATCGGCTCGAAGACATCTTCCTCGACCTTACAAACCCCGATGGTCCGCCCGAAATGGAAGAGGCCCACATCACAGAACCCGCCCCACGCCCGACGGTCGAAAACAGCCCGATTGAAACCGTACCCGACGCCCCACCCGCATGAGCGACATGCCGCTGATCCAACCCGGCCAGTCACCGAGCTTCGGCATCCTGCTGAGGCTGAAGCTGTCCATTCTGCGCAATCGCCTGCGGCAACTGACCGACCAAACACCGCTGCAATTGCTGATGGTGTTGGCGTTTTTGGCTGTCATCTGGCTTGGGCTGTTTATGGTGTTTGACTACGTGCTGATGTTTATCCGTCGCTTTGAAAAAGAAGCGATCATCGCATTGCCGTATGTGTTTCATATTTTCTTTTTCTCGATGACGCTGCTTCTGGCGATCTCGACGGCAGTCTTGGTGTATGGTGGGTTGTTCGCGCGCGAGGAACCGACGTTTCTGCTCACCACACCGAACAGTCCCCGCAATATCGTAAGTATCGTCTATCTCGAATCGCTATTTTTCTCGAGTTGGTCGCTGCTGCTATTGGGCATTCCGTTGATGCTCGCTATCGGTAAGGTGCAGGGACTGCCGTGGCATTTTTATCTCACCTTTGCGGTGGCATTTCTTGGGTTTATTCCAATTCCCGGCGCGATCGGCTTGGTCATGGCCTTAGCCGTCGCGCGGTTTCTACCGCACTTGGCGAAGCGCACACTCGTGATCGTCACGTCCGGCATCGTGCTGCTGGGAATATATTGGTGGCTGCGCGCGTGGATGACCACGAGCCAAAACGGGCTATCGCAGGAATTTGTCCGCCGCGTGTTGGGTGAGTTGGCGTATATCAAGTCGGCACTGTTGCCGTCGGCCTGGGTATCGAAGGCGATTCAATTCTCGATTCAGGACAACCCGCTTGAGGCAGCGTTTTATTTGGCCATAACCGTTTCGACGGGCGTTTTCCTGAGTTGGTGGTCCACGGTATTCGTCGGCGCGAAGTTCGCCCGCGCGTTCGGTTTGGCGCAGTCGGCAGCTACGCAAACGCGACGCTACAGCGGGTGGGCCTCGGCGGCGCTGACGCGCGTGATGTTTTTCTATCTGCCGCTACGCTTACGCGGTGTGATCCTCAAAGACGTGCGTCACTTCCTGCGTGACCCGTTGCAATGGACGCAGTTAGCAATTCTCTTCGGCTTGCTCGCGCTATATCTGTTCTATCTGCCGCGCACGCATCCTTATGGTTTTGAAGGTGGGTTCCAGAAGGTGCTCTGCTTCATGAATTTCATTGCGATTACGTTGATCCTCTCGACGTTTACAAGCCGCTTCGTCTTTCCGATGATTTCCTTGGAAGGCAAACAGATTTGGCTCGTAGGCCTGTGGCCCATAAGTCGCCGCGAAGTCGTCTGGGGCAAGTTCTTTTATGCGTTAACCGTCACGGCCTGCGCGGCACTACCGGTCACGATCTTGTCGATCAACGCCGTCGAAGCACACGGCAGTTTGGGTTGGATACAACTGTTGTTAACGCTCGCATCTTGTTTCGGATTGTGCGGGCTCGCAATCGGATTGGGCGCACGGTTCCCGAACTACAAGGAACCGAATGCCAACCGCATCTCGTCGGGCTTGGGCGGCACGCTCAATCTCATCGCGTCCGTCGCACTGGTCGCGCTCAATGGCGTGTTCTTTGGGGCCGTTTGCTTCTATTCCCAACAGGCTGAAAGCGACGGCGCGGAACTAACGGCCAAGATCATCGGTCTGAGCAGCTTGGGCTTCTTAAGCGGTGTCGGTGCTGGCACGGCGGCGATTATGGTCGGCGTTCGTAGATTTCGCGCCCAAGAGTTTTGATTTCGCCTAGAATCTGCTCGTCACACCGCAAACATATATACCCCACGGACACCACCGAATGCATCGCCTCGCCGTTAGCTTAACGCTCATAGTCGTCTCGCTGTTTACGACAGTTCGCACGATGGCGCACGACCTGACGGCCACACATGCGTTGGTCACGTTGCGAACCGACGGCGGCTATGTGGTCGACATTCGCGCACATTGGGATGCGTTAGCACTGGGTATGCCCGTGGCTACGCCCGCCGAACGCGTTGTTGAGGAACTAACCGCTCTGTCGCCGGAAGACTTTGACTCGACGTTGGCGGACCTGAAGCGGCTCATCCAAATGCGCACGCGCCTCGAATTTGACGGCGACAAGCAACGCCCGACCGTCAGCTTCCCCGATTATCAAACAGAGCGCATTGCGGAATTGACAGAAGCCAGCGCGCTCGGTTACACAGCACGCTTGGAGGGCCGCATCCCCGACGGTGCAACGGAAATGACCTTTGCGATGTCGCGTTCGTTCACCATCGTTCGCGCCACCATCTGTGATGAAACCAGCGGCGCTACGTCGCAATATGTGCTCACGTCTGGTCAGCGCACGCTGCCGTTAACGTTGGGAGCCGAACCTGCCGCGGCGCAGTCCGTCGATGATATGCGCACCGTGATCGGCCGCTATTTGGTATTGGGCTTCGAACACATTCTGCCCAAGGGCTTGGATCATATTTTGTTCGTTCTGGGCCTGTTCTTATTGTCCACCAAGCTCGGCCCGCTGTTGTGGCAAGTCTCGGCGTTTACATTGGCCCATACGTTTACGCTGGCGTTATCGATGAACGGGGTGGTAGCCTTGCCGGCTCATATCGTCGAACCTTTGATCGCCCTATCGATTGCCTACGTCGCAATCGAAAACCTATGCACGACCAAACTCACGCGCTGGCGCCCCGCGCTGGTGTTCGGCTTTGGCCTTTTGCACGGCCTCGGCTTTGCGGGCGTGCTTACCGAGTTGGGATTGCCGAAGGATCAGTTCGTTCCGGCGCTCGTCGGCTTTAACATCGGCGTTGAGTTCGGACAGTTGGCCGTCATTTTGGCGGCGCTGGCGTTGGTAGGCTGGGCGCGCAACCGATCCCGGTATCGCAAAGCGATTGTTATTCCGGGGTCATGCGCGATCGCGGCCATGGGCTTGTTTTGGACGGTGCAACGAACGTTCGGGCTATAAGGCGCTTGTTACCATTCCGTAATCAATACGCGTGTGCCCGAACGCGTGGCGTCAAACACCTTGATGACATCATCGTTCTTTAGCCGTACGCAACCGTGAGAGGCCGGCGTACCGATTTTGTCTTCTTCGGGCGTACCGTGGATATAAATATAGCGGTCATGCGAGTCGATTCCCGGTCCACGGTTAATGCCGCGTTCCAAACCGCGGAGCCACATGATGCGCGTAAGCACCAAGTCTTTCTCCGTGTCGTTTTCAGGCGTCCAATTGTAATTCTGATACTCGCGCGAAACGAAGACCGCGCCCTTGGGCATGCCGTCACCGATGCGCTCGTCAATCGCGTGCCAACCTAGCGGCGTCTTAAATGAATTCTCGTGATTACCCGTGCCCTTTTCGCCTGTCGAACATGGGTACACAAACTTCACGCGCCGCCCCTTGATGCCGATGAGCTGCTGCCGCTCGACCGACACCCATATGCCCAGCCGATCGCCAACGCGTTCGCGCCAGCCGACTTCGCACAATCTCGTTTCAATATCCTGCGGCAACGTCGCCGCCGGCGCAATCTGGTGGTGCGGCTCCACATCGCCCGCCGATGTTTGGCAACCGTGATTTACGACGGGAACGAACATCATGGTCAATGTAAAAAAGAGGATTCGGTGCGACGTGTATGTGTATGGAAACTTGGCCCGGATACTTCGGCGGTTTAGCATCTGACGCCTCCCTGCATGCAGATGAATCGTGTTATTCGGCCAAATTCTAGCCGAAACAACCGGCATGGTTCAAATCCAATCGAATCGCAATTCGCCGATCCGCCCGCGATTTTGAAGCACGTTTCGACTATCCTGCGGCTATCCGCAGCAACACCAAACCGGAGTCATCCATGAAGATTCGCCTCGTATTCATCATTCTGCTCATTCTCGCACCGGCCGCCCAAGCCGAAACCATCCGCGCTCTGTTTTGGAATCTCGAATCGGGGGAATCGAGCACGGCCTTTCTCGCCGCGCAACTCGTCGAAAAGCAGAACATCGACCTGTGGGGGTTCTCCGAGGTGCAGAACGCCGAAGTCCTCGTCGCGTTTTGTCGCGCATTGGAGAAGGCCAACCCCGGCGTTGAGTTCATGTGGCACGTCTCGCGCGACGGTGGCGGCGATCGGCTCGGCATCATTTATCGCACCGACCGACTGCAGGCCGTGCCCTATCGCGGCAAGGCGACGGTCGAAGACCTTGGCGAACACTTCTTCGAACTCGACTCGGTCAAGGCCGGTCACGATGGCCTACGCCCGGCATTGGGCGTACAACTTCGCACCAAGACGCGCGGCGAATTCATCGTGTTGGTCAACCATTTCAAATGTTGCTGGAACGGTCGATCTCGACGCGTGGGTCAAGCGGCGGCGCTAAACGCGTTCGCCGAGCAGTCACCTGGCGTGCCGATCGTTGCGGGTGGCGACTTCAATATTCCCATCAATCGCGAAGGAAAGAACGGCCCCGCGTTGGCCAAGCTCCGCGAGCGTTGGCAGTACATCGCCCCCGCCGAAACCGTCGGCACGCATCGCGGCGGTAGCATTCTCGACGCAGTGTTTATCCAGGGGCATGAGAAACTGTGGTTTGCCACGGCGAGCATTCGAGCGCGGGCCGGTGATGCCGTCGCCATTGGCAGCGAGTTCGACGACGACCGCGAACAAACGGACCACCGCCCGATCTTGCTGATACTCAGCGATCAGCCGACGGCGCAGATCGAAGCGCTCCGCCGTCGACTTGCAGAACTCGAAGCCGAAGCGAACAGGGTACGCGAGCAATTGAAGCAATTAGAAGCAAAAGCCAAAAAGAACTAGCTCGTCGGAGTTCATTGCCAAACGGTTAACGCGTTCACTGCGCCGGCGGCTCGACGATTTGAAACTCGGCCAACCCGACGACCGCCAAGATCGAAAAAAGACACAACGCTAAAAACGCCACACCGTATAGCGTTAGCATCGGTTCGACGATGCGTACACGGCGCCCCAAATGGCGCGAGAAGCGCACCGAGATCACACCGCAGACCCAGGCCCAATGCAAAATTAGGTGCACGATCACCAACACGGCGAACACACCGATCGATAGCGACTGCACCGTCTGCCAAGCGCTATAGTCGAACCCCCACAGCGACCAATCGGCGGCCTTCATCGGCGCGGGAAACACGAATTGCAAGATGCCGGTGATTGCCAGCACGGCTAGAAACACAATCAGCAGCGCCGTATCCAACCAAAAGTTGGTATCGTTTCGCGTCCACGGCAACGGTCGCGGTTGATAGGCCGCTTCGGCCACCGCCTTGGTTTCCGATTCTTTCGTGACGGGCTTTTCTATTTTCTCTGGGATCATCGTCGCCATGTAAAAAGCTCTTTCAATTTGCAGGCCAAAGCAAACCGCACAATCACGGTGCGACATAACTCGGCGTTCGAGCATCAATTCACATCGAGATACCGTCTTTTTCGGTTGGTTGCAATTGGATCAAAAACAAATACACAACTTCTAAAACGTGTGAACCATCGCAACTGCGCGAATTCCCGCACATAGGTGAAAAAAACACACCGCGATAATGAAATACAATTTTTCAAAAGGTTTGGCAGGATAAGGCTTTACCGCAAATCAGACATCGATATATTGTGGACCCATATTCAGCGTTTATCACCTTTGTTCAAAGGTGTAGTCACGCGTTTGCAAACGCAGGTAACGATTGCAATGAACTCCAACGAGATCAACGAGAAACTGACCGAGCTAGAACGGCTTCGCGCTCAGATGGCGCAGATCGAAGGCGAACTGGCCGCGGCCGGTCCGTCCGCCCAGTGGGTGCCGCAAGGTTTTTATACGACCTATCACATACTCGCGGGTATGACGATCGGCCTCATTGCCGCCATGGTGAGTCTGACGGCCAACGTCATCGGTAGCGTGATGTTCGATAAGTATCCGCTCGAACTCATCAAGATTTATCTCACGTTCCCCATGGGTGAAGACGCGCTCGCGCTCGGCACCACGGGCGATACGAAATATACCGGCTTCATTCTCGCCGCCGGTTGCGGGCTCTATCTCGTCACCGGCATGTTCGGAGGCATTCCGTTCCACATGATCCTGACGCGCTTCTTCGATCAGTCGAGCTTTGTCGTTCGATTCGTCGTTGCAACGATTCTCGGCCTCGGCGTTTGGGTGGTGAACTTCTACGGCATCTTGATGTGGTTGCAGCCCACGCTAATCGGCGGCAACTGGATCCTCGACATGGTGCCGTGGTACGTCGCAGTCTTTACGCACCTTGTGTTCGGTTGGAGTATGCTCGCCTTTAGCAACTGGGGGAGCTTTCAACCGCCGGACTACAGCCAACGAAACGTCGCCGCCAAACCCGGCTAGGCCAATTGAAAAAGTGCGACACTACGGCGACTTTTCGACCTCAATGAACTCAACGGCAACATTGCACTTAGCAGCATCCATCATGAATCGCCCGAAACTCTTCAGTATCTGCATAACGACATCGCTATTACTCGCATCGGTCGGTTGTTACGACCAGGCCGACGGCGAATTCGCCCGACCCAAAGACGACGGTAGCGACCGGCAACTGCATTCGCGTTTGGTCGCCGAGGGCAAGGTCGCCTACGAAACGCATTGCATCGGCTGCCACGGCGCCGAAGGCGATGGCGTTGGCGACGCGGCCGTGTTTTTGAACCCGAAGCCGCGCAACTTCCAGGTGGCGAACTTCAAGTTTACGTCGGTGCGCTCGGGACAGTTGCCGCTCGATGAAGATCTCAAACGCACGATTCGCCAAGGCCTTAAAGGCAGCTCGATGCCCGCCTTCGGTCAACTCTCCGACCACACGCTCGATGCGCTGGTCGCCTACCTAAAAACGTTCTCGCCGCGCTGGGATGAATCGGATGCGGGGCAACCGATCCCCGTCGTCTCCGATGAATTCCGTTACGACGACGATCGCCAAGCGGCCATCAAGCGCGGCGAAGTGATCTACCACGCATACGCATCGTGCTGGTCGTGTCATCCGGCATACGTCGATGGCGAAACGATCAATCAGTATCGGCGCGACCTCGGTTTTCCCGAGTTCATCGCCTTTCGTGACGATCTGCATCTCGGCGTCGGGAAAGACAACGTCGAAGGTCAACTCATCTATCCGCCCGATTTCAAACGCGATTACGTTCGCGCGGGTGCCGATTCGAAAACGCTCTATCGATCCATCGCGGGCGGCATCAGTGGCACGGCCATGCCTACCTGGGTCGGTTCAATGGCCTACGAAAATGAAGACGGCCAGCAGGTCGTCAAAGAAGAAGACATCTGGGCCATGGCGTATTACGTCGAAGAGTTGATTCGTCAGCGACCGAAAAAACTTGACGATCCCGTTGAGCCGCGCAATCGACCGCGCCCGATTTACTTGCACGGCGAACCGCCCAAGCCGGAAACACCCGACGACGCCGACGACAGCGAACTAATTGATGACATCGAGTTTTAGTCTCAAAACAATCCCACGGGAAAGTACATCAGGATGAGCCAATCCCAAGCATCTCAGAGCCGCGTCATCACGCCGGGAACGTTGGTGGACGAAAAGATCGTCCTCTACTTCCTTTGCCTGTCGTTGACCTACGTGGTCATCGCCATGTTGGCAGGCCTGCTCTACTCGTTGCAGTTCCTTCACATGTATCCGTTTCAGGATATCGAATTGTTTTCGCCGGGCCGCTGGCGCTTTGTGCACACGCAGGGCGTTGCATACGGCTTTATCGCCAACGCCTTTCTCGGTGCATTGCACTGGGCGATTCCGCGATTAACGGGCCACCCGGTCGCCAGCCGCAAGCTGTCGTGGTTCATTCTCATTGCATGGCAGGTCATCGTCTTAGCGACAGTCGTGGGCGTGCTGACGGGTGAGGCCCAAGCGTTGGAATGGGGCGAAACGCCGGTTTGGATCGACCCGGTCGCGATGCTCGGCCTGCTGCTCGTCGCGTACAACTTTTTGACGCCGATTGTGAAAGTTAAAGGCCCGATGTACGTATCGCTGTGGTACTTCATCGCCGCCTTCGTCTGGACGCCGATGGTGTACGCCATGGGTAACTTCCTACCCGAATACTTCATCGGCGGCTCGGCTGCTGGTGCGATCGGCGGCTTGTTTATTCACGACCTTGTCGGTTTGTTCGTCACGCCCATCGGCTGGGGTTTGATGTATTACTTCGTGCCGATCGCCTTGAAGAAACCCATCTGGAGCCACGGTCTCTCGCTGGTCGGCTTCTGGGGCTTGGCGTTCTTCTACCCGCTGAACGGGATTCACCACTTCCTCTACAGCCCGATCCCGATGTTCCTCCAATACGGCGCGATCATTTCGACCATTGCCGTCGAATTGGTCGTGACGACGGTCATCATCAACTTCTTCGGCACCCTGCGCGGTCGGGGCGACGCCCTTCGCACCAACATGCCCGTGCGTTGGTTCTACATCGGCATGGTGTTCTACTTCACCACGTGTTTGCAGTGTGCGTTCCATACCACGCTCATGTTCCAACGCATCATTCACTTTACCGACTGGGTCGTCGGCCACGCACACTTGGTCATGTACGGTGTGTTCGGCTTCTGGCTCAACGGTGTGATGACGTATTTGTTCCCGCGCGTGCTGCACACCAACGGCTGGTATAAGCCGCGTTGGAATTCGTGGCACTTCTGGCTCAGCGGTATCGGCATGCTCGTCATGTTCTTCGACCTCATGTCGGCCGGTCTGATTCAAGGCTTCATCTGGAAGGCCCTCGCCCCGTGGAGCGATTCGCTGACGGCGTCGGCACCTTTCTGGAAGATTCGCACTGTCGCCGGTGTCGCGATCATCATCGGCCAACTGTTCTTCATCGCCAACGTGATCATGACGTGGCGCAAGGCGTCGGAGCTACGTCCGAAGTCCTCGCCGTTCGATCAGACGCCCAGTCAAGAAACCCAAGAGCAATACGCCTAAGACGGAAGACCCGCAACGATGTTTGAAAGCAAATCAGGTATATTCCTCGTCGCCGGCTTCGGCTTCTTCATTCTCGCCTTCATCGTGATGGCGCTGATCCCGATCACCATCTACTCTGGCCAGCCCGAACAGACAGTGGAAGAAATCGCCGCACAAGGCATGACGCACGAGTTCGTCGATCTCGCCGAGCGCTATCCCGAGAAATTCAAGGAATACTTCGGCGAAGCCAACGAAGATGCGTTCGCCAAAGCCCTGCGCCGCGGTCACAAAATTTACGTCGGTGAAGGCTGCTGGCACTGCCATAGCCAGTTCATCCGCCCGGTTTCCAACGAAGAACAACGCTGGGGGCCGGTTTCATACGCCAGCGAATATCAAAACGAATTGCAGCGCCCCGTGCTGTTCGGCACTCGACGCGTCGGCCCCGATTTGATTCGCGAAGCCGCCCGCCGCAGCAACGATTGGCACGTCGCGCATTTTTATGAACCGCGTTGGGTCGTGCCGACGTCGGTCATGCCGTCGTACAAATGGTTCTACGACGCAGACGGCTATCCCAATCGCGACGGCATGTCGATCATCACGTACATTCAATGGCTCGGCAGTTGGCAACCGGAATATCCGTATTGGGATGGTCGCGGCCCGACGCCGTCGATGGTCATCGAAGAAGAAATCGGCAGCGACGACGACAATAATAATGATAGGGAGGAGGTAACCACCTCATGAAACCACCACCCTCATCGCGTAGCAAACGCTATACCGTCCTTGGCTTGGCTTTCTTATTGTTGGCTCCCGGCGCGTATGGTTTCACCGAAAAGCTGGTGCAGTTTGTTCGCACGCTTAACACCGACAACGAGGCCGGTTTTACGATTATTCCGATCTCGAACTATTTCCTGATCGCAGGCGGCATGGCCTGTATGCTGTTTTGGGCGATGTCCAACGGCATGTTTCGCGATATCGAAAAACCGAAATACACGATGCTGCAGCACGAAGCCGAGTTGGATGGCGGCTCGATAACGGAAGAGGAACTTTACGATGCATGATGCAACCGAACACACGTCGCCGCAGCAGGAAAACTCGTTCCACACGTACGAGACCCACAGCATCCCTTGGTACGTGCGCGCCATCTGGCTCGGCTTTTGGATCGGTGCCGTTTGGTACATCGCCGTCTTCGCCATCCCAATGGCCAAGGTCTTTTTCGAATAAACCGCTGCCGGTTCGTTCATCCCCCACCGGCCGCGCGTTAAGCTAGTACCCATGCCTGCGGCCTCTGCACTAACCCTTTCTCCCGCTGAGCGCGGCAGCGTGCCGTGCGCTTATTGCGACCTGCCCGTCCGGTTAAGCCGCACTGCCGCGCCCGATTCCGGCCCCGTCTATTGTTGCTACGGTTGCCGCTTTGCCGCCGACATCACTCAATCCCGCGGCGAGCACGGTCACGCCACGCTCATTCTCACGCGGCTCGGCTTGTCGATCTTCCTCTCGATGAGCGTGATGATTTTCAGCCTTTATCTGTATAGTCGCGACGCGTATTTCACCGACGCGGATGCAGCATCGACGACGGCCGGCGCGCTGACCGACCTGATGCGTTACGCGTCGCTGCTGTTTGCCACGCCCGTTTTCGTTTTGCTCGGCTTCCCGCTGATTGAAAGTTCGATCGAACAATGGAAGCGCGGCGTTGCTTCGACTGACGCGCTGGTCGTACTGGGCGTCGGTGCGGCGTTTGTCTTTTCTTTGCTCAACACGTTCAACGACGGATCGCACACGTACTTCGAATCCGTGTGTATGGTGTTGGTGTTGGTCACGCTGGGGCGATGGCTGGAAGCGACGGCCAAGTTGCGCGCTTCGGATGCAGCCAAGTCGCTGAGCGGGTTGCTGCCTGCGACCGTCGAGGTATACCGCAACGGCACTTGCGAAACAATCGCTACCGATACGCTACAAGTCGATGATCTTTTTTTCATTCCGGCAGGCCAACGCATCGTAGCAGATGGCGTAATCGAAAAAGGCAGCGCGGGCAGCGATGAATCGATCGTCACCGGCGAAAGCGTGCCGCAATTGCGAGCTCCCGGCGATGCGGTGCTTGCCGGCTCCACGGCCATCGATGGAGCGCTGACTATTCGCGCGACAGCCGTCGGTGCGGATTCGACGCTCGGCCATATCGAGGCCTTATTGGCAGCGGCGCGTCGCGAAAAGAGCGACTACGAGCGTCTGGCAGATCGCGTGGCGTCGTGGTTTTTGCCGCTGACCATGGTGGCGGCGCTAACCGTGGGCATCACCGTCGCGACACTCGTCAGCTTTGAAACGGGTTTACTGCGAGCACTCGCTATGTTGTTGATTGCCTGCCCCTGCGCGCTTGGCATCGCCACGCCCACGGCGATCTGGGCGGCGCTCGGCCACGCGGCTCGCATGGGCGCGCTCTGCACCAACGCCAACGCGCTCGAACGGTTAAACCAAATTAAGGCCGTCGCCTTCGACAAAACCGGAACGCTGACGACCGGTATTGCGAACGTTGCCTTGTTTGAGACCAATTCGCAAGGTGACCGCAACGAAGTGTTAAGCGTCGCAGCGGGTATTGCGCATGCATCCCGTCACGTCATCTCGCAAAGTATCGAGCGTTATGCGGCACAACTGGCCGTTGCGCCCGCCGTCTGCGACGACATTAAGACCGAGGCAGGCCGAGGCGTGCGTGGCGTCCGGAATGACGAAGATGTCTATTTGGGTAGCCCGAACTTTATGGCATCCTCGAATCAGCTCATCGCCCCCCATCTCGCCACCACGCTCGAATCGGCCCAGACCGACGGCAACAGCGTGTGCTGCATCGGCTGGCGTGGATCGGTTCGTGGCGTATTCGTCTTGGGTGAATCGTTGCGCGCCGCCGCCCGCGCTACGGTTGAAGATTTGGTACGCCGCAATATTAAAATGTTTGTCTTGACTGGCGATCATGACCGTCGCGCGGCGCGGCTGGCTGCCGATCTCGGTGTTAATGCACACGCCGAATTGTTACCGCAAGACAAACCCGCAGCTTTGCAAAACATTCGCAGCACCATCGGCCCCGTCGCAATGGTCGGCGACGGCGTTAACGATTCACCCGCCTTGGCAAGCGCCGATGTGGGGATCGCGCTCGGCTGCGGCGCAGATGTCGCCCGCGACGCTGCCGACATCTGCTTGCTGGGTAACGACCTGCGCACCATTCCCGCGTTGATCGATCTATCGCGCCAAACGGTGCGCACGATTCGGCTGAACTTATTTTGGGCATTTGCCTTTAACGTCGTCGGCATCACGCTCGCCGCTATGGGCCAACTCACGCCGATCTTCGCAGCGATCGCGATGGTCGTCAGCAGCGTGCTCGTCGTCGGAAATTCGCTGCGGCTCGCGTCGTCAAACGAGGGCAACATTCAAGACAATCGAGAAGATTCATCAGGTGACGACCATGTCGCCGACAGACCATCACCGCAAACTGTGATCAACCCACAAAGCACCGACGCAACAACACCCCCGTCGTCGCACAGCAACGGCACTGTGGCACCGGTTTGCAACCGGTGGGAACCGCCAACCCGTATCGAATCTAAAGAAGACAATAAACCGCCAGCCAACGCCAACACCGAAAGGGCCGCATCATGACGCCCTATCTCGCGATCTTTGGCGGCGCACTGCTCGGCTCGGCTCATTGCATCGGTATGTGCGGCGGGTTCGCCGCCGCCATCGGTGCGAGCAAACCCAACCTGCGCGCCGTCTTTCCGCGACAACTCATCTACACGGCCGGTCGCATCTTCACCTATGCATTCCTCGGCGCGCTCGCAGGGTTTGCCGGATTGCGGCTTAGCCAATTCGAATCGTCACTGCTCAATGCGCAGCGCGTCTTCTCTATCATCGCCGGCCTCGTTATGCTCGGCGTCGGCATCTCCGCTTTGGGTTTGATCAAGAAGAAACGAGCAGGCCCGTCGCGCATCGGAAAACTCTTCGCCCCAATCTTTAATCACTTTCTCAACGGCAGCGCCAACACCGCGTACTTCGCCGCCGGCATCGCAACGGGCTTCCTTCCGTGCGGATTGGTTTACGCTTTTCTCGCCCTCGCTATCGCCGCCGCCGACGTACTTGATGGCATGCTGATCATGACGTGCTTTGGCCTTGGCACCGCCCCCACGATGATCGCCATCGGCTGCGGATCGACGTTGCTTTCGGCAACGCAGCGCAGCCGCATCTTTCGCGTCGCCGGCGTAATGATGCTGATCATGGGCTCGGTCACCATTTACCGCGCGATTCCTCATGAGGATTCGTGCTGCCAGCCGCCTGCGAAAGCGACTGCCTCAACCAGCGAATCAACGCTCTAAACCGTCGCGTTTTTTTTGCCACGCGCCTGATTTTCATTTCTTTTAGGACTTTCAGCTTCAGCGGTCTCAGGCAACGCGATTCGCACCCCATATCACGACGTTCACCGCCGAAAAAACCGGAACCGCACCCCAACTGTCCGCTTTCCGCATAAACAAACCGTTTTTTTATCGCCCATAAACATGACATTGCCGCCTCGGCGAAATAAAATAGTACTAAGGTTCAGGAGGGGTGGATTGCGTCAGTGCGCGCCGAACCCCGCCTCATCAATTTCAGCCAAACCTAGATCAAGCCGATTTCGAGGAACCCATGCGCACGCGTTCCATCGCAACCATCTGCCTACTCGTGCTCGCCATCGCGGCGAGTTCCCGTGCCGACACCGTCACGCTGACACCGGTACAAGACAACACAATTTTTGGTTTCGGAGCGACCACGTTCAGCAACGGTGCCGGTAGCCATCTGTTTGCCGGTGCAACCCAAAGTGGCTCGGAACGTCGAGCGCTGATGCAGTTCGATATCTCGTCGATCCCGGCCGGTTCCACCATCAACAGCGTGTCGCTCACGCTCAATCTCTCGCGCGGCGAACAAAACGGTTCGCATTCGATTTTCCTGCACCGCTTGCTTGCGGATTGGGGCGAGTCGACGACCGATGCCCCCGGCTCAGAAGGTACCGGCGCACCGGCGGCCATTGGCGATGCAACTTGGGATTATCGTTATTACAACATCGTTCCGTGGGGCACACCCGGCGGCGATTACGAGCCCACGGCGAGTGCGTCCACCGTCGTGTCGGTGATCAGGCGTTACTCCTGGTCATCAAGTCAGATGGCGACCGACGTACAAAACTGGCTCGATGGCACAGCGACCAATTACGGCTGGATTCTCATCGGCAACGAAACGTCTGGGACGGCGAAACGATTTGATTCTCGTGAAAATTTCAACCCCGCCGTACATCCTTCGTTGCTGATTGACTTCACCCCCCCCGCTACCGGCGGTGCCTGCTGTTTGGTGGACGACTCATGCCAACAAGCCTCCAGCATCGACTGCGATGCATTGCAAGGAATCTTTCAGGGTGTCGGCACCAACTGTGGTACATCGCCTTGTGCCGCGCTGGTGATCGGTGCCTGCTGCGCCGCCGACGGCACCTGTAGCATCTCGACCAACACGGTTTGCACCGTCACGGGCGGAACGTTTCAAGGCGACGGCGTGGAATGCACGCCCAATCCGTGCCCCCAACCGGTCGGCGCATGCTGCGAAAACAACGGCACGTGTACCGAAATCAGCGACACGGATTGCCTCGCATTATCCGGCACATTTCAGGGCGTCGGTACAATTTGCACCCCCGGCCTCTGCCCGGTCATCTTAGAACCCTTCGTCGATGATCTGACGACTCCAACGTTGGCGACACCGACTAGCGGCATGCCCGGTGAGGCCGCAACGTATGACATTTCCATCGTGCAGGTCAACCAGAAGCTGCACCGCGACCTGCCGCCGACGCCGCTTTGGACATACAACGGCACCTATCCCGGCCCCACGATTCTGGCGCGCACCGACGAACCGGTAACCGTGAACTGGATCAACGACCTGCGTAACGACGACAACTCGCTGCGCACCGATCACCTGCTCGACGTCGACCTGTGCCCGCACGGTGCCGAAGACGCGCCTAAGACGGTCGTACACTTGCACGGCGGTCACGTACCCGCGGCGTTTGACGGCTACCCCGAATTCACGTTCCTGCCGGGCCAGATGGAAACCTATGTGTACCCGAACAATCAATTGCCCGGCACCATTTGGTATCACGATCACGCGCTGGGTATTACGCGGTTGAATGTTTACGCGGGCTTGGCCGGCGCCTACGTGATTACCGATGCGTATGAAGAATCGCTCGGCCTACCCACCGGCAAGCATGACTTGCCGTTGATCATTCAGGATCGCAACTTCAACGCCGATGGCAGCCTACAGTATCCTTCGGCGTGGACCGACCACTACGTCGCCGACAACATTCTGGTAAACGGAACGGTGTGGCCAAGGTTTGAAGTTAAGCAGGGTAAGTATCGATTCCGCATCTTGAACGGTTGCAATTCACGTACGCTGCGGCTCGCCCTTTCGAATAGTGGGCCCATCGCACTGATCGGCACCGACGGCGGTTTGATTGACGCCCCTATCTCTGTCACCGAACTCACGGTCGCGCCGGCCGAGCGTGCCGATGTGATCATCGACTTTGCCGCGTATCCGACCGGCACGGAAATCATTCTCGAAAACAGCGCACCGGCACCGTTCCCCGGCAGTCCGGGCGTCGGCGTTGTGCCCAACGTGATGAAGTTTGTCGTAACCGAAGAAGTCGGGCACACCGCAGCGATCCCCTCGTCGCTGCGACCCTTCGATGAACTCGATGAAGCGAACGCCGTGCAGACGCGCGACTTCGAACTCAGCAAAGTCAGTGAGCCCTGCGCCGGTGCCGAATGGCTCATTAACGGTTTGGGTTGGGATGACATCACCGAACAGCCCGTGCTCGGCACGACGGAAGTGTGGCGCTTCATCAATCGTTCGGGCATGATGCACCCGATGCACATCCACCTCGACTTTTTCCAAGTGCTCGACCGACAAGCGTTTCAGATTATCAATGACGAGGTCGTGCCCGTCGGCCCGTTGCTCACGATTATGCCGACCGAGTCGGGTTGGAAAGACACGATCCAAGTGGGCCCGCAGGAAATCGTGCGACTGCTGGTGCGTTTCGAAGATTACACCGGCCTATTCCCGTACCACTGCCACATTCTCGAGCACGAAGACCACGAGATGATGCGGCAGTTCCAGACCGTCTGTGTAAAGGGCGACACGAATCAGGATACGCTCGTGAACGGTGCGGACATTGCCATGTTTGTGACGGCCGTCATTGGCGGCGCTGACGAAGGCACGGCGGTGTTCTGTGCGGCAGACGTAAATGACGACGCCGTGCTCGACGCAGCGGGCGATATCGACTTGTTCGTCGATTGCCTATTGGCCGGTGGCTGTCCGTAATGCGAAGCGTTACCGCGTCTATTCATCCTCAAACGCACGCAGGTCACCGACATCGTCGGCCACGTGCTGGCTGAGGTAACTCAGGCCTTCGACGATTTCATCTTCTTCGTCTATTTCTGGGCCAGCGGTCTTCGCTTGCGCGACCGGCGACGTATCGTAGAGCGCCTTTAGTTCGATCGAACTGCCATTGCGGCCCAGCGCTTCTTGCTCGTGTTGCTGCATTCGGAAAAACGCTCGCCACGTTTTCTTCATCGCGCGAAGAAAGCTGCTTTGCGCACCGTGTTTATGTAAACACACTTCTTCAAACGTGCGGTAATTGATCTCGTCCGACATAACGGCCATACACTTGACCCACACGTCTTTCGCACAGGTTAAGCGCCACGGGTAGTCGGCCCTGTCGCTTTCTTTGATTACACCATCCCGCAATAACTCGGGGAAACGCGCGCAGAGCGCATCGAGCTGCGATAACGACCGGGCGCGCACCATGATGCGCGTCGGGTCCACCTGGCGCGAGCCCGTCGACGTCTTACTGCGCGGGCAAACGATGCTAAAAAATCCGTAGCGAGTGATGATCCACATGGCAGCCTTCCTTTCCAAAATTGCCATTCACCAAATTGGGCCAACCGGCGGCAACAGCCCTTGCGCCGGTCGATTCCGATTGCCTCACAATACGACAAAGCGCGGAGATTCGCACGCTAAACGGCGGGCGGGCCACAAACCGTGTCGGTGTTACAGCATTTGAATCCAGCGGGACTTATGACGGATTCGTCGCCCGTGATTGTTGTTGACTTGGCTTTCTACCGGCTCGTATTACGATAATACGCCGGTGCGTCGGCAGATTTCCACCCTTCCGATCGGTGCCGCGAAAAAATTATTACGCGATCAACACGATCGACGGTGACTCCGAAAGGTTGAAGGGTAAGCATGAAGATCGACTTGAGCCAATACGACATCCAGGTTGACGACGTGCTTCGCAATCGATCCGCCGCGCAGCTTTACCTTGAGGCATTGCGGCTGGAGCACGACTCGTCTCTTTCCGACACGGGCGCGCTAATCGCCTATTCCGGCGCCAAAACCGGCAGGTCACCGAAAGACAAACGCATCGTACGCGACCCCGAAACCGAACAGGACATTTGGTGGGGGCCGGTCAACATGGATATCGATGAGAGCGTATTCAAGGTCAATCGCGAACGCGCCCGCGACTATCTGAACACCTGTGATCGATTGTATTGCGTCGATGCCTTTGCCGGTTGGGACCCGAAACATCGGCTCAAGATTCGCATCATCTGTTCGCGCCCCTACCACGCGCTGTTTATGACGACGATGCTGATTCGCCCGACGCGCGAAGAGTTGGAGCGATTCGGCGAACCCGACTACGTGATTTATAACGCCGGTAAGTTTCCCGCAAATCGCCAAACCACGGGCATGACGTCCAAGACGAGCGTCGATCTTCACTTCGGCTCCGGCGAAATGGTCATCCTCGGAACGCAATACGCCGGCGAAATGAAAAAAGGCGTGTTCACAATAATGAACTACTTGATGCCGCGCGATGGCATCTTGTCGATGCACTGCTCCGCCACGGCGGATATCAACACGGGGCGATCGTCGATTCTGTTCGGCCTGTCGGGCACGGGAAAGACCACGCTTTCGGCCGACCCGAAACGATTGCTTGTGGGTGATGACGAACACTGCTGGACCGACGAAGGCATCTTCAACATCGAAGGCGGTTGTTACGCAAAGGCCATCGACCTGACGCCGGAAAAGGAGCCCGAAATCTTTAACGCCCTGCGCTTCGGTGCTGTGCTAGAGAACGTTGTCTTCGACGAACAAAGCCACGCCGTCAAATTCGGCGACGCCAGCATCACGCAGAACACGCGCGGCGCCTATCCGATCGAATTCATCAGCAACGCCAAGATTCCGTGTATCGCCGACCATCCGACCGACGTGATCTTCCTTACGTGCGATGCGTTCGGCGTGTTGCCGCCGGTCAGCCGACTGACGCAGGCACATGCGATGTATCACTTCATCAGTGGCTATACCGCCAAGGTCGCCGGCACCGAGATGGGCGTGACCGAGCCGGAAGCAACGTTCTCCCCCTGCTTCGGCGGGCCGTTTTTGGTTTGGCACCCCGCCAAATACGCCGAACTGTTGGCGACCAAGATGGCCAAGCACAAGACGAATGTTTGGTTGGTCAACACCGGCTGGAGCGGCGGTGCGTACGGGACGGGCGAGCGCATGAAGCTGTCGATCACACGCAGCATCATCGACGCCATCCACAGCGGCGCTCTCCAAAAAGCGACTGTCGAAAAAGACCCGATCTTCGGATTCGACGTCGTCACGTCCTGCCCCGCCGTCGATTCCAATATGCTGATCCCGAAGAACACATGGGCGGATAAATCCAAATACGATGCCACGGCCAAGAAACTGGCCGAACTCTTCCGCACCAACTTTAAGAAATATGAAGAGGGTACCAGTGAAGATATTCGCAACGCTGGCCCACAGATTTAGTGAACTTATAGATCAGTTGGGGGTTAAGATGAGTTGTTGGTGTTCACCGGCTGCTTTCCGGTTCCACCATGCCACGTCACAATTAATAGGGAAAGAGTTCGCGGTGTGCCAATCGCGCTAACGTAGGGACTTCATTACGTCGCTCGCCTTCGCAATCGTATCGTCGATCACCGCGTCGCTATGGGCTAGCGACACAAACCACGCTTCAAACCCACTCGGCGGGAGATGGATTCCTCTGTCGAGCATGCCGTGGAAGAACCGACCGAACGTTTCCATATCGGCGGCTTGTGCGTCGGCGTAGTTCGCAACTTTTTCGACACCGAAGAAGATGGTCAACATCGAGCCGACGCGCTGCACACATCCGCGCACACCTTCATCGTGCATCGCACGTTGTAATCCCTCAGCCAATCGAAGGCTGCTTATTTCCAACGCTTGATAAGCTGCGGCGTCCAACAAGTCGAGCGTTGCAATGCCGCCTGTCATCGCCAATGGATTACCAGAGAATGTTCCCGCCTGATAAACCGGACCGGACGGCGCGACCTGGTTCATCAATGCCGCACTTCCGCCGTACGCGCCGATCGGTATGCCGCCACCGATGACTTTGCCGAGTGTCGTTAGGTCCGGCGCAACGCCATACAATTCCTGCGCGCCACCCGCCCCCAGTCGACATCCCGTCATCACCTCGTCAAAGATCAACAGCGCGCCATCGCGTTGCGTTATCTCTCGCAGTCCTTCCAGGAAGCCTTTCGTCGGCGGCACCACGCCCATGTTTGCAGCGACAGGCTCCACGATGACGGCAGCAATCTGCCCGCGATGCTCGGTGAACAGTCGTTCAACTGCCGCCAGATTTCCAAAATCGACCGTCAATGTTTGCGCGACATCCGCCGCCACTACGCCCGGAGAATCGGGCAGTCCCAACGTCGCCACACCCGAGCCGGCCCGCGCTAACATGCCGTTCATATGACCGTGATAACAACCGGCGAATTTCACGATACGTTCGCGGCCTGTCGCGGCCCGAGCAAGGCGAATGGCACTCATCACGGCCTCTGTGCCGGAGTTGGTCATACGAACTTTTTCAATTGAAGCGAATCGAGCCACGATGCGCTCGGCCAAGGCGACTTCCTGCGCGCAACATGTACCGAACGCCGTACCGTTTGCAACAACGGCTTGCAGCGCCTCGACAACTGTAGGATGGGCATGCCCCGTGATGGCCGGGCCCCACGCACCGATGTAGTCGATATAACGCCGACCTTCCACATCGATGAGATAACATTCTTGTGCGGCTTGAATATAAACAGGTTGACCGCCGACGGAGCGGAACGATCGCACCGGCGAATTAACGCCGCCGGGCATAAGCGCCTGGGCACGTTCGAATAACACGGGAGACGTTTGGGTAGAAACGGAACTCGGTACCGCTGTGTTGTCGCGCGAAGCTGATGCAGACATATCAACTATCTTGGCGCAACCACAGCGCCGCGTCCAACGCGAAATACGTCAGAATCATATTGGCCCCGGCGCGCTTGATAGATAACAGTGTTTCCAACGCAATCTTGCGCTCGTCGATCCAACCGTTCGCGGCCGCCGCTTTGATCATGCTGTATTCACCGCTGACCTGATAGGCTGCTAACGGCACGCCCTTAAACTCTCGGTGTAGACCTGACAACACGTCGAGATAACTCAGCGCGGGCTTGACCATTAGCATGTCGGCCCCTTCCTGCATGTCGATTTCCGCTTCGCGCAGGGCTTCGCGATGGTTGGCCGGATCCATCTGATGCGTACGTCGATCGCCGAAAGACGGCGCGCAATCCGCCGCGTCACGAAACGGACCGTAAAACGCCGACGCATATTTGACTGCATACGAAAGGATGGCCGTATCCGTCTGGCCGTTCTCATCGAGAGCATTACGAATCGCGGCGACCATCCCATCCATCATGCCGCTCGGCGCGACGATGTCCGCCCCCGCCCGCGCGTAAGCCAGCGCGGCTTTCTGTAGCGCAACCAACGTGCGATCGTTATTGACCGCCTCGCCGTTCAGCATGCCACAATGGCCGTGGCTGGTGTATTCGCAAAGGCAGACATCGGCCATTAGCGTGAGTTCCGGCAGCATCGTTCGCAATCGTTGCAGCGCTTGGCACACCACGCCATCTTCATTCCATGCGCCGCTACCGTCGGCATCTTTTATTGCGGGAATGCCGAAGAGCATAACGGCGGGAACGCCGGAGCCGTTCAATCGTTCGGCCAATCGTTCGAGTTGGGTTACCGCGTAACGCTCGACGCCGGGCATTGACGAGACCGGCCCGGCATCCGATTCACGTTCGGCAACAAAGATCGGTAACACCAAATCGGATACGTGCAGGCGCGTCTCGCGCGTAAGGGCGCGCATGCTTTCACTACCACGTCGGCGACGCATGCGATATTTTGGCAACGTCATACCGTCACCTCCTGCAACGCATCGTAGTGCGCGACCAGGGCCCGTACCAACCCATCCGAGCCTGGTTCCTGTGGTACGATGTCGACGCGAATGCCAAGCTCCTTAGCCGCCTCCGCCGTAGTTGGCCCGATGCATCCGGTGATCGCATTTCCTATTCCGATCTCTTGCCGGGCAAATCCTTCAACTGCCGACGGGCTGCAAAACAGAATTGCATCGACACCATTGAAAAGTCGATCGCGCCGCTCGTCGCTTAGTGTTTCTGAGTGAGTTCGGTACACAATCGGATCGATGACTGTACATCCAGCAGCCGTAAGTTTGTCATGCACGGTCGGCAGCGCGAGATTCCCGCGAGGAAACAGAACGCGCGGCTCATTCGCTCTTTCGTCTTTTATTCGCTCGATCAATTCGCCCGCTAACTCCGTCGCCAACGCCCGTTTCGGTACCAAATCAGCGTGTAACCCATATTCTGATAGTACCGCAGCAGTTCCTTTACCCAACGCCGCGACGCGGGCACGTCCAACCGTTCGCGCGTCGCATCCAGCCGCGTGCAGCAATGACCAAAATGATCTTACGCCGTGCACCGACGTAAAGACCAGCCAATCAAAGCGTCCGCCGCGCAACTCATCGATTGCATTGGAAATCAAATTCGTCATCTGCTCGGTCTCAATTGCAATTAATGGGCAATGCACAACCTCCGCGCCGTGAGCACGCAACAAACGATGCAAATTGCTCGATGTGGTATCAGCTTGCGTAACAACCACACGCCGACCGGTAAGGCGCTTCGCACGGTCTCTTTCACTATTTTCATTCAATATGTTGACAACGTCGTCGGCTTGGGCCGCAACATCGTCAGCCCGCGCGGCGACGGCACCGATGACCGTCACGACCGGTGACGACAAACCCGCGACTTCCACACGGTCTGCGATATCCGCGAGCGTGCCATTGACAACGCGCTGCGCGGGCGTGGTCGCGCTGGCGATCGTTGCCGCAGGCGTGTCAGTTGCGCGACCGGCGTCGATCAGGCGTGTCGTCAATGACAGTAACGTGCGCAAGCCCATCAGCACGACCAACGTATCGAGCTTGGACAGCGCGTCGAAATCATAATCGGGCAGCTCGCCGGTTTCTTCATGCGCCGTTAGCACAGTGAAGTGTCGCGCGACGCCGCGTAACGTAACGGGAATAGAGGCTGCGGCCGGCGCAGCCAACGCGCTCGATATGCCGGGGACAACGTCGCACGCGACACCCGCTGCTCGACATGCATCTAGCTCTTCGCTACCGCGGCCGAACACAAACGGGTCGCCACCTTTTAGACGCACGACCAACTTGCCGGCCCGCGCATATTCAATCAGTTGCCGATTGATCTCGTGCTGCGGGTTCTGGCTACTTCGCGGTATCTTGCCGACGTCTATTAACTTCGCTTGAGAGGGCGCTTCATTCAATAACGCATGCCCAATTAGGCGGTCGTACAGCACAACATCCGCGCGGCGAAGATAGTACAGCCCTTTGACTGTGATGAGCCCCGGGGCGCCAGGACCTGCGCCGACCAAAATCACGCGTCCCACTGGCGTCATACCGCCACCCGAGTGGTCGTTCGCGATAACTCAACGCGCAATTGTTCAATCTGCTCTGTTAACGTGGCAACATTGCCTTGAAGCGATTCATCAACTCGTCTAACACCTTTCCTATAGATTACGCGCACGATGAGTTTGTAGGTATCGTCACCGATAGGCTGTACATGGACTGCCACGCACGGTACAAGCGGCTCCAAAACGGCAAGCGCCGTTCGTTCAATATCTACTGCCTCATGAAGTGAACAATCATCGATTCGACCGACCAATGCTTGAAGAATTGCATCTTCGGATCGCACCTGCACGGCCAATGCGCCTTGGGCCGGCGCAGGTACCATTGCATCAACGCTGAAATATTCCGTAATCACATCTTCCATGCCAAGCCGCTGTAACCCGGCGACTGCCAGCACGATGGCGTCGAACTGACCCGCTTGCAATTGCTTGACACGCGAAGGCACGTCACCGCGTAACGGTTTAATGATTAGATCCTCGCGCAGTTGAAGCAACTGCGCCGAGCGTCGGACGCTACAGGTTCCAACAACGGCACGCGTTGGTAAATCCGTCAACGTCCAACCGTTGCGCGCGATGAGCGCATCGCGCGCATCGGCACGCACGGGCACGGCTGCGATGGTCGTTCCCGGTGTCGGTTGCGTTGCCAAGTCCTTATAGCTGTGCACCGCCAGATCGATATCGCCGCGCAACAATGCTTGCTCGATGTCATCTGCGAATGGCGTCACGCCTACGAAGCCCGTTAGCGGCGTAGCCAAGTCGCGATCGCCCAGTGTATCGAGTTCGACGATCTCAACATTGACCCCGTACGCCGCTAACTGCGTTGCAGCGCACTGCGCCTGCCATAAGGCGAGTCGACTACTACGCGTTCCTAAACGATAACGGCGGTCGGGCATTTGCACAGACGAAACCGACTCGGTTTGTTTACATCGATTGCTCATACACGCGCCGCCTCTAAGTCTGTCACAGCCTTACCTGCAACGCTACGGATAACCTCGACGATACCCGGCATCCAACCCAACGGTGGCAATAGAACGGTCATTCCGTTATCTCTACGACGTGAAACCTGCTCAAAATACTCACGCGTTAGCGGTTGCATGCCCAGTGCTTTGGGAATGTCCTGCAACACATGCCCGCCGCCACCAAACAGAAATGGAATCACCACCAAATCGCTAATCCGCCGACTAGGCAATACTGAATCTATCGAAGGCGGCTCATCCAAGAAAGCTGTAAGTACGTTTCTTACGGAAGTAGCATCTACCAACGCCTTCGCAATTGCGTTCGTTCGCTGGCTGCTGTTGGCATTACGCGTCGTTCCATGCCCGACGACCAATACATCGGTTACCGTCGCATTGAGCGAATTCTGTTTCATGACCCCATGAACCGCGTCGATCAGCATCGTTTCTATTTCCGTCGCAACTCCGATGGGCGGTGTGATGGTGACTTTCTTGGCCTGAGACTCAGGTTGCCCGGCGTACAATCGTCGTGGCATTACGTCGTTGGCGAAGTATCCATCGCTCGTCATCAACGGCACAACCACGGCGTGCGACGTCTTTACTTCTCGTAATACGTTTTCAAAACTCGGCGTGCCCTTATTGAATGTCGACAACACCTGACTAAACATACCGTCGCGCTGAACCTCGCTCGCGATGGCGCGCACTCTGGTGTTAGATTCCGATTCGTCGCCATCACCATGTGCGGCTAATATCAAAGTCGCTTGCATCATGCGGCGGCCCCTTGCTCAGAAGCAATTCTGCCGTGTGCCAATCGTTCGTGCGCGGCATCTCGCCTAATGAGCCAGTCCAAATATCGTTTCGATTCTTCGGCGACGATTCGCTTTGCGTCGTCCAACACATCTTTCGTCAATGCCTGTGCACCGGGCAATGAATCCAAATCGATGTAGGCCGCACAACGTTCTCTCACGGCCGCATCAACATTGCGCGGCATGCCCAGATCGACGATACAGTGCGGCAAGCTAAGGCCGTTGATTAATTCCGTCGTAATAATTGGTTGCCGTGCTGCGGTACAACACACGACAGTGCGGGTGCCGGACAAACGTGCTCCAAGCTCATTCCAGCCGTGCCATTCGCACCCAACGCGCTTGGCAAGTTCTCGACCGCGCTGCTCGTGCCGGCTGACGATTTCAATCGACTGATACCCACCGTCGCGCAACCCAATCGCCACTTCATGCGCCAGCGACCCACTACCAACGATCAACACCGGTTCATCGCACGACACCTGCCCATTTAGAATCTCTATTGACTGCGCTGCATACGACGTTGCCAACTGTCTGATACAGGTTTCGCGTCGCACGCGGCGTCCGCACGCAATGGCCGCGCGAAACAAAGCCGACAACAACGGGTCGGTCACACCTTGTTCATCGGCCACCAGAAAAGCGTCGCGCACCTGTCCCAAGATGTGATCTTCGCCCGGCAAGGGTGAATCCAACCCTGCAGCAACCATTAACACATGCTCGACGGCCGAATGCCCTGGGCGACAGACGGCGTATTCGTTAAGAACAGCCCCGTCGACTCCAAACCCATCACGCCACGCGACGCATTGTTCGGCGTTTCGCGTTGCCACGTAAATCTCAAAGCGCCCGCACGTACTCAATACCACCGCACCCTCAAATCGCGCGCACAGTTCGGCACGTAACGACGCCAGATCTTCGCGGCGGCGTGCTAACAACTCACGGACTTCAACCGGTGCACGCTTATGAGAAAAACTGATGCAGTGAATGCGGTCCAACATCACGACGCATCCGATGCTTTACCATTCACCAACGGCGTTTCTGCCCCCGTGATGATCCGTCGCGGTTCGACATCACCGCGCCAACGGCGGTAGTAATTGCTGAAACTTTCATCTGCTTCGCGTTGATCGACCCATTGCTTGAGTAACGGACGCAGGCTTTCGATCATTTGCGGCATCGGAACATCCGCCGCATATAAATCCACGACGCGGTCACCGGCCAAACCACCTCCCACGTAAATGTTGTACTTTTCGCCCGGCTTCCGACCGACGAACGCGATATCCGCCGTGTACGGACGCGAACATCCGTTCGGGCAGCCGGTCATACGCACAGTCAGCGGTTCATCGGCAACACCCAATCGTTGCAACTCGTTTTCCAGATTGGTCACCACATCCGGCATGACGCGTTCGGATTCGGTAATCGCCAACCCGCATGTCGGCAACGCGGGGCATGCCATCGAATAGCGACGAGCAGCCAGCAAGTCGCGCGGTAGCGTTACACCCGCAGCTTGCAGACGCGCTTCGATATCTTCAATCGCCGCCGGGTCGAGATTCGTCAGAATAATATTTTGCTGCGCCGTTAATCGAACGAACGGCTTGTGGTCCTGCACGATTTCACGCAATGCCGTGCGCAACGAAAAATTTTCACGGTCCAGCACGCGACCGTTCTCAACGAAAATCCCGTAATAGTCGGCCGTCGGTTCTTTGTAATGACCGAGATGATCGTGAAAGGCTAGCTGTCCCAATTCTCGCGGCGGTGCCAATTCAAAATCAGCGAGTTCATTAAAGACACGCCTGAATTCGTCCAGCCCCCATGCTTCGACGAGGTACTTCAATCTCGCGTGCTTGCGATCCGAACGATTGCCGTGATCGCGAAAGATCGTTGCGACGGTTCGCACCGCATCGATTGCATGCTCCGGTCGAACAAATCCTAACGTATCCCCCAAGCGCGCAAACGTACTCGCTTTCTCATGCGTCAATCCCAATCCGCCGCCAACGATGACCTGATAACCAACAACAGAATTGTTCTCGGTTATTGCGATCAATCCGACGTCGCATGCATGCACGTCAACGCAGTTATCCGTATCGAGGGCAATCGCCGTCTTAAACTTGCGCGGCAGATACTGCTCGCCGTAAAAGTCTTCTTCCTCTTTCGTCGACACGACCTTGTCTTCGCCGAGCCAGATTTCGTGATAAGCATTTGTTTTGGGTCGAAGCGCCGCCGCCAACTCGGTCGCCAACTTCTGCACCGCTCGATGGGGTTCGTCTTCAATCGGCGCCGGGCAGGTCATCACGTTGCGTTGCACATCGCCGCAGGCGCCTAGCGTCGTCATCAAAGCATTGCTAATCGCTGCGATGTGGGCACGCAGGTTCTCTTTATATACGCCGTGGAATTGAATCCCCTGCCGCGTGGTGATGCGCAGCGTTCCATTCGCATACTTATCCGCCAACTCGTCGATCACGAGATATTGATCCGCCATCAGCGCGCCGCCGGGGATGGCAATCCGCACCATAAACGAATAATCGGGCTCCTCGCCTGCTTTGCGTCGGTCCTTTCGCAGATCGCGGTCGTCCTGCTGATAGATGCCGTGAAACTTGAGCAGTTGCCCGTCGTCGTTCTCAAAGTGCGACGCACTGGAATGTAGCGTATCGTTGATCGACCCGCGCAAGTGTTGGCTCTCGCGCTTGGCTGTCTCGACCTTGGTTTGCTTTGGCGTGTTTTGGCTGTCGGATGAAGACATGGGTGTTGCGTTTCTGACTTACGCGTCGATTTTTGATCGCGCATGTTTCGCTGGACTGATGAGTGTCGGGATCGTTGCAGATTGGTGCATCAAGGGATGCACCCTACGTTCGCGTCCCGGCTATTCAAGGGCGCATTAATTAAGGCACCCTACCTCTTGTCGTCGGCGGATTTGGCCTGTTCACTAGATACCATCACCGTGCAGACCGCATTCGGTTTTCTCAAATGCACTCCAGCGCCCGCCGCGCGAGTAGTCCGTTGCCGATGCCCCCTCGACGCGCTCGGTACATTGCACACAACCGATGCTGGGGTAGCCCCGCTCGTGCAGCGGGTTGTAGGGCACGCTGTTCTCTTTGACGTAGGCGTACACCTCCTCGCGCGACCACTCGGCCAACGGATTGATCTTGATCACTTGATACTGCCAATCCCACTCGACCTTTTTAATGTTTGCCCGCGTCTTCGATTGACTGCGCCGCAATGCAGTGACCCAAACGTCCACGTCCTGCATAACGCGTTTGAGCGGTTCGACCTTGCGCATCAGACAGCACTGCGTCGGGTTGCGCTTCCAAAGTTCATCGCCGTGCACCAACGCTTGCTGCTCGGGCGAAAGCTCGGGCGTCACGCCGACGAATTCGATGTTCTTGTACTTGCGAATCAGGCGATCGCGCAGTTGATACGTTTCCGGAAAGAAGAACTCGGTATCGATCGAGATTACCTTCAAGCCCTTTGCGTGCTTCGCGAGCATGTCGATCAGTGCGCACCCTTCCATGCCGAACTGGCTCGTCATCACGATCCGCTGACCGGCAAAGCGTTCAAAAATCCACGGTAACAACGCGTCCGCCGATGCGCTTTCACCGACGGGCGCACGGACCGATCCTGTGGCAGGTTCCTCGGGATTCTCTTTCAAAACTTGCAGCTTCATATCATTCGTTCCACGTGTTTGATGGCGTTATGTTCGGGTATATGAAAAAAGCCCGCAGGGAGATTCGGGTCCTGCGGGCTTAGGGTGCGGTAGGTTTGCTCAGGAGGTTCGCGTCTTCCGAGTGCTTACCGACAACAGCCACGCAGGACCGAGGTACAGCAACAACACGGACAACAACAACACACGATGCACGAGCGGCGTCGAGCGGTTCGCATGGCAAGATGTGGCATCAAGCATTGCATCGTGGTTAGCGGGTGAAGAACCACCCCTCCTGAATAAGCCGTATTTTCCTAACCTCGCCGACCAAAGTCAACGAAATCGCTTTTCATTTATCGCCACTCGGCGACCACGAGCTATGCCCCCGCCGCGGCAAGTTCCGGCTGTTCGCGTTCAACGGCTTGCGAATCTGCCGCCTCGGTACCAGCTGCCGATAACGCACCGAGCCCTTCCAACAGGTCGGCGACCAAATCGTCCGGCGTTTCTATACCGGGGGCCAGCCTTACCAGCGTGTCCGCCAACCCCAACTCGGCGCGTTTCTCCGCGGGAATCGCCGCGTGCGTCATCTTGGCCGGATGACAAATCAGCGACTTTACGCCGCCGAGGCTCTCTGCCAGCTTGAAATACTTGCGCGACGAAACAAATTGCCGCACTTCGTCGGCACTCGCCTTCAACTCCAACGACAATACCCCGCCAAAGCCCGTCGATTGTTTCTTGGCCACCTCGTGACCCGGGTGCGACGGCAACCCGGGGTAGTAGACGCGAGACACGGCCGGGTGGCTACTGGCGACCTCGGCCAGCCGCTGCGCGTTCTCTGCATGCCGTGCCAACCGCAATTCGAGCGTCTTAAGCCCTCGCAAAGTAAGCCAACAATCAAACGGGGACGGTACTGCGCCGGATGCGTTTTGGAGGAATTTGATCGGCTCAATGATCACCGCATCCTTCGTCAGCACCGCCCCCTGAATTACGTCCGAATGTCCGGCGAGATACTTCGTCACGCTGTGTATGACGATGTCCGCCCCCAACGCGAACGGCTGTTGGAAGATCGGTGTCGAGAATGTGTTGTCGACCACGACCAACGCCCCGGACTCGTGCGCTAACTTCGCAATCGCTTCAATATCGTAAATGAGTAGCCGCGGGTTGGTTGGCGACTCGATCCAAACCAGCTTCGTCTTCGCCGCCGTCAGTGCATCTTCCAGCTTACCGGGCGACGCGTAGTCAACGGCGACCACTTCGACGCCCTTGTCCTGCCAGCTTCGATACAACAAGCGATGCGTGCCGCCATAGACGTCGGGCGGAATGATGATGCGATCGCCGGGTTGCAGATACGCCTGCAAGATCGCGTTTTCCGCAGCAATGCCGGATGCATACACTGCACAATGTTCGACACCTTCCAGCCCGGCCAAGACTTCCTCAAGCCGGCTGCGCGTCGGATTGCTGGTTCTCGTGTAGTCGAAGCCGCGATTCTCGCCGGGCGCGATTTGTTCGAATGTCGACGTTTGAAAAATCGGTGCCACGACGGCACCTGTTCCGGCTTCACTTTCCTGAGCGTAATGAATAACTTTGGTTCCGAGTTTCATCGTTTTATGTCCTTTCGCGGCGCAAGTTGTATGCGATGCCGCGTAATCATTTGTTTACTTGATCAACTGACCGTTTCGCGCTGTGGCACCGGTTTTTAACCGGTGTGTCTTCTCCGCGCTGTGGCACCGGTTTGCAACCGGTGTATCTTCTCTCCTCTGTGGCACCGGTTTTTAACCGGTGTTCTCCACTGCACGAGCAACTCCAGCTACTAACCAGAATGCCTCTCCACAACACTGTACTCATTTGTTAAACGGCGGCGGGCGCAACACGTGGGGACTATGTTGCGGCCCGCCCACCGCCTGAGATCGCATAGGGACCGTCCCTATGCGACCGCCAACACGTCTTGTTCGGGCACAACTGCCTGCTTCACCGGCAGGTCATCACTCACCCGCGTTCTACGCTCGCGCGTTTTCAGGTCACGAATGATGAGTTGCAACCGTTGCGCCTTCGCATACCGCAACGCATCGAGTTGCACGAGATCGCAATCGTCCTGCGCCATCTGCAATGCACGATCAAAATCGATTTGTGCGATATGGGCTGCGTTCGGATCTTGATTGGGGTCGCGCGAAAAATAACCGGGCACGTCTTTTATCAGCTCGCAGCTTTCGGCGTTTAATGCAGCCGCCAACGCCACGGCAGACAAGTCCGAACCGCCGCGACCTAGCGTGACCCACTGCCCCGTCGGTGTGGTACCCACAAAGCCGGGCACGACCACAACTTGACGGTCCACCAAAAAGCCCGTCACGCGCGACGGATCAACGGCCAAGCGATCTTCCGCCCGTGTACCCTCGACTAACGTGATACCCGTCTGCTCGGGCCCGACGCCGACCGCACTGATTCCCAACCGCGTTAACGCGATCGTGAGCCGCGCGACCGACTGCAACTCGCCTGTTGCGAGCAACAGCGCCGTGGCCGCGCCATCTTCATGGCCGCCGGCATCAATCGCTTGCGTTAACAACCTATCCGTTTCGCCATATTGAGCCGAAACGACGACGACCAGTTGGCAATTGGGGCGTTCGTTTAGCGTGTCGCGCAGTTGCTCGGCGTAGAAGGAATAGTCCTGCGGACCGCGTAAAATCGACCCGCCCAATTTGTAAACGATGCGCGGAACCGCGCCGTCGCTAACCGCCATGGTCAACCTCCTTGTTGCCAATGCAGAGTTTTGATGTGTCGTTCTTTCCTCGTTTCAACTCGCGTCGCGATCCGTCGCGCCAATTCGAGTGAATGCATGAGGAAAGAAGCTTGCTACCGTCGTATTTACGTTGCATGTGCAGATGCATGTTCATCGCATGCCTCAACTTTCTTGTTAAGGGCATCGCTACCTTTCGCGCGGCGCGCAACTTGGGCGCGGGAATTTGCAGGTCGGTTTGACTTATGTGCAGAAACCGCCGGCGCGCGGAATGGGCGCAGTAATTGGCGGCGTATTCATGCGTCGCAAAAAAAGCAAAACGCGCAAAGCTACCGCCAATATGGGCCGATGCCTGTTTATCGAATGTGGTTAGGAAAAAAAACCTCTACCGGGCACGGTAGAGGCAGATAAGCTGATTCAAATGACTTCTTCAAGCCACCGTTTATCTACCCCAAAGGGCGGGAGTTAGCACCTCGGCAAAGCCTCGCCAGGTTGCTGTAGCGTCGTCGGGCCCGTTCCCTCGGCTACTCTTGATAAGGGCACTTGAATTGTCAAAGAGCAATGTTGCTGATGTAAGAAAGTAGCAAAGGGGAAATGGAGAGTCAAGGGATAGTAGAGATTATTTTTCGTGGCAATGTTTAATGCATATGTTGAGATCATCCTTGTTCCGCCGCCTTCTTCGTCACCTCAATCACCCGCCCCCCTGCTTTCGCCGTTGGGCTATCCGCTTCGTGCTGCTCCAACTCACGCAACTTCTTCAAACCCGCCCGCGCGTCGGCGACCCATTCCTGCGCGAAGCGACCATCGCGTATTTCCTTCAACATCTCGCGCATGCGCGCTTTAACGCTTTCATCAATCAAGCGCGGTCCGCGCGTTAGGCCGCCATATGACGCCGTGTTGGAAATCTTCGCGCGCATCGCCGCCAGACCTTCGGCGTATTGCAGATCGACGACCTGTTTCACTTCGTGCACCGCCTCGAAGTACGCCAGCTCCGGCGGAATGCCCGCTTCCACCAACACGTCGAAGCCCGTCTTCATCAATTCGATCACGCCGCCGCACAACACCGTCTGCTCGCCAAACAAATCCGACTCGCATTCATCCGCGAATGTCGTTTCCATCATGCCGCCCACATCGCCGCCGATGGCGCTCGCCCATGCAAGTGCAATGTCGCGAGCCTGCCCCGTCGCATCCTGCTCGACCGCGACCAAACAGGTTAGCCCGCCGCCGCTTACTTTGCGCGATCGCAACAACGCCCCCGGCCCTTTCGGCGCGACGAGTACCACGTCCACATTCGCCGGGCATGGTATCAACCCGAACCGCACGGCAAAGCCATGCACAAACCCGAGCGCCGCCCCCTTCTTAAGATGCGGACCAATGTCTTGCGCGAAAATGTCGCCCATCAACTCGTCCGGCAACGATAAGATCACCAAATCGGCACGACGCGTCGCATCTGCTAAAGGCAACACCTCAAACCCATCGGCCTTCGCTCGGTCAGCATTTTTCCCCGCGCGCTGACCGACGATCACGGTCACACCCGCATCGCGCAAGTTGAGCGCATGCGCATGGCCCTGATTGCCATAGCCGAATACCGCAACCGTCTTGTCGCTCAACACAGATGCGTTTACGTCACTACCATACAAAACCGGAATTGCCACGCCGTTGCTCCTAACTTACTTAACCGTCTAACGTATCCGTCGATAGTTCGACCCTCACCCCAGCCCTCTTCCTGCAAGGGAGAGGGAGAAAGGACGTCCCTGCAAATGGGCGAACGTGCTCGGGTGCCCCTGCCCCTATGGGGCTGGGGGACATCCCCCATTCGCGCGACCGTCGACCTCTTTCATACCGCGAACATTCGCACATGCCCGTTCGTCCGCAAACCAACACACCATCCCACCACCCGAGTATAATGCCCAACCATGAATGAAACCGCCTTGCGTCAATTGCTTGCCGCCGTCGCCGAAGGTCAATCGACCGTGGACGACGCCGTCACTGCATTGAAGACGCTGCCTTACGAATCGTTACCCGATGTTACCATCGATCACCATCGCGCGCTGCGTTGCGACTTCCCCGAAGTCATCTACGCCGAAGGCAAGACCGTGGATCAGGTGGTGAACATTTTCACCCGACTAACGGATAAACACGATCGTGTGTTGGCCACCCGGGTCAATGAGGCTCAAGCCATCGCCGTTGCCAAGTCGATACCGAACGCCGAACACCACGTGGCCGGTCGATGCATTTCATGGCGACGCGAGCCCGTAAATAATACGGAGGCCACACCCGCCATTTGTGCAATATGCGCAGGCACGACGGACCTGCCCGTTTTGGAAGAAGCCCGAATCACCGCCGAACTCATCGATCAGCGCGTGCAAACCATCGTTGATGTCGGCGTCGCGGGCTTACATCGGCTGCTCGGTCGTTTGGAAGAGATTCAACGCGCCAAGGTCGTCATCGTCGCCGCCGGGATGGACGGCGCGCTACCGAGCGTGGTCGGCGGCCTCGTCAGCGCGCCGGTGATCGCCGTGCCAACGAGCGTCGGTTACGGCGCGAGCTTCAACGGCATCGCTCCGTTGTTGACCATGTTAAACGCTTGCGCGCCGGGCGTGTCGGTTGTGAACATCGACAACGGTTTCGCCGCTGGTTACCTCGCGGGCATGATCGCGCGAATGACAAGCAAAGTTTAACCGGGTGCCCCATCCTTCACGATAGTGAAGGGTGGGGAATCGTCGAAGGCGGCAGTTGAAGTGGAATGAAGAGTATCGAATCGGGTGCCCCTGCCCCTCTGGGGCTGGGGGACAATTCCCTTCAAGAAGGACGACAACAGGATAACAGTCAACACCACGATGCTTCGGTGGGTTGAGTACAACCCGCCAAACATAAATCGACATTCGTCAATATGAGTCTGCAACGTATCACTGACATCCCGCAACTGCCAGAACGCCAACCCGATAGCCACAAGGGCAACTACGGTCGCGTGCTCGTCATCGGTGGCTCGCGAGGATTGCTCGGCGCGCCATCGCTCACGGCAAACGCCGCGCTGCGCGCGGGGGCCGGTCTCGTTACCGTCGCTGCGCCAGAAGGCATTCAACCCTTTATCGCAACACTCTGCCCTTGTGCGACGACCATCGCACTGCCCGAAACGCGCAACGGTGTTTTATATCCAGCGAAGGCACTTACGCGCATCTTTCACAACGGTATCTTCAATGAAACGCGGCTACCCGATGTCATCGCCGCAGGCCCGGGCCTTGCGCGCGGCCCCGCCGGTTTCGACGAAAGCTGGATCGAACTGCTGCAACGTTTGATTCACGAATACGAAATCCCGTGCGTCATCGATGCCGACGGACTTAACGCACTACCCGTCTTCTACCTCGAACGTGATCGCGCGACAGACGACAAACGCAGATGGCCGCGTTGCATTCTCACGCCGCACCCCGGCGAGATGGCACGACTGTGCAACACCGACATTGCAACGGTGCAACAACATCGCGAACAAATGGCAAGCGAGCTGGCTCAACGCCTCGACACGGACAATAGCAGCGTCGTCGTCTTGAAAGGCAATCAAACTATCGTCACCGACGGTCGCCGGGCATACACCAACGACACTGGCAACCCGGGCATGGCGACTGGGGGCAGCGGCGACGTCCTGACGGGCATCATCGCGGCGCTCGTCGGACAAGGCATGTCGTTATTCGACGCCGCCGTTGCCGGCGTAAACCTACACGGCCGCGCGGGCGACGCCGCCGCCACGGCCCGCAGCCCCGTCAGCATGATAGCTAGCGATATCATCGAACACCTGAGCGACGTGCTGTAAATCGCGATTCTGTCGTCCAATGCTTCGCGCCGGTCGGTCAACTTCTTATCATTGAACGCTACGAGTTCGCATACCCGCAAACCCATACGGAAAGTTCCCATGCCGCAAACGATTCGATATTTCGCCATTTGTCTTTTTTTCGCCACCGCCGCACAAGCGTGCACCAGCTTTCTCATTACGAAGGGTGCGACGGTCGATGGCTCCAACATGATCACCTACGCCGCCGACGCCCACGTGCTTTACGGCGAGCTTTACCACACGCCCGCTGCCACGCACCTGCCCGGCGAAATGCTCGACGTCTTCGAATGGGATACAGGCAAGTATCTTGGTCAAATCCCGCAGGTTGAAAAAACCTATACCGTCGTAGGCAATATGAATGAGCATCAGGTTGCCATCGGCGAGACCACTTGGGGCGGTCGGCGCGAACTGCACGACCCGAACGGTATACTCGATTACGGCAGCCTGATGTACATCGGCTTGCAGCGCGCCAAGACGGCGCGCGAGTTGATTGAGGTCATGACCGACCTCGTCGAGAAGTACGGCTATTACAGCAGCGGCGAGAGTATGTCGATCTGCGACCCGAATGAAGTGTGGATTCTCGAAATTGTGGGCAAAGGCCCGGATGAGAAAGGCGCCGTATGGGTCGCCCGTAAAGTGCCCGATGGTTATGTCAGCGGCCATGCCAACGCCCCGCGTATTCGACAGTTCCCGCTGAACGATCCCGATACGCTTTACGCCAAGGACGCAATTTCGTTTGCCCGCAAGAAGGGTTACTTCAACGGCACCGATGCCGAGTTTAGCTTTGCCGATGCCTACGGCGATCTCGACTACGGCGCGCTGCGTTTTTGCGATGCGCGCGTTTGGTGCATGTACACCCGCGTCGATAAGGATGGCAAACATTCCGCCGATTGGGCGACAGGTCGCAATACGGATGAGCCGTTGCCGCTTTGGATTAAGCCGGAGAAAAAGCTGGGCGTGCGCGACGTGATGCAACTGATGCGCGATCACTTCGAAGGCACCGAACTCGATATGACGCAGGACATCGGTGCGGGGCCGTATCAACTGCCATATCGTTGGCGACCGCTCACGTGGAAGCACGAGGGCAAGGAATATCTCAACGAACGTGCCACCTCCACTCAACAGACGGGCTTTTCCTTCGTCGCGCAGTCGCGCGATTGGTTGCCCGACCCGATCGGCGGCATCCTTTGGTTTGGATTGGACGACACCTACTCCACGGTCTACGCCCCCATGTACTGCGGCATTACCAAAGTGCCCACTAGCTATGCCGTTGGCACTGGTAACTTCGATAAGTTCACGTGGGATTCGGCTTTTTGGACGTTTAACTTCGTCGCCAACTACACGTATCTGCGCTATGCCGACATGATCAACGACGTTCAGAAAGTACAACGCGAACTAGAAGGCCGCTTCGTATCAAACCAAGAGCGCGTCGACGCCGCAGCATTGGCATTGCACAAGCAAGCGCCGCACTTAGCGGTTGAATATCTCACCGATTACTCCGTCGCCCAAGGCGAAGCGACTGTGAAGCGTTGGCGCGAACTCGGCGAGCATCTCATTTGGAAATACCTCGACGGCAACGTGCGCGACGAGCACGGCAACGTCACGCACCCGGGTTACCCCAAGCATTGGTACGAAACCGTCGCCGCCGCGACGGGCGAACGCCTGCAGATGAAAGAGCTCGACCTCAGCAAAGACCCGCCGCCCACCACGCCAAGCCCGGAGCAAACGAAACTCGTTAACGCCATCACGGCCGTGCTTAATGCGCGGGAGCTTTCGCTATCGTCAGAACACCGCGGGCGGTTGGAGTCGATCAAGGATGTTAGCAAGTTAGAAAAGCTGCTGATTCGCGCCGCGAAGGTGCAAGCTGCAGGTGAGTTAATGGGAGAGGATTTGCATTAAGCCGACTCACGTTTAAGAGCGGCGGTCGTGTTTGTGGCAGCGGCTAATAGCCCGTATATGTCTCTTGCTCAAACATCACGTGTATTGAATATCAAGCGACTGAGCTTAAGCGAATGATAATTGGCGAACTTAACGCGTAATATCGCAACGCGATCAATCATTCACCCATCGTACCTTCGACTTCCGCCGGTGCGTCGTCGTTACTCGCCTTCGGCATCTCAAGGATCGACCCGATTTCATCCGCCCGCACCAAAGTCAGCGTGACGTCAAAGGTACGCCATCGCCGTTTGATCTCCAACGTAATTGATTCACCTGCAGCGCGGTCCGACAGTCGGCGCAACAGCTCTTCCACATCACCCACGGCTTGACCGTCCACCGAGAGCACGCGATCGCCTTCGCGCAGGTCGGCCACTTTGCCCGGCGAACCTGCCATCACATTCCCAATTTTCACGCCCTTGGCCGCCGGGAAAAACGACTTGAGAAAATCCGGCACGAGCGAATCATCATCAGGCACCAGCACAATACCGATCTTGCCCTGTTCGATCACATCGCCCGCGACCAACCGACCGAACACCTCATCGATGTCGCGCTTATAAATCGCAAAGCCGATACCACTGTCGTACCATTCGGCACCCGCCAGCGCGCCGCCCGAACCAGCCTTGGGCACAAGTATGCCCAGAATCCGACCATCGATATCGAGCAGCGGCCCGCCGTAGTTAATCGGCGATACCTTCGCGTCGGTCTGCACAGCATTGCCGTTGCGTCGATCGAGCGCGCTTACGATTCCGACGGAAATAAACGGCGGGTTATCCGCCAACCCGATGCCGCGCCCACAGGCAATGGCGTATTGCCCCACGCGCATTTCGTCGCGCGGCACCCACGCGGGCACCGGCAAGTCGCTCTCGGCTTCGACTTTGAGCACTGCCAACCGTCGAATTTCATCGCGCCCCAACAACTTGGCAACCAAGCGTTGGCCGTCGGACAGCGTGACCGTGATGATCGATGGATTGCGTGCGAAGTTAAAACTGCTCGTCAGGATTAGCCCGTCATTGCTTACGATCACGCCCGTCGTAGGACCGTCGGCCAAACGAAACCCTTCCTCGCGCACGCCCTGTGGACCATCCATCACCGGTTGCGCACCGCCGACGGTTTCAATCTGCACTAACGCAGGTTGCACCTGATTGACGGCGGCTTGCACCACGCGTCCGCGCGCGAGTTCCAACTCATACGGATCCGGCGTTTGCAGCGGCAACAGAAGCAACAGCGTTAGAAGTATCGAGCCGCTCACGGCTTTACTCCAATCTCAACCGGTATGGCAATCAACGAATCACCACGTTTGATAACGAATTGCACGCGATCGCCCGGACGCGTATCGGCAATCGCGTCTTTGTAATCGCTTGCATTCGAGATGCGTCGGTCCCCGACCATCAACACCAAATCGTCGCGTTTGATCCCCGCCCTGTCGGCCGGTGAATCGCGCGTTACCCGCGCGACGTAAGGCGATACATGCCGAAAACCGATGCGCGAAATGCGAATACCGACGTACGGCTGCGCTGCCGATTCCGACGCAACACCTTCGCGTCGTTCGGCGACCTTGCCGCCGATGAAATCCGCCAGTTGTTCTGCGGGTAAGGCATAATTGATGCGCGTGAGCGTTGCCCGCGCTTCGACGATGCGCCCGAGTATGCCGACGCAATTTCCGTTGAGATCGACCAACGGTCCGCCCGGCGCGCCGGGGTTCGACGTAATCGCATCGAACAACAGCGCATCGCCACGATAGTCGTAGTCCTGCGCGAGGCGCCGCGCATCGAGCAACATCCGCATACTAAATGTGCCGCGCGTAACCGAGACCTGCTCCTGCCCTTCGGCAACCTTAAACCAATTGCCCAACGCAAAAACGGGGCTACCCGGTTGCAGCACGGTCGAATCCGTCATTTCTAAAAAAGGTAAGTCGGTTGCTTCGATCTTGAGCATCACCAACCGACGCGTTTCGTCGGTCGCCATTTTGCGGGCCATAAACGTGCGCCCATCGGCGAGCACCGCCCGCACCCGATCGCGCGACGTGAGCAATGACAGCGTCGTCAGAATCTTGCCGTCTGCCGAAACCAACGTGCCCGTTCCGTAACCGTGCTCGCGACCCAATCCGCCACCGTAAAGCTTCACAACGGCGGGGGCGGCAGCATTGAACGCACGCTGCGTTGTGTTCGGCGCGACGACGCGCTTTGACGACCGCGCGGGCGGCGTTTGAGCGGCCGATTGCGCGACCGCGGCGTTAGTGCCAACTAGCAGGCACAAGAAGGTTGATATGAGGCACATGCTTAACCGCGCGGAGTCATTGCAACGCGCGAATACCGACTGCACATACCGTCCGAATTGTTTTCGGCAGTTAATCATCGCTCGCTTGCACCTTATCGAATTGATACTGCATAGCGATATCCGCATCTGGAATCGTCATCGTACGGGCGTGCGCCCAGCGAAAACCTTCGCTCTTCTTAAAATCGTTATACCGCACGACTACTTCGCGCCCAGTAATCCGATCCTTAAACGTCATTCGCAACATGCGGCCGTCAACATCGTCAAACGCAAGTTCGACTTCGGGCAGCCCGCCGTAGTTTATCTTCACGACAGAACACACGCGTTCCTCAACTTCATCCCCACCCGTCAACTCAATGGCCCCGACATCGACCTCGCCAAACGGCTTTAACAACAACCAGCGCACCAAACGCTCGACGTCAACCGGTTTAATCAAGCTCACGTCGTCTGGTAGCGCTCCGGCTGTTTCCGTCTCGGTCAAACGCTCTTTCTGGATAACGTCCCCTCGCGCAAGGCTGCGCGTGCCGTCAAACTGCAGGCGCCCTACCTGCGCTAACATCGACTCATCACCGATGAATGCGCGGTGCAAGTCCCAAATGCGTCGGACGGCGCGCTGATTCGCGCGCGTCGTCACGGGATGCGGCAATAGCAAGTTCGGCGCGCCATCGGGCACGTTCGCGATATCTTCCGGATACGGCTGCGCTTCCAATCGAAATCGTCGCTCGGCTTCCGTCCGGTCGCCGGCGCTTGCGCGCGCAAACGTCGCGACCACCGGCCAACGATCGGGATATGTTCCCAGCAGCGAACCAAACTGGTTCGACGACCGAATGGCCGAACCGTCGAACTCAACTAACTCGTCGCCTAGCCGCACGCCCGCGCGATACGCAGGCGAATCATCCAGAATCTGATCGACGATCACGGCATCGCGCCGGTCAATCACCGTGAAGCCCGCTGTTGCGTGTTGCGTCGTCATACCGGCGCGCAGCGCCGGCAGGAATCGTCGAATCTGATCGATAGAGATAGCGTAGCCCACACCTACATTCACTCGGCCGCGTTCTTCGATCGACACGCGTCCGTTGATGCCGACCACGCGTCCCGCCATGTCGAACAACGGCCCACCCGAGTTGCCCGGATTGATCGACGTATCGACCTGAATGCAGTCGGTATAACGCAATGCCCGACCGCGCGGCCCAGCGCCCGCCTGATAGCGATGCAGTCCGGAAATGATGCCGAGCGTGACCGTCGGCACGAAGTCTTCGGCTAACAAAAAGGGGTTGCCGATGGCCAGCGTAAAATCGCCGACTTGCAACTCGCTCGAATGCCCGAGTTCCGCATACGGCATCGGCACGCGATCCAACACGCGGAACATCGCGACGTCGCCCGTCGGATCGACGCCCAACACTTCGATTTCATATAGACGTTTGTTGTCAAAGCCCGCCTGCCCCTTACGAGTTTCCATCATGCCGGAAACGACGTGAAAATTCGTTAGCCCGTAACCGTCGGCATCGATCACCACGCCAGAACCGCCGCCCTGTCGGCTGCCTTCGGGAAAAATGCATGCAGTGGCCGGGCGGATTTGCTCGATTAACTCGACCCGCGCCCGTTCGTAAGCACGCACGCGTGTAAGATCGCGCACGTCTGCGGCTTGTGTGGGCGCATCACCGTGCGCATTGGCAGGCAACAGAACGAATGTAATAAAAGTAATCAATCGAAACATAAGACTATTGAGTTAGCGTGCGGCCCGAATCAACACGGGGTTACACCAATTGGCGCGGTCGGACAAATCGAGTTCGTCGGCAGCGTCGACTTCTAACGTGAGCATCTTGATTCCGCTCACATCAACGGACAATCGCTCGGCGGATTGCTCGCTACGCAGAATGTCCGTTTCCGCGACCACCTTGTCATCCGCCTTGATTCGAAAGATGCAACTGCCGTGCGGCGCCGCGGACGCATCCACGCCGACATCCACCGCGAAGCGCGTGAACTCACCATTCAATTGAAAACGCAGCGTATGATTTGCATGCACGCCGATGCCGCGTTCGTAGGTCTTACGACCGACCGTCAACGGCCCATTGATCACATTGAGATTAATCTGCATCGGCCACTCGACGCCGAGTATGGTCGTTGACTTCGACAAGGTCGGTTGCAACGTTTCGAGATGCACCAGCCGCGCACTCGACAACTCAGCCTTCAAAAGCTGCGACCACGGTAGCGGCATCACGCCGAAGGCCGGCGCGTCGATCTGCAAACTCGCATCATCACCACCGACGATATTGCCGTGCCATTCATCACCATTTGCCAAACGAAACGTCGCCGTTGGTGCCGACGCAGGTGGTGCGGGCGAACCCAAAATGACGCCCAGAGCCGAAGCGAACGCGCCCGTCCGATCCGATCCGCCGAAAGCAAAGGTCCAGCCCAATTGATTCAAACCCACGAGTGTACCGGGCACGGGTCGCACATCGTCGCCGCGTAACAGCAACAGCAAATCGCGCCCCGGCTTACGATCCGCGCGACGTCGATCGAACTCCGCATCGTATTCTGCGTCGTTGTCTTGCGATTGAAATCGTAGCGCGGCAACCGCCGTCAGCGGCGCTTGCACCGTCGTCCCATCTTGAATCGTTAATGCGATAACGCCGCCGTCCGAAGGTGCCAACGTTCCCAAAACGCGTCCACCACGCACCGGATAGACCGCGACCTGATTCTCAGCGTTCGAATTGGGTGCCGTGGAAATAGCGGGCGATACTGCTTCGATTTGCAACACTTCCGACCACGGAATGACCTGCTCGCCATCGTTGCCGCGCAACGTGAACGACGACTGGCTAACAGCAGCAACGTCTCCGCGCCGCCATTCAAAGTCGAGCGTTTGCACGCGCAGCTCAGCCGCAGCAACCGTTAACGGCATCACACAAACCACAACCAAAGCGATCAATCGACTCATTGCGACGGCGCATCCTTCGCAAGTTGATCGTAATACTGTTCGAGCAGTTCGCGGTACTGACTGGGGAAACGGCGCTGCAGGGTTTGCAAAACCTGTTCGCGCTCGCGCGCCGGCATTTTGCCCCACGCTTCGCCGGGTTTGGCACGCAGGTTGCGCAACGCGCCTTCGCTGCCGCTGCCTTGCGGCAACGTCGAACGCGACGCACCTTGGCCGGGCTTGTTACCCTGCGAATTGCCACCGCCGCCGCCGTCACCGCCGCCTTCGCCCTGACCGTTGTTGTTTTGCTGCTCTTGCTGCTCGGCCTCTTCGATAAGGGCCTCCAACAGATTGACGGCCTCATCCTGTCGCGCCAGCAACGTATCATCGAGGCGTCGGTTGGCGATCTTGCGACGAGCGTAATTCATGATGTCGCGCACATCACCGATGCGTTGCGGTGCGCGACGGTCGAGTTCCGTCAAAATTTGTCGCGCCGTAATGCGCAGCCGCTCCGGGCTTTCCGGATGATTCTTAATGAAGTCCTCCAGCGTTTTGTAACCCTCTGCGTATTCGAGATTGTGCACCTGACAGTACCCACGCATAAAGCGGAACTGATCGGCAGCCGTCGTATAGGGTTCGATGTTGCCATGTTGTTTCAATACCGCGTCGAGCATCGTCAAACATCGATCGATCTCTTCGCGTTCGACCATCGCGCTCGCGGCCATATTCGCGGCGGCGACGGCCAAATAGGGGTCGTCGCTGCGCGAAAGCACTTCAAACGCGTCCGCAGCTTTGGCGACCTGCTCGCTATCCAGTTTATCGAGCGCCGCACGATACTCCGGCGAAATCAATGCCAACGATTCATCGACAAATCCGAACAAGTCATCGTCGTCGCGTTCTGCCCGATCTTCGACCAAAAACGCCACTTGCTTCGCGTCGAATTGGTCACTCGATTGTAAATGCTTCAAGAAGCCATCGACGACAACACTGGGCGCAACCGGCGGCGGATCTGCCGGACCAGCGGCGCGCTTCTTGGGCGACGCCCAGTCGTACCCCGGCACCGTCGGGGCTTTGCCTTTGGGCAACCCCAGCAGCGACGCGACCATCAACATATAGACAAACGTATGCATACAGGATCCCTCGCCTTACTGCGCCCGCCGAAGCGATTCGTGCATATTGCGGGCCATTTCCGAGACGTCCTTTTGTTTATCCGCAAGGCGCTGCAGCGCCGGTTCAACCGGCGACGGATCGCCGTTGTTCAATTCCACCTCAACCGCCAGCTTCTCTGTCGTATTGTTAATGCGCACCTGACATGCTCGAAGCAGCTTCAACTCTGCCGAGCCCGGCAACAACGGTGAATTGCCTGAGCCACCGCCGCCGCCTTCACCGCCTTGTTGCAACTCCTCTTGCTGTCGCACGACCGCGTCGATGATGTCGCGCAACACGAGTTCCAAATCTTCCTGCGCCAGCAGGATCGGTCGGCTCACATCCGTCACAGCGAGTTGATCGGCCACATATCCCGCATCGTCGCGTACTTGCTCTATCAATGGCGGCAACACGACCGTCGAACCTTCTTCTTTCAGAATGAACAACGCTTCGTCGGCCTGAGTGCTGACCCAGCGCTGTTTCTCAACCACTTCGCCGAGTTGGTTTTGATCCTTACGATCCCAATTATCGACGCCCAACTCGCTCAAACGGCGCGTGGCTTTATTGACCTCAACTTGACGACTCAACATCGCGCGCATGCGCGACTCAAGCGCGGCAAGCATTTGTTCCTGCTGCTCGCGACGCATCTGTTCGAGTTGTTGCTCCAAATCCTTCTTAGCCTGTTCGAGTTTTTCCAGCGCTTCGGCCTGCTTCTGCACACCCTCTTCGCCCTTTTCCTGCTCGAAGCGTTCGGCGGCTTCATCCTGGAAAGGGATCGCCTCTTCCAACGGTTGCTGCCCCGGGGATTGCTGGCCACTCTGCTGCTGAACCTGATTTTGTTGACCGCTTTGCTGGTTCTGCTGACCCTGCTGACCAGACTGCCCCTCCTGCGATTCGCCAGACTCGGATGAATCCCCATCCGATGACTCACCCGCTTGGCCTTCACTCGATTCCGACTCGCTATCGCCCTCGCCATCCATGTCTTTCAACACATCGCGCGACTTCTCGGCAAGTTCGCGTTGCTCCTCGGCTTCGTCTTTTAAAGACAGTTTGTTACGCCGCGCTTCGATTTCTTCGCCCAGCTTATTCAACGCCTCTTCCAATGCGGCTTCCGCACCCGCCTGCTGTTCGTCGGTCTCCCCCGGGTCGCCGCCCTCGCGCATGCTTTGCTCGGCCGAACGCATCGCGCTGGATGCCGCCTTCAACGATTCACCTGCTTCGGAAACCGACTGCGCCGACGATTCACCATCGCTCGAAGCCGCACCATCCCCGGACGGTTGCTGACTGTCACTCGGCCCTGCCGCATCAGGCGTTTCAGCTTGTTCGCCAGCGGCATTGGTTTCTGTATCCGACGGCGCTTCACCATTGGCGTCGCTGCCGTCTGAACCATTACCCGCCTTCGACGGGTCCTTCTCTGGTGCTTCAGCCTCGCGCGCCGCCGCTTCCGCTTCTGCGGCGAGCTTCGCCTCCGCTTCTGCCAGTCGATCGAGCGCCTCGGCAATCTCATCGAGTTGATCGGCGACCGATTCCGTCTCACCGCGCAGCGCCGCTTGCCGATCCGCCCGCTCGCCGCTCATCACGTTTTCTTTTTGTTCCTGCAAGGCTTGCTGGCGACCGAGCAAATCGCGCACCTGATCGGCGGCGGCTTGTAGCGACTCGGTCAGTTGCTGCTGTCGCACCTGCGCTTCGGCACGTTGTTTTTGGCGACGCTGTTCGGCTACCAACTTGTTAAGCGCTTGCTTCAACCGTTCGAGCCGCTCGATCTCGGCCTTCTGTTCTTCTAGGTCGCCATTCTCATCGAGCAGCAATCGCAACAACTCGCGCATGTGCTGTTCGACCGTGACCTGCCGGTCTGCGGCATCCGTCAAACTGCCATCGCGCAGCAATGCAACGACATCGTTTACTTCGCCGCGAATGTTCTTATCGCGCAGCGCGCCGAGACTTTCCAACATCCGCTTGGCTTTTTCCGGCTCCGTCTTCTCCAACATTTGAGCCAATTGAAACATGCGATCTTCGAGCCGTTTAACGCGATCGCTCACCACCGCCTGACGGTCCGCCAGTGCCTGGTCGGGATTATCCGTGGCTTGTGCAGCGCTCGATTCGGCTTGTGTTTCATCCGCAGTTTGCGCCAACGCCATCGGCGCGCTCAACGCCAGCCCCATCAGCAGCGCAAGCATCAGAACAAACCTGTCCGACAGGCGCGCACCGGTTCCGCATCGATCGATCAAACGTAAATATGTCATCGCGCGCTCCATCGTGTGCACCTTAGCCATCCGATTCGAACAGCGCTTCCAATTCCCGTTCCAATTCACGTCGCGTCGCCTGCGAGATATCCTCCTGTAATCTTAGAATATCCTGCAGCAACGTGACCGCTTCATTGTACCCTTCCCATTTCAACATATCCGCGAGAATGTCCTGCATGCGGGCCAGAATCGCCGAAATCTGCGTTTCTACCGACCGCTGAGCCTCGGGCGAAAGCCCCTCGCGCAGCCTATCTATCTCATCGGCAGCAAGTGGGATTTGCTCGCTGATCAGCGTTCGCAGCGACGCGATCACACCGCTGCCCAACCGTCGTCGCACCGTCGGCGAGAGCAGCCCGTTGATTTCCATCTCCGAATACAACTGCTCGAACTGACGAAGCACCGTCCGCGCACGCCCGGCAATCTGCCGTTGTGTGCGCGCCTCCTGCGACAACCGGGTCGCAATGGATGGGCTCAATCCTTCCGCCACGCTTGCATCGAACAAGTCCAATATCCGTAGGTTCAGTTGACGCTGCGTCTTTACGATGCGCTCAAACTCGCCGCGCCATTCGCTCTCGCGCCGCCCGAGTTCCGCCCGCAATGTTTCGGGCGTAACGACCCGTAGCGTATATGCCACGGACTCGCCCAAGTTGCCTGGCGTTTCGGCCTGCTTGCCGTCACTCGCTTCGTCCGTTGAATCATCCGCAACCGGCTGATAGTCGCGCGCTCGCAATTGAACCGTGATGCGATCACCGGGCGCTACACCTAACTCGCTCAAGTCCCAATCGCGCTTGCGCACGTATTCGAGTTGGTACGGCACGACTTCCGTTTGCGACTTGGCCTCCCACGCGGTCGGCGCGTCTTCTTCCGATTCGCCCGCGCGCTCCACGCGATACGCCAGCGTCACGTCGCGCAGACCCAAATTCTCCTGCACACTCATCTCCAGCGTCGGTCGCGCATTGGGCACGACCATGTCGCCCAACCCCGGCAACGTCAGCCGCGCGTTCGGCGGCGGATCGCCGAGCAAGTTGAACAGAAACGTTACGGGCCGCGTATCCTCCAATCCTGTTTCATCGCGCACGTCGAATGAAAAACTCCCGCGCCGCTGCGGCTCAAATGCCACGCGCAAAAGGTCGCCGTCGATCACTTCAACATCGGCCACTGCCGTGTCGCTGCCGCGCGGCACAAAGCGCGCTTCGGCAATCGGCTGGCTCATCGTCGCATCGATCAGCACGCGCGAACCGCGAATCACATCGGCGGAAACCTCACCCGCCGGCAGCGCGAACGCATCCTGTTTGGCATACGTCGGCGGCGTCACTTGCACCGTAGCAGTTTCAACAAACGGTCGATTGACCGGCACGACGCGATACCATTGCGTACGCTCATCCACACCAAAGCGACCGATGCGAAACCGCACCCGCAATGGCCCGCCCAACGTTCCGTAATCCAAAATAAACTGCTGTGCCCCGCGCCGATCCATACTGCGACTGACCGTTCCGCCGTTTTCCGATTCGATCTCGGCCGTCAGTCCGTCGGGCACGGCGTCCAACGCCGTCGCCATCAGCGTTAACTCGTCGCCCAATGGCCACACGAGTTTGCCGTCGACAAAGCCTTCAGGAACGATGCGCGCCGTCGAAGGCCAAGGCGCATCGCGCAACAACCAATTGCGTTGCAAATACGCCGCGAAAGTATCCGGCACCAACACCGTCGTCGCCGTTACGATTGCCAATGACGCCAACAACAACGCCACGAAGTTCCGATGACGATCAGATCGCAGAATACCCCGCGTATCGACCCGATCGGCGCGTTCCAGTGCCGCCGACAGCACGCGCTCAACCAAAGCAGGAGAATTGCGATGTGGGTTGATCTCGGCTTCTTGCGCGAACGCAACCGCCGACAGCAAAGTATCGCCCAACTCGGGATGCTTGGCTTCCACCAGTTGCGCGATCGACGTTACGTCCGCCGAGATCTGCAACGGTCGTAACACCCGTTGCCAGAATACGTAGCCCAACGCGCCGGCCACCGACAAGGTCAGCAGCACGCGCGGCGCGACGCCCAACGCCAACAAGCGATCGGCGCCGAATTGAAACAACCCCAACACCAGCACCGCCAACAGCGTTAGCGCCAAGCCTTCGACCAGCGCATGACGGCGCAGCCGACGGCCCAAGGCCTCCAACGGCTGCAATACGGGACTCATGTTGTGCTTCGACGTTACCGCCATAATCGAATCGCGTTCACACCTTCCATTAAATCAAGCGGGCAACCTTGCGGAGTGCCCATTCGATACACAACAAACCGATCAGCACGGCCAACACGTATCCATTATCCCAAATGGGGCGCGACCGCCCGCGAAAACGCGTCGTGCGACTGGCATCGGGAATCAAACTCGGGATTTCGGCGGCTTCGTTGACGTCGAAGTAACGGCTTTCGCCGCCAACCTGTTGCACGAATGCCTTGAGTTCGTCACGCCGCATCTGCGTATCGCGCATCTCAAGGTTAGACGGCTCAACGTATATCTCGCGCTCGATGGGTTGCAAATCATCGCGGCGTTCGATTGCCAACCGATACGCCCCCGTGCTTCGTGCTTGGAAGCGGCCTTCATATTGCCCTTCGGTTCCGGGCACCGGCGACAGCATGATCTCTTGCAAGCCTGCATCTTCCGTTTCATCAGTATCGCCACGCGCGGTCACCTTCAATCGCGCTTCGGGTAGCAGCAAAGGTTGATACCGCTCGTCCAACAATCGCGCCGAGACCACCACCGTATCGCCCGTCTCATACAAATCGCGATCGGTATCGATCTGCCCCAGCGCTCGACTACCGGCCAGTTTGCCTTCGACCAAGAATCGAATGAGTTGAATCCAGAATCGGTTGAAGGGCTTTTCATCCGACTGCCGCCAACGCCACGTCGTGTTGATGCCGAGATAAGCGCTCCGACCTGCACCGACGTATTGCGTTGCCAGTAAAACGTGCCCGCCGTACGCGTTCACCATGCGCGGGTTGCTATGTCGCATTAGTGCCTTGGCCACCGGCTTCTCGCGCCGCACTGGGAAGTGCCAAAACAGCCCGCCAAGTCCGCCCCAAATATCCGGCGTAAGTTGCGCCCGCACGCCCTGGTCCAAAATCGGATCGCCCGCCGCTTCGGACGGCACAACAATCGGCCAGGCCTTGGTTTGAAAGTGCCCCAGTTCGTTGATGATGATCTCGGCTTCCGGATCGGGAACAACCGGCAGAATCGAGACCAAAGGCCGCGTCTTGGGCGAACGGAAAAATTGACCGGAGTACTTATTACCCGCGGCAAACATCACGCCGCCGCCATAATCGCTCACGTATGTCGCCAATACGCTCGCCCACGTCGGGTCGAGCGACGACGGATCGATGTCCATCAAGATGATCGCATCGAACGCGTTTAACTTCTCAGTACCCGATGGCAACTCGGTAATCACTACGTTGCCGTCGCGCACGGCATTGATGTCCGCCGATTGCAACCACGTCGACAATTCCACCGTCTCATCGCGTTCGAGCAGCCGCATCAAATAGCGATAGTCGTAACTCGGCGCTCCCGCGACCAGCAACACCTTGAGCTGATCGTCGAGCACCTGCACACGCGGCGTTAGTTCGCGTTCGTTGTCCGTCAGAATCGACTCGGTCGAGATGGGGCGCACGGCAACGCGATACGCCACTTCGCCCGGTTTATCGACTTCGCGTTCGATCACGACCGGATCGATGCTCGCTGTATCCGTCGGCGTAACGTCGCGTTCGGCAACCAGCTCTTCATTGCCTTGCTCGCCGCGCCGTTCGTATAACGTAACGTGCAACGGCTCTGTCACGTCGCCCTGTTGTTCGAGATTGACCGTGATACTGAACGGATCATTCTTAAACACCGACCGCGGTGCCGTGACCGACGCCACTCGCACGTTGATCGGATCAGCCGGGTCACCCACACCGACCACATGCGTGGCGATGCGCCGCCCCTTCAACAAACGCGCTACTTCGCTCAAAGGTTCGCCGCGATTGAATCCGCCGTCCGTTAGCACGACCAAACCTGCCAACGGCACGTCGCCCAACGCCTCCAGCGCCCGCCGCACGGCATGACCGAAATCCGTCGCGCCGCCGCCCGACGCTGTCACCAACTTCAGCGGTTCGTTTGCCTTAACGTCGGATTCGTCATCGCTTTCGCTCTGCGTTTGCTGTCGCAGCGGTTCCAAACTGCGGTCGAAGCCAAACACCGTGACATCGTTTGACTTCGCGAGTCCATCGATCATCGCTGCCGCATCGCCCGCGAGTAATTCCTCGGCAACCGACAGACGCTTCAACCCGTCGGCAGGCAATGAGCCCGCTACCTCCGTCGCGCGCGAGCGATCCGCCTCTTGTCGGTAATGGTCCTGTAAGTCCATACTCGCCGAACGATCGACCAACACCAACGTGCGCGCATCGAGGCGTCGATCTTCGTACCGCACCAACACCGGTTCCAAGCCGACAAACCCAAGCAACATCAAGACGGCAAGCCGCAAACCCGTCAGCGACCAACGCATCTTGGCCGACATGTTGCCGCGCTTTTCGTGACGGTACAGCCAATACACGAAATAGCCGCCGAGCAACGTCAACAAACCGCCCACCAGCAGCGCCGTATCCGGCGACCATCGCGCGAGTTCCAACCGCTGATCGACATCGACGGTGCGATACGACTGCGCGATAAGAGTGTCGCGAAACAAGCTGTTCGTTACCGTGGCCAACATGCGGTTATCCGCGTCCTCCGAATTTGCACGCCAAATAATGCTCCGTCATCAACACGCCGATCGCCGCGATCAACAGTGGCCACCATAGTTCGGTCCGTCCGGCGTCTTCGTCGCGCATCAACTTGCTGATGTCATTGAAATACTGGATCTTCAACTTGGGATCGGCAGACGCCGTGAGTTCCGCTTCGCTCGCCGAGCGCAAATCCGATTCGACCGGATCGACATTCACCGCCGCATAACGCAACCGCGTTCCCGCGTCGCGTTCGTTCAGTCGAAACTCATACAATCCGCTGCGATCGGCGGCTTCGTATCGAACGACCGACGTCGAGCCATCGGTCGTTACCTGCACCGTCGCCTCGGGCGTCGTGGGGTAATTCGGCGGTCGTACGATCGCTTCATTCTCAACCTTGGCCGGATCGACGGGCAAACTCAAATCGTCGCCGACCGTCACCATGCGCTCACCGGCATCGGCCCGCGCCATGTATTGCACCAACTCGAGCATCACCGGCAAATAGCTGAAGTTAGACGCCCAGTTGTTCCATTCCTGATCGGCGGACGACGCCACCCACAACACCCGGCCCCGCCCGAACATCGATTCGACCAACAGCGGCGTGCGAAAACCGTCGCTCAGTCGTGCAATGATCAGTGGCGTTGCGCCATTCGACGACTTGACTTCGCCATTTGGCTTCGTCACTTCACCATTTGTCCGCGTGCCACCGGAGTCGTCGGATGTGATCGCCTCGGGTTCATTGACGCGCACGAACGCATCGAAGCGAATCGTTTTCAACACTTCCGCCAACTCACCGCCGAAACCGCGAAGTATCGGATGCGATTCGTCCCACGTGTCGAGGTGCACCATCTCGGCACTGCTTGGGCTCTCGACAAACTCACCCAACGACAGCGGCAACAAACCCGTTCCGCGTCGATACAAACTGTCGTTGTAATAGACCGGGTCGAGCAGATCGCCGGCAAACCAAACCACGCCGCCGCCCGCGCTAACAAATGCTTCGAGTTTCTCCAAGCCCGCCGGACTAAGCCGTGCAACGTTGGCCAACATCACAACATGCATATCGTCGAGCGGCAATTCATCGAATTCGACTTCATCGGCTACGCGTACATCCACTCCGCTCGCCGCGCGCCCCGCCGGTCGCAATGCCGTCCGCAGCAGATACGCTTCATCGCGGTACACATCGGCACTGGGTTCGCCGTTGACGATCATCACGTTCAACGCGCCGACCACATCGAACGCCGCCGCCCGTTGGTTGTCGGCAGCCAAGCCATCCTTGCGCGCCGCGGCCCCCACCAATTCGAACGACACGTAGTTGCCACCGTCTTGCGGGAACGTCACCTCGATCGGTTCCGTCACCGTTTCGCCCGGCAACACTTCGACGACCGTCACCGGCGGCATGCGCCGATCGGCAATCGCGACGCCTACTTGCACATCGCTCACCGTCGCAGGCGTATGGTTGGTGATCTCAAGATCGATACGCACCGGCACGCCCGCCACAACTTGCGCCCGCGCCATGCGTAGTCGATCGATCGACAGGTTGGCCTGTGACTCTACGCCAACGTCGATCAGGATGCATTGCGTCGATGATTGAGCGTCAGCATCCGACACAAACGCAGCAGTCGGGCGCTGCGACGGATCGTCGCTTGCGCCGCTCGCCCAATCGTGCCGTTGGAAATCGCTAAAGGCGTACACGATCGCATTCGCACGCGTCGGGTCGTTCCGTAAGCGCTCGGCAATCGCATTGCACGCGCGTTTGAAATCGACGGTGCCTTGAGTGACTTCCAATCCGACCAAGGCCTCGGCGAGCTTAATTTGGTTCTCGTCGTTTAAATTCGGTACCGAAACCAAAGGTGTTTGCGCTTGACTTGCGAGATAAACACTGACCGCATCGCTGCCGCTTTGCGACGCGATTTGCGCGACCAGGCCATTGCACGCGTCGAGCGCTTTTTTAAAGTTCGAGCCCGCCGCCGTACTTTGCTGATCGACGTATGTCATCGACAGCGAGTCGTCGAGAAGCACGATGTGTTCGATACTGCCGCCGCCGACCAATCGACCGAGCCAACCCGAACCGAGAAACGGCCGCGCCAATGCCAACGCGAGTAACAACACCGCCAAACAGCGCAACGCCAGTACGATCCATTGCTCCATCTGCACCCGCCTGCGATTGCGCTTTTGCGCTTGCAGCAGAAAATCCATCGCCGCCCAACGCACGGTGCGGAACTTGCGCCGCGACAGAATGTGAATGAGGATCGGCCCGGCCACTGCACCGGCCCCCGCCACCATCCACGGGTTAAAGAAGAAGTTGGACAACCAAGGAATCATACGTGTGCTGCTACCGTAGCGCCTCCAATTCAAAGTCCGTTCGATACTTCATTAAGAGCATCCTTGTCACGGGTGCCCCCGCCCCTCTGGCGCTGGCATCCGGGTGCCCCTGCCCTTCCAGGGCTGGGGGACATTACCGCGCCGCCTTCACCTGCGCCAACCGCGCCGCCAAGTAACTGCGCAGCGCCACATCCAACGGCGTCGCCGTCGACAACGGAACAAAATCGATCCGACTGTTCGTACATGCGCGCCGTAGCTTCGTTTCAAACTCATCCAGCGCGGCCAAATACGCTCGCTTCAACGCCTGCGGATCGGCCGTCAATTTTTCGTCGGGCGCTTCGAGCCCCACGAACTCGGTGTTGTCCATAAACGGAAAGCTGCGTTCGTCTTCGTCGAGAATATGAAACACCAAGACCTCGTGCCCGCCGAACCGCATCTGCTGCAGCGTTGGAATCACGATCTCCGGATCGATCAACAGATCGGAAATCACGACGGCCATCGATCGCCGTTGCAAGCGGCTAGCGATGCGCCGAAACACCGCCCCATCATCCGACGGCTTCTCCAAACGCGCGGCTTCCAATCGACCGATCACCTGCCGCAGATGCCCCATGTTCGTCAGCGGCGGCATGTCGGCCTTGACCTTTTCATCGAACAGCATCAATCCCGCGCCGTCCTGCTGATGCGTGAGCAAGTACGCAAGGCACGCCACCAACGTCGCGCCGTACTCAAACTTGGTTAGCCTCGGCGTTTTGCCGTCGGCTTCGGGATAGCGCATAGACAGCGACGTATCCAGAATCAGATGCGTCCGCAGGTTCGTTTCTTCTTCGTATTGCTTTACGTAAAGCCGATCCGACCGGCCCAATACGCGCCAATCGAGGTGACGCAAATCATCTCCAGCAACGTATTCCTTATGTTGTGCAAATTCGACCGAGTACCCGTGATACGGGCTACGGTGCATACCGCTGACAAAACCCTCGACCGCCAGCCGCGCGCGCAGCTCCAAGTCGCTAATATTCGCGAGCACGTCGGGCTGCAGATATGTTCGTTTATCGTTACCGGCCAAGCGCGTGGGTCTTTCCTGGGCTGGTTAGGTGCATACAAGCCTTCGCGCGCCGCGGCGACGGCGCGTGCCGACATCCATGTCGGATTCTTAACTTGCGTCGATCATCTTGTTCACGCGGGAATCAGCCAACAGACCGCCGCCGTGTGGATCATGCAGGCTAAGCAACTCGTTGATCAGATCATCCGACGAATATCCTTCGGCCTGCGCTGCAAAGTTCGTCACCACGCGGTGTCGCAAGACCGGCGCCGCCAACGCTCGAATATCGTCGGTCGACACGTGTGGGTTCCCGCGTAACACGGCCCGCGCCTTGGCCGCCACAATCAAAAACTGCACCGCTCGCGGCCCCGCTCCCCAGGCAACACGTTCCTTCACCAACTGTGGCACGTCGTCCTGTCGCGGTCGCGTGGCTCGCACCAAATCCAACGCGTACTTCACAATCGGCGGCGCCGCCGGGATGCGTCGCACGACCTTTTGCAACGCGATGATTTCCGCCGCGTCGATCACCGGCTCAACCGTCTGGTCGTATTCGCCGGTTGTCTTCGTCGCAATCTCCAACTCTTCGTCGTACGTGGGGTAGCCGATCAGCACCTTAAACATGAAGCGGTCTTGCTGTGCTTCGGGCAGCGGATACGTGCCTTCCTGTTCGATCGGGTTTTGCGTTGCTAACACGAAGAACGGCGCTTCGAGCACATGGCGTTCACCGCCGACCGTCACCTGACGCTCTTGCATACATTCGAGCATGGCTGCCTGCGTCTTCGGCGGCGTTCGGTTGATTTCGTCAGCCAGAATCACGTTTGCAAACACCGGGCCGGGCAAAAACTTAAACGCCCGCTGGCCGGTCGCCTTATCTTCGGCAATCACCTCCGTGCCGGTGATGTCGCTGGGCATCAGGTCGGGCGTAAACTGAATGCGCGTAAACTTCAGATTCATACACTGCGCCAACGTCGAGATCATCATCGTCTTCGCCAAACCGGGCACACCTTCCAAGATGCAGTGCCCACCGGCGAATAACGAGATCAACAACTGTTCGACGACCTCATCTTGGCCAACGATGATGCGTTGCATCTGATCGCGCAAGGCGCGATGCACCTGGGCCAGTCGTTCGGCGGCGGCAACGTCATCCGTTGCGGGTGGCGTGTTGCCGTGCATGTCTTGACTCATACCGAAGCTCCTTATCGACTGCGCCGCGATGCGCTTAGCAACTGCGGCGCGAAGCGTGTCTTTATTGACGCATGCCCAAACCGCAACGCCTTAACGCTGCATGATCGGCAAATTGTTGTACGGCAACTGCAAAATGATCAGCGCGATCGACGTGCCGTACACCTTTCCAACGCTATCGCCCATCCACGAACCATCCGCATCTTGCGTGGACAACAGATAGTCGCGCATCTTCGGGAAATACCAATCCCAATCCTTCTCGCCCGACAGGTACATCACCTGCGAGTAATAAAGATGCGAATAAAAGTAATGCCCCCAAGTGCCGCCCTGATTCTGGCCGACACCTATGTTGTCTTTGCAAAACCGCAGCGCCTTCAGCGCCATCGGATTCTTATACTGCCCCGCGTTGAACCAACAGGCCACTGCCGCCGCCGTAATCGGCGGTCGCGAACCCGTCATGCCAACGCGATACGCAATGCCGCCATCGGGTTGAACGGATTTCTCCAAATAACCCATCGCGCGGTCGATCACTTTTTTTGGTACGGCCACGCCCGCATTACGCGCCGCGCGCAAAGCTTGCACCTGCGTTACCGTGACAGACCCCTCGTCGCCGCCCATATCGGGCGTGTATAACCAACCGCCCAACCCGCTTTGGGATCGCTCCGTTAACTCAACGCCCTGACGCAACACCCAACGGATGCGATTGAAGCGCTCCTTATCTTCTTCCATGCCCATGATCTGCGCGAGAAAGAGCATCGTGAAGCCATGCCCATACATTGAGCGCGACGCCTCGTCGCCGTCGCGACAGATCAACCCGTTCCGCTGCGCCGACTGCAGTGCATACGTCAGCGCGCGGCGCAACGTGGGGGCGTGTTCGCCTTGCGTGGGCGTTTCACCGGCGGCGAGCAACGCCAGACCGGCCAACGCCGTCATCGATGTAGGATAGTTGCCGTAGTCACCGCCATCGCGAAACGCGCCGTCGGCGCTTTGGCGACTAACCAAATACTTCACGGCCTTTCTGATCGCTTCGTCGCATTCCGGCGTGACATGCTTCGGTCGCGTCGGCGGCAATTGCCCGCTGGCGGACGACACCACGATCCAACCCAGCACCGTCACGACGACCGACGGCACCGTCATCAGAACGAGCGATTTCTTACCCACCGACATCATGGTTGCCCCTCCACATCCTTGGCGGCTTCATCGCGTAATCCCAACACGAAGTAACCTTCGGGAGCCAACGCAACGATGCGTTGATCCAACACCAATACATCGACAATCCGCCGCGATTTGTGCCGGGCTTGATCGATCACGCCTCCGTCCACCATACCGCCGAGTCGCCCTTCTTTAAACTCGTACGGATAACCGATGCGTGCTTCACTGCTCTTGGAAACAATCGTCAGTTGCGGCGGTACATCAACGCTTACCTGCCGCACCACACGATTGTTAAACTCGATATTCTCTCGCGGTCGCCGATTGGAAATCACGGGCACAAAATCCGGCGACATCCGTAGCATCCGCGGATTGATCATGATTTCCACTTCGCGCACGCGACCCAACTCGCGTCGGAAAGAGATCGGCCGCCCCTGTAGCGGGTACGATTCCAACACGTATTCCGCGCTGTCCATCGGATCATCGGTCTGAGCGAACATCATCAACCGCTCGACAGTCGAGCCCACCGGGCGATCGATCACCACATCGAACGGTGGCAAATCCACACCCAACGCGTCAAACTCGGATTCGACGGTACCGTTGTCGCAACGAAGGACGTCGACTTGCGTTGCCTTGCTAAACACGACGAAGCGCCCGCGCTCCGTACCGAACACCTGCAAAATTTCATTCTTGGTCTCGTGACGCCAAGCCACTTCACCCGTCTCAACACGCCGCACGATAAGTTCGCGCTTATTGGCGAACGCCATCATCCCATCACTAATCGCCAACATCCGGTCCGTGACGGGCGGTCGTTCGAGTTCTTCGTTCCAGATATCTTCCCGCACTTCCGGCGTGGCATAGGCGTACTCGCGTTTTAACAAGCCCGTTGCAGGGTCGATCACCTGCACGCCGAAATGGCTGCCATCGATCAACATCAAGTCGCCCGTTGCTGTGAGGTACATCCGATCGATGCGTCGTCGCGACCACGAACGACGCCAGAACGGTCTTGCCCCTTCCCGCGCAGGCACACCGATCACCGTCTCCGAATCGAGCGCAACAATAACGATGCCGTCGCTCCCCAAGATCGAAGGTTGCGGTCGTCGATCGTCTCGAAAGTTGCAAGGAATCGGCGGCCAAAGCAACTTGCCCGACGCTACCCCCACCGCATCGACGCGATGCCCACTGTGCAGCGCCGCCACACCGTTGGTAACCGCCATATCGCGTAAGCCACGATAACCATCGGGCTCGGGGTTTTGATCTTCCAACGCGATCATCGGCAGATCGTTTTCCCACGTGTTACGCTGCAGGCCGCTGGCTTCCGCCGACACGCCGCGGATTTGCTCGCACATCACAATCGGGACGACCTGCTGGCGCGGGTTACCGGCAAGCCCGCGATCCCAAAACGACGTGATGGGCATCGTCGATCGACTGGTGGTGATCGCCAACTCTTCGGGTACCGCCTGCTCGGCAACCAACGTGAAATCGATCTCGCCGCGACCACTTAAGATCGAAGGGCGCGCTTCCATCAGCGCCGTACGCAACGCACGCCCATTGCTATCTGCGAGGCCGTATCGCGCACGAATATCCGACGAATCTGCTAATTGATCCCACACGGCAAGCTCGGCATCGCGTAACAAATCGACCGCACTACTCACCTGCGGCAACAACGAACCGGTTGGATTCAGGTAAGACGTTGCCAATCGAACGACCAATTGCTCGCCTTGCGATGCATCTTCTGCCCCCGCAATGGCTCGTTGCAGAAAATAATGCATCCCGTCGATATCACTTGCTTCCTCGGCAGCGTCGGCGAATGCAATATAAAGCTCCGTCGCAATCGGTAACCCGGCCAAGGAATCGACGACCGCCACCGAATCAACTGCTCCATCACCATTAAGCCGTTCGCGTATCTCCGCCGCCAGTGCCGTTTGCTCATCATCCATCAACGATGACCAGTAACTCGCCAATCGGCGACCGATTTCAATCTGACCGTTCACGCGCCAGCCGGAATCGATCATCAGCGCGCCACCATCCGCGTCAAACAACAACGCAACGCAACCGCGCGCCGCCGCCAATGCATCGCCGATGACATACTGATGCGCGGCCATCTCCAGCCCGGCACCGATTCGATCGCTCGGCGTGCGCGCCGTATCGATCGCCGTTTGCAACAAACCGGCCCGCACATCGTCGTCGTCTTCATCCATCGCAAGGTCGTGCAAAATCGATACGTGCGTCGACGCCACGCGCTCGAGTTGATCGTCCATCAAACTGCGCCCGACGATATCATCACTCGGCAACGCATCTTGCTGCTCTTTCAACAAACTGGTCGTCGCGTCGATCTGCGTTTGCGCCGCCTTCAGTTCGCCTTGCCGTTGCAACAGTTGCGCCAAACGCAGATTCGCGGCCACATCATCCGGATGCACCGCCAAACGATCGCGCACCAACTGTTCCGCTTGCGCCGGGTCGGTCAACTTGGCGACCGCATACGGACCGACCGAATACAGCGCCCCCGGCAACGCCAACAGGTTCCCCGGTTCGATACTACCTACCTCTGCCGGCGTGCCGTCCTGCCGATCCAGCCGAACGATCCCCGACATCGTTGCCACCAAAACCGCATCTTCCGTCAGCACTGGGCGGCCCGCTGGTTGCTGTTCCGTCGTACATTCGTACAACCAGATCGACTTACCGTCTTCGAGCGAAACGGCTTCCACCGTTTTTCCACCGATATAAACGCGTTCGTTATCGCATCCGATGAGATAGCGATGCGTATCGCGCGGTCGCGACCAAACTTGCGTCCCATCCTGCGCGTTAAAGCATAGCAAATCGTCACTATCATTGGCCGCCAAAATCACGCGTCCCTGCGCCATCAACGGCGGCGAAGTCATCCATTCGTTTTGCGGTGCCCACGACGACTGTTGCAACCACACCCGCCGGGCCGACCGATTCGCTCGCTGCGGATCTTCACGGTCGTAAGACGCCAACCATAAAGGTGAGAAATCACGCAGACGCACCGCAACGAGCATCCCCGCTGCCGTCGGCACGTAAACGCGACCGCTCGCAACCGTAGGCTCGATCAATCCATAAAACGGAAACGCCTGGCGCGACCCCGACCCGAGAATCACTTCGCGTATAAGATTTCCTTCGCGATCGAGCGCCCCAAGATAGAGGTCGCCACTCTGCCGCACATACGTCACCAACAACTCATCTTCAACGGCAATGGGCGTGCAATAGAATCGCGCATCGGCAAGCTTGCTATCAACATTGCGACCGCCGGGGCCGAGGATCCATTTGATTCGTCCGTTGTCGGCTTCGTATGCGACCAACGCATTGGCCCAAGCGCTCTCGGCTGCGCCAAACGGCTGCGACCTATCAGGTTGCCCGCGCTCCGTCGGCAACAACTCTCCGACCAACGGCGACTGTTGAATGACAAACGTGAGCCCAAGCCCCGTCGACAGCGCCCCCTTATATTCACGGAACAGCGCCGTCGTCGTGAATTCGTCCAGTCGATCGATCTCTTGATGATCGCCATACAACCCGCCCACGCGCAGCCGATGCCGCACGCGTGCTTCCGGCACATCGTCCGCCTTTTGGAATGCCCGCCACGCCATCTTGAGCGTCGACATATCCAACGCGTACAAACCCGTCGGACACGTAACGAACAATAGTTCGCCGTCACTGACCGCACGCCAAACCGGAGGCCGCCCTCGGCGTTTAATGATCTTGGATACAGTGGACCGCTTCGGCCGCTCGGTTAGCGGATATTCGAAGAAGTCAGTCGCCGCCGACTCAAACGTTGGCGTGGGTATGCGGGCGCAGCCATTGAGCGTTGGCCCCATACGCGTCGGCCACGTCAGCGAATACCGCATCTCGCCGCTGCGCGCCGCCTGGGTTGTCGACAGAAACCCGCGCAAACGTGTTAGTCGTTCGATAAACCCGTTCGCGCGCGCGTGCTTCTCTTCCAGAATATCCAACGCCGCCGTCGCCGCCTGCTCGCGACCGATCATCGCAAAGCCCAGCGCGCGCCGCAGGCCGATTTCTTCCGAACTCAAATGCGCCGAGTGATACGCGCTTAACTTGTTTAAGTAATCCAACGCTTCTAATGGGCGGCGTTCGTCCAGCAGCCAAACCGTCAACAAGTCCAACGCCTGCGCGCCCGCCGACGATACCGGATACACATCTGCAATTTCGCGCAACGCATTCAGTTCGTGCTCGGCCAGCCCGCGCTCTAACAATCGATTGGCGATCGGATCACACAAAATGCGATACGCGCGCAACCCCTCTGGCGGAAATGCCGCAATCTGATCGACCGCCAAATCGACGGCCAGCCGAAACGACGACTGATCGCCCGTCGCCACAATCGACGTACCATGCTCGCGAATGACGCGCTCGAGCGTATCGATCGCAAGCTTCCAATCCGAACGCTCCGCCGCCTCTCGCGCGCGACGCAACCAGCGCTCCGCGTCACGGTCATAGGCCGGAATCAGCCCGCCGCCCTCGGCAAACCGCCGCATGGCCTCATCCGCTTCCAACATCTGCGGACGAATCGGATCCGGCGGTTCGGGCTCGCGCGCATCAACCTGCACCGCAAAAAGCACCACCAGCGCGGCACCGCAGAGCAGATACATTCGTGGAAAAGCTTGGACACTGAACGCGTGGGACATATCGCTTTCGAAACTTCCGATGTTTCAGGGCTCGACCGCGTCAAATTTTGTCGGCCCGTAGGCTCGCGCGGTCGCTAACTTCCGGTCGTATATCATTTTAACCGGATTCAAATGGCCGGGTTTACGTTCTGATTCAAATTTTGACCGATTCCGCCCGCAGATCGCTCATTCGGGTCGCCCCTGCCGCGCTGCGAACCGAAAAACCCAGTTGGCCTGCCCCGAATGTTGCTCTGCCGTTACCGCCTTTATGATTCGGACTGGCGATACAAACAATCGGAAACTGTTGATCGCGATTGCCGACATCTGCTTTGGCCGGGCCGCGCATTGCAAGAAACAAATCACAATCCGAGCCAGTTGCTACCACGCTTGCGCATGACACCGCTCGCGCCGCCGGCGCTCGGGCTGTGCGTCGGCATCGTCGCAGACGCTGCATTTCAACCCGCATGGCTAGCTTACGCCGTTGCCGGGCCTGCCGTATTGATTTTCGTCGTCGCCGCCGTGCGCTACACACACCGCGGCACCACCTCCGCACGGTTTCGCGCGTTTACCGCGTCTTGCTTCCTTTTGTCGATCATCGCAGGTGGCGTGCACCATGCGCAGGCGTCGCGCGGCATCACCGGACCACACATCCGTCAATACACCGACATCCAAAGCACCATCACGACCATCGAAGGCACCGTCGCGAGCCGACCGCGCATCGTAGAACAAAACGACCGCCGCCGCGTGCCATACCCGCTGCCACCCAAAACGACGTTTTCACTCAAGCAACTAAAGATACAAACGTCGCGCGAATTCCAACCCGTGGCAGGTCGCATCACCGTCTCCGTGAAGGAGCCGATGTTGTTCCTGCAAGCCGGCGAGCGCGTTCGCATCGTCGGTCGGCTGTATGCGCCGTTTCCGCCTGCCAACCCGGGTGGGTTCGATTGGGCGCGTCATCTTCACCGACAAGGAATCGATGCCGCGCTATCGACGGATCACGCCGCCGCCGTCGAAGTCGTCGCGCGAGACTCGAACACATTCACGCAAGCGATAAACGCCTATCGCGCCTGGGCCGACCACTTGCTGCATCAGGATTCCGAACTAATCGAAAACAACGACCACGGTGCCGTCAGCGCCATGGTGCTCGGCCAGCGCAGTCAGGTCGATCGCGATTTAAATGAAGCATTTGTGCGAACGGGCGGCGCGCACTTTCTCGCCGCCAGCGGTATGCATGTCGCGTGGCTCGCGCTGATGGGGTGGTGGCTCACGCGCTTCATCGGTATGCATTACCGTGCATCGGCGATGGTGATCGCGATCATGATCGTCGCATACGTCGCGTTAGCCGAACCGCGACCGTCCATTCTGCGCGCTGGCGTCATGGGCCTACTCGCGTGCGTCAGCATCTACCGTCGCGGTCACATCCACACGACCAACTGGCTCGCCGCATGGACGATCATTCTCGTTCTCATCAATCCATACGATATCTTCAACGTCGCGTTGCAACTCAGTTTCGTTGCAGTGCTCGCCATCGTTTACATGGTGCCGCCCGTCGAACGCGCAATCGCCCAACGCGTTCCTTTCTTACGCGGTCGCTACGAGAGCGAACCCTACGCCGATTCGACGGTCAACCTACCGTTGTCCGACGCCGTGCCTTCCAATCGACGACTCTTGCTCGACGCCATCATCAAAGCATTTCGCATCACGCTGGCCGCGTCGATTGCGGTATGGATCGCCAACCTGCCGCTCGTAACGTATCACTTCGACCGCTTCGCCCCTTGGGGTTGGTTGTTCAACTTATTACTGATCGTCCCCGCATTCCTGTTAACCATTTTCGGCTTTCTCAAGGTCATCCTGGTCGCCCTCCTGCCGTCATCGTCGCCACTAATCGCACCGATCGTCGACGCCATCAACCAACTGTTCACCGGCTGGGTGCGCATACTCGCATCGCTGCCCGGCACGTTGTGCAACGGCAACCAGCCGAGCCTCGGCTGGGTCGCTGCGTGTTACATCACGCTGGTCCTCGCGATTTGGCGACCGCGCACGTTTCGAAAGCATTGGAGCCTTGCCGCACTGACCATCGCGCTAATTGTTTGGTGGCAAATTCCGCATCGTTGGTTCGTCGCCGATCGCGGTGCGCTAAACGTGTGGGCGTTGGCCGTTGGTGACGGCACCGGCACCGTGATCGAGCTACCCGATGGTCGCGTGATGCTGTTTGACTGCGGCACGCGCACGCCGCTGGACGCATCGAATGTTGCGATCAACTTTTTGCGCGAGTGTGGTATTCGTCGCATCGATACCGTTTTCGTTTCGCACGCCAACTGGGATCATTACGGCGCCCTCGAATACATCGCTGCGGAGATTCCGTTCGATCGTATCGTGCTCAGTGCTCAGTTCGATCGCTTCGCCCCCGAAAACTCTGGCGGTTGGCACTTCAAGGAAGCGATGAAAGCTCGCCAAGTTCCGATTGCGACAGCCTGCAGCGACGACGAATGGACCGACGCCAGCGGCGTTCACATCGATGTCCTCTGGCCGCCATCGGAAGACGCGCGCCCGGCACCGTCGGCGAACGATGGCTCGCTGGCCATCGCGCTTACGTTTGAGAACCAGCGTGTGATCGTTACCGGCGACCAGGCGGAATGGGGCCTTGGCGGCATGATCGCTGAGGCCGACCTCGCCTGCGACGCCCTCATTCTGCCGCACCACGGTAGCGTCGTGCACAACACCAAAACTTTCGTCGACGCCGCCAACGCCCGCATCAACGTGCGTTCATCCGGCCAACGCCGCGACATGACGACCAACAACATCGAACAAATCGTCGGCCCCGACCGCGGCTACCACAACACCGCCGACGACGGTTGCGTGCGCATCCGCGCAACGGCGAAAGGGGTGACGGCTACGACGCAGTATGGGCGTTAAGGTTGATTGGGCATTGCGATTTCTATGATAGATTCCAATTGATTGAATTGTGGCCGGAGCAACCCCATGCGCAAATCCCACCAAGCAATCCTGGTCATCGGGTGCCTTACAGCGGTAATCATCTTGGCCATCGCGAAATCGATCTTGAGAACCTACCTATTGTGGAATGGCAAGATGGACTTTTGGAACAATGATGTATGGAAAATGCTGTGGGCCGCGATCATCGGTCTGTGCTGTGTGGTTTTTCTTGTTTTTCTTTATAGCCAGCGATGATCGAACGGGCGCCAACTTTCGTGCGCAAAATGCAACAAATGGTCGCACGTCCGCCGGAACGTAGCTTATGCAATCGCCTCAGTCTGAGACGCAACCTCGGAGTTGCATTCAGGACAAGCGCCGGTGGTGTTGCCGGTTAAGTCGTAGCCGCAACTCTGGCAGTGGCCCTTTGGATACTTGCGGCGTTTACGCAACAGGATGAAGAATAGCGACCATGTGATGAAGTTGGTGAGCCAGTGGGGGATGAATAACCGCTTTAATAAGACCCCCGGCCAGTTCGTAGGAGGAATCGTCATATTCCTTGGGAGGCAAAGGCTCACTGTTGGACGCTCCGAAATCTGAAAACGAATATCCGTGCTGTGCCAGTTTTGCAACGGAATGAACTCCCAGTCTCGCGTTTCTGCACTCAGGCTAAAAGTCCTATTGATGCTGACACCGCGATTATCAAGCACAATTTGAATGGGTCCATTCCACCATACCTTAACAAACATCGAAACTAACCAACCACTCAACATGACAATCGCTAGTACGAGCGTAATCCGCCTCACCCACTTCACGCCGCCACCTCAACCGCTTCACCGCACTCAGGGCAGACGCCACTTTCATTGCCTTGCAAGTCATAACCACATTGACTGCAGGGTTGCAACGCTTGACGACGCACCCGACGGCGACGGTAGCTGCGGATGAAAAAGAGGGCGGGGTAGATGGCGGTGAGGATGGCCGCCTGCCAATACTTGAACCTGAGTTCGCGAACATGGTACTTTCGAGCAGTCAACAGATTTTCACCAACGCCCGAATCATGACAGATGAATGTAAATAGTTTAAATCGATAATGGTCGTTCCTAGTATCCCTAGATAAAATGCAAAGTGTCCACAAGTAATTAGTTCTTTTTGATACGTAACAGACGATAGAATCATTTCTTATATGAAAGCCTATTGGATAGAGTTTCTTTGGTCGGTAGTATTTGGGAACATTCCAATTCAATTTCAGATTTGGCGTGTAGTGCGCAACCGTCAGTGCAATACAAGCGGTCACCAACACCCCCACCACTCCCCTATGCAACCATTTCCACATCAGCCCGTAACCTCCGTGTTACCGGTGAGTGCGATTGCTGTGCCGCACTCTGAACATGTGCCGCTTTCATTCCCTGTGAGGTCATACCCGCATTGACCGCACGATTGCAACACTTGGCGATGCGCGAGGCGGCGACGATGGCTACGGATGATGAAGATGGCGGGGTAGATTCCGGTCAGCAAAGCAAGTAGCCAATACGATATTTCAATTAACAGCACTTCCGGATACATGTATGAACCGCCCGTAGGCGTTATTTGAATCAATGTCAAAATGCGAATGCCATTGAACTCCGTCACGTATCCAGCATCCACACCCATTTTGTCACTTGTGTAGTCATAATACGCGCGATAGCTAATTGCTGTGCTGTCCGGTATTACTTCCGCCCGACTGGATTCATAGTACTTTTCGTTGAAATAAGACAAATAGTCCCGGTCCAGTCGAAACAATTGAGCCGAGACATCAGGGCGCCTCGATATTGCTTTTTGTAATGAAGTGACTGGATTCCAAACGCCCGACCACGCGCAAAGAAAGTGCAAACAAACGATCGCCAAAATAATCGCCGTGCCCCTATGCAACCATTTCCACATCAGCCCGCGACCTCCGTATTACTAGCTCGTGTGATTACCGTGCCACATTCGGAACAGCTGCCACTTTCGTTGCCCGTGAGGTCATAACCACACTGACCGCACGGTTGCAACGCTTGGCGATGCGCGCGACGGCGACGATAGCTACGGATGAAAAAGAGGACTGGGTAAATGCCGGTCAAGAAAACTAGCAGCCAATACTCAACGCAAACCCAGTATTCTCTTCTTGCCGGTGGGAATTCACTTCGCCCATTCTGATCATGGGCAGACCAGTAGCCAATTCCCAAAATAAATATTTGCGAATGCTCTTGCTTGTTGACAGGTTCGTCAAAGGAAACGATTTCTGTCAATCTTAACTGAATTGTACTACGCAGATTCAGTGATGTAGAATAAAGACGAATACAGCGGTCTCCGATTTGGCTGGAATTCCCAAAGCTCGTCGGAGCGAAGACGCTATCCGGCTTCCATCCGAACCAAAATGCGAAAGTTGTAACGCAGCCGCAACATAAGAGCGCTAGGAGTAGGCGATGCAACCATTCCCACATCATCCCGCGACCTCCGTTGCGCTGAGTGGCTCGATTGCCGTGCCGCATTCGGGACACGTGCCGGACTCATTGCCGGTGAGGTCGTAGTGGCACGCAAGGCAGGCGTTTGGGTTGGCTGGTGGGAGTGGGCGGAAGTAACGGTAGCCCCCCATAACAACCACTGATAGAAAGATGCTGTAAACGACATGGACTGCCGAAAATGTTTCTTTTGACCAGTTTACGTCAAAGAGCTTGTCGATAATCCATAGTTCGTGAAGTAGCGTCAGTAAAATTGCCCTCTCGATACCGGAGGAGGGCCGGTTGATGTTTACCGCATAGACAATCACAGCGATACCAACGACGAGCCCAACACCAGCCGCGTATAGCATTTCACGCTTTGTCTTGCCCATACCCAGCCCCGCATTCGCTGCACGTGCCCGATTCACTACCTTGCAGATTATACCCGCACGACAGGCAACGGCCTTCTTTGGCCCAGCGTTTCCGTAGTGGGTAGGATGGGTTGTACTCAACCCACCGAAACGTGCGCGACATCCAATGGTGGGTTGACTGCACCCCATCATACGCTTCCGCCTACTCATACATCATATTTATTGCACGGGCTATTTTTGACACGCTGGCGTAGGACTGGCATTTATGACTACCGAACGGAAAATGGTATCTCCTTTTTTCGGCGTCATAAGCGACGCTCTCGGTGAGATTCAGCCGGCAGACAATCCACAAGTACCGGCCCGCTTTCTCGGGTTTGCTTAAGAGGCCTTGCCTCAGAATCCGCTTTGCAAGTGAATCTGGCAAATCTCGGCAAGCGGCTGCCACCACACGATTAACATCGTTCGGGCAATCAAAATCCGGATGGTCCTCACGCCATTTTGCCTCTGCTTCTCGGCATTCTGGGCAAAAGAGAACTTCTTTTTCAGACGCAGATCCAATCCTGCACCCGCCAAGTACGAAGTTAGATGCGTGTGGAAAAGTGACCCTTGCCGCCTCTCGATACTCAGCACGAAATCTGATGAGTCCAAAGCGCACGGGCACCGTATCCCGTTCGAGCGGTCGTTTGTGGACTTTACATCGTTTTGCATGAAACAATCGCTCAGGCACCGGACTCGGCTCCTCCAACTGTTCAACTGAGTTTCCAATTGCCTGACGCCGCTACAATTATACTCGTAAGTTTGGATCGAGTGCGTAACAATGCAATCAGCGCGTTGCAAGGAGAACTTGCGCAGCTACCTTCACAATTCCGCGATAGGCTAAGTATCACGGTAACCGGAATGACCTCAAAAACCCGTGCCAGAATACGAGTTCGAGTGCTGATCTCTTAAATTCGCGTTGCCGCTGTTGCTGAAGCTCAACTTTCTTCCCAATCCCCCACCCTTCCCCCAAGATACCCGCCGATGTCAGGCACTCTTCCAGCTCGGCGATGTTCGTTGCACCACTTGGCGATTCCGCTCAAGCGGAAGGTCGCGCATGCGGCTTCCGAACGCATGAGCAGCGAGCCGTTGGTGTTTCAGATTGAGTTGGCCAATCACACGGTCGGCTACGGCGAAACGTTGCCGCGCGAATACGTAACGGGCGAGTCGATCGCGCAGGTGCGCGAATCGATCGAAAACATCTTCATGCCGCTGCTGATCGACTTTCGACCGAGCAGCTTCGGCGAAGTGATCGAATTCGCCGCCGAGCTGCCGTGCGTCGATGAACGCACCAAACCCATCGAACGCGCGCAGCCTATCACCGCCGCGCGCGCCGCTGTCGAGTTGGCCGTGCTCGATGCTTACTCGCGTGCGTTCGGCACCGACCTCACGTCACTCGCGGGTTATTTCGAAGAACTCTGGCTCGAACCGCCGGGCAGCACGCACACCGCGCGATTTGCTTGCGTGGTGCCGGCCGTTGGCCCGGCCGAGACCAAGCGCATCGTCCGCCTGTTTCGGTTGATGGGGTTTCGACACTTCAAACTCAAGGTCGGCGACGATGGCGAAGCCAAGCGCGTCAAAGCCATCATGGTTTGCCTGCGCCGAATGCTCGCCAAACAGCGCGGCACGCTCACGCTCGATGCCAACTCGGCATGGAGCGTCGACGACGCGCTAACCCACGCACGCAACTGGGCCGACCTGCCGTTAACGGCACTGGAGCAACCGTTGGCGGCGAAGGATCTCGTATCGCTAGCGGCGCTGGCCCACGATTGCCCGATTCCGCTCATGGCGGATGAGTCGCTCATCACAGAGGCGGACGCGGCGGCGCTGATCGACGCCAAGGCGGCAACGTGGTTCAACATTCGCCTAAGCAAGAACGGCGGTCTGATCCCGTCGATTCGGTTGGCCATCTTGGCGCGGCGTGCCGGTTTGCAAATGCAACTCGGCTGCATGGTGGGCGAAACCAGCATCCTCTCATCCGCAGCCCGACGTTTTCTTCAAATCGTGCCCGGTATCACGCGCTGCGAGGGCAACTACGGCAGTTGGCTGTTAAAAGGTGACGTCATTCAAAAGCCGCTGAGCTTCAGCATGCGCGGCAAGTGGCGTGCGTTGGATGGTTATGGGCTGGGGATCGACGTCGAACCCGAGTTGCTCGATCGATGGGCGCTGACGACGCCGCAACGGCATGAGTTTTGATCTCACAGAAGCCGGATGTCCGAAAATGGCGGTAACCCTATGTGGTGTAACTGTTTCGGCTGTTGCCCGATTCGCGCCAACGATTGATTCTGCACCCTCAAAAGCCATAGAGTTATGAAGGGGGCATTCCGATTTTCGGGACGTGGCAGTCGATGCGAATCGGACCCAACAGCCATGGTTGCCCGATCTGAGCAGGCTGACCACAATGCCCCGCAACTTTTGCGCCACAGTCGGTGGCGCTTGCGACAGCAACGCACTTAGGTGATTTGGGCCACCAGAATGGCAGCAGAACCCGTGCATAAAGATACCAGCAAAACCGGTTCGGCATCTCGGAGCGGTTCCGCGACCAAAGGCGGCTCCGCATCCGGCATCGCCGCCGGCACCGCTGCCGGTACGCAGATCGGTCGCCTTGCGGTCGATGCCCGTCTGGCCACGCCCGAAGAAGTGCAAGCCTGTATCAAAAAGCGCGAAGAGCTTATCAAAGAAGGTAAGCGCTACGACCTTGGCAAAATCATGGTCAAGGCGGGCGTGATAACCGGCTCGCAATTGAAGCGTTTGCTGTTGCCCTCGGGCGACGACACGATGACGCCCAACATTCAGCAGATCCCCGGCTTTCGCATCATGCAAAAAGTCGGCGCGGGCGCGATGGCAAGCGTTTATAAGGCCAAGCAGCTTTCGCTCGACCGCATCGTCGCCATCAAGATTCTGCCAAAGCGCCTAAGCGAAGATGCCGAGTTCGTCGAGCGTTTTTATAAGGAAGGCCAGGCCGCGGCCCGCATGAACCACAACAACATCGTGCAGGCCATCGATGTCGGTGAGTACGGCGGCTATCACTATTTCGTGATGGAGTTCGTCGACGGTCAGACGGTTTACGATCATCTCGTCAAAGCCAAGCAATATAAAGAAGACGAAGCGCTCGACGTGATGATTCAAATCGCGAGGGCGCTCGAGCATGCCCACGACCGCGGGCTGATTCACCGCGACGTGAAACCCAAGAACATCATGATCACCAAAGACGGCACGGCTAAGCTGGCCGATATGGGTTTGGCCCGCCAAGCGGACGACGTCGCCGCCGCCGAAGCCGAAAAAGGCCGCGCCTTCGGAACGCCGTACTACATTTCGCCCGAGCAAATTCGCGGTGTGACCGATGTGGACGCGCGTGCCGATATCTATTCGTTGGGTGCGACGCTCTACCACATGCTCGCCGGCAAGGTGCCGTTTGAAGGTGCGACGCCGACGGCCATTATGCAGAAGCACTTGAAGCAAGGGATTACGCCGCCGGACCATATCAACCCGAACATCTCGACGGGCATCGCCGAAGTCGTTGAGCGCATGATGGCGAAGAATCGCAATCAGCGCTATCAAACGTGCAAAGATGTGGTCACCGACTTGCAGCGCGTGCGCGACGGCAAGCCGCCGTTGGAAGCGCGCTCGAACCTGCGCGACGATGTATTGCAGAACTTAGCCGACGGCGCACATGCCGAAGAAGAATATTACGAACCACACCCTGCTCAGATGCGCCATCATACTGGCAGCACAGCGCCGACCTCTTCAACGCCGGGTTGGTTGCTTGCGATTGCAGGTGTTGAGTTTGTTGCAATTGTGATGTTGGTGTTGTTGTTAGCATTCAAGTAGCACGCAGAATCTGCCGAACTACCATTCAAAAAAGTCAAACCGTTCAGGCCTTCGCGAAATTTGTTGCGCTTCGGCAAAAATTGTTGTTTTTTATGCTTGGCAAAACGTGCACTTCTTGTTTAGCATTCCCCAAAGCCGCAACAAAAACTTACACGGAGGTCAGTTTTTTGCAGGCATGGATGCCTGACTCGAATTCCCACCCCTCACAACTTTCGGTCAAGCCTGACCTCCTTCATATATGAGACTCCTCCTCGCGGAGTGCGGGTGGTGTCTGCTGGAACAACGGAGTGTTCCTCCATGAAGACCACGGCCTCGAACAAAGACGTAACCGCGCTCTGGACCAAATACCTTAGCAGCGGCCACCCGGTCGAACTACGCAATGAACTTATCGAGCACTACCGCCCCGTCGTGCACATGATGGCCGCGCGCCTTGCTCAAAAGCTTCCCGCGCAGATCAGCTACGACGAGATTTGCTCCGCCGGCTACGACGGCCTACTCGAAGCCGTTCAGGCATACGACCCGTCGCACAAAGCCAAGTTTGAAACCTTCTGCCAGCAGCGCATCCACGGTGCGGTGATGGACTGGCTGCGTACGCTCGACGGCCAAAGCCGCACGGTCCGCAGCTTTGAAAAGCAGCGCATGCATAAGAAGGAACTGCTCGATTCGTCGCTCGGTCGCCCGCCGACGGAAGACGAAATTGCCAAGAAGATGGGCATGACGCGTGAGCGTTACTCCGAACTCTCGCGCCTTTCCCGCCTCGGCCACGAAGTGCACCTTTCGGCCGTACAGAACGATGACGACGGTCAACATCGCGGCTCACCCGGCGGTTGGGATATCGCCGACAAACATGCCGCCGATCCGTCGCAACGCGTCACGCGCCAACTGCTCACCGACTACATCACCAAGGGCCTCAATCACGAAGAGCGCCTCGTGCTGGTGCTGTATTACACCGAAGGCCTCACGATGGCTGAGATCGGTCTCGTGTTGGATCTGTCCGAATCGCGCGTCAGCCAGATTCACAAGGACGTGATCGCCCGCCTGCGCCGCCGCTTCCACGAAGACGCCGCAGAATTGGTGGCTTAGCGCAAGCTAGAAACCCCACGTGTTCACATTTGGTCTGCAAGCACACAAGCGCGTGGCGGTTCGTCACGACGTGTTGATTGAAAGTGCGCGACTCGTTTCCAAACAGACATCACGGCGGGAACATTTACAGACTGTTATCAGTGCGCGAACGTGTACAAGCCATTATCGCTGCGCGAACGTCTCAAAGCTGATATCTGTATGCGAACGTATTCAAGCCGACATCGAAAATTTAGAAGACCTCAACGCTGGATGATGACCGTTCCCAACGCATGCCCCGGCAGGGGCAAAATGACAATAGCCCAGGAGTTCACTCCTGGATTCGACGTTTGAACGAGCTTGATACTTTCCACGTCCCGATAGGACTAAAGGATATCCCGCTCGAATCACACGATCTTCAACCCGAAAAAATAAATTCTAACCCGCTCGCTCGCACAACCATCGAATAAAAATCGCCACTAAGCCATACGCGCATAAGAAAAGGATCATTGGATACGCCCAATGATCCCCAAGTACCAACCGACCTAAACCCTACCGCAAGCGCGTGCTCTGCTTAAACCCGCGAATGATACGGCGCGGCGTACTGCGATCATTAAACGCATTACCAAAGTTATCTTGATACAACTCCGTCGTCACGCTGCGTTCGACGGTTTCGTAACCGTTCGTCGTCGCAGGCCACGGGTTGCGGCCGAACTCCGTCGGGTTGTAGGCGGGTCGATTGCGATCGAACATCAACACGGATCGCGGAGCGCGATAGACGACCGGTGCCGGAGTATTTGAGTACGACGATCCGCAACCGGCGAGCAAACCGGCAAGTGCCGTGAGGCTGAGAATCAAGATGTAACGGTATCCGTTGATCATGGTTACTTCGCGTTTACGAGGTTGCAGTCGCCTTGCGAAGATGAGGAGTGCACGGCACGTGCCGCGGGCCATCACGGCAAATGTGTGCGCTACGGCAAAACGTGAATTAGCGGGCGGTGGGTGATCGAAGCAAAGCTGACCAACGCCGATCGGCGGGAATATCGGATTCTCGCTATTTTAGATTCCGACGGCGGCGTCAATTTCGGCGTCTTGCGCGTAGATCCGATTGGTCCACATGTTGCGTATTCGCAACAGCTCCTGATGCGAATACGCAACGTCGGACGTTCTTTCTTCTCGAATCCCATCGAGAACTGCGTTAGATTGCGGAGGTAAGACCGTGGGCCGAGGAGTCCGTTATGGATACCGCCACCGAATCGACCGAACCACAAGCACCGAGCGGATATTGTCCGTATTGCGACTACCCCATCGATCCGGGGTTATGTCCGGAATGCGGTAAGACGGTGCCGGCAGAGAAATTGCGAAGTCGCTCACGCCGACAACGCGTGCGGCGCTTTGCAAAGTTGGTCGCCCGCATGGTGCTGATCGGCGGGCTGCTGGCGGGTGGGTATTGGTTCTATCAAAGCAAGCTTTGGGCACCATATGTGCCGCTCAGTATCGTACTGAATGAGAGTCCGAATGCTAACTGGGCACGGACCGAGTTAGAACGCCGGGTATTTGGCAGCAACGTTGATCAAGGAACGCTAGATGCCGTGGCGGATGCGCTTGCTGAATTCAAGCTATCCTTAAAATCACCGCGACCAAATGACATCCCTTTAAAGTTCGTACTCCAGCCGACGTCTATCCCGCTTCGTTACAACCTTGTCACCGGTCGATGTACAGCCAAAATTGACGGCACGGCAATCGATCAGCAGCCAATAGAGCCTGACATCAAGTGGTCTTACAGCCCGACTGTTAGATTCGGTATGGGAGCAGATTATATCGATACCGAGTTTGCTCCCGGCAAACACAAGCTTGACGTCGCCCTCGACATAACGCTCTTTATAAATAGCAGTCGTGCAATCGGTGTCTATCATGCGCCCATTGAGCGTACTGTCTCCATACAGTCCGAATTTGAGGTTTCAGACAAGGGCCTAAATGAATTCGTCACTTGCAAACCAGCAACCTCCGATGAACTTCAGGAAATAAAGGAGACTATTAAGCTTGGTGTATGTATGGGATTGGCAGGTGAGCAACCATACCTATTTGTACTGACACGCGAACCACCGCTACCGCTGCGCGGCGTTCTTAACATTTGCATACCAAGTGACCCGATTCCGTTTCATACGCTTGAATTTGGCATACCGAATCCGCATTCGAACACGACCCAATCCAGATCGCTCGGTGGGCCGGACTTTGCACTGAATCCCAAACTGAAAGCCATCGATCTTCGCTTTACGCCAGACTTGTTGCGGATCTTTGAGGATGACGCGGCACCTCCCGCCGGAATTGAGATCATCTGGCGAGATATTCCACTGAACGTGTTGGATAGTAACACCGGTTATGTGAGCAACTTCAATAGCAATAATTGGAGCGACGAATGGATCCTCGCTCCCTCCGAGGTTAAACACTGGCCACCCCCCAAAAATTAAATACCGGACACATGGGGCACAGTATTATTCCTTCCGTTCCCGCCAAGGCGTGGGCCACCAAACTGACCGTCACAAACCGGTTACGTAGAAAATTCGGAACCTGCCGTCTGCCCGCGCGTATAACCATACGTACGACACGCGGTTGGCCCGAAGCCGGCCCTGCTGCGTCTTGGCACACAAGAAAACTTGCTCCTCCCCAAGGGAAGCGGATCGGGGCGTGCGACGAGTTTCACTGATTCCCCACCCAAATCAGTGCCAACTTGGCCCCACCCTTCCCTTATCTTTTTTTACCCCCCATTTCGAGCCATTCAGCCGCGATTGCGCCCAAATCGACATGATTCTCGCTCGATCATGCGTTAGAATGGATACCCGAACAGATAAGCCGTTGGCGGTCCCGCCCTCAATCGCCGCCGATGGTTTTTGCAAATGCGTTCGCGCACACGGCGCGAGCCAATAGAGTGGAGTGGTAGAACGTGAATTTGAATAACCAGCCGCAACGCTGCGGTCGCGTGATTTTTTCTGTCGCACTGGCGGCCATGCTCGCCAACATATGCGTCGCATCGGCACATGAAGACAGCCGCATTCTCGAAGACCGCCAACCCGGCTGGGTACAAGGCGGCAACGGCATGACCTTCGCGGCCGGCCCGGCGATTTCGTTTGAGTCGACCGGCATGCACCTGCTCAGTTGGTTGCCGCTCGGCAGCCTCAGCGCGGGCGCCGTCAACGGCAACGACTGTTGGGGCTATGCCGCGCCGTCGGGTCGCGAGTACGCCATCATCGGCACGTCCAACGGCACTGCGTTTGTTGAGGTAACCGATCCAACCGACCCGGTGCTGGTGAGCTTCATCAACGGTCCCGGCAGTTTGTGGCGCGACGTGAAGGTCTTCAACAACCGCGCGTACGCCGTCAGCGAAGGGGGTGGTGGCATTCAGGTTTTCAACATGAGCCTGATCGACAACGGTATCGTCACGCTGTCGAACACCGTAACAACCGGCGGCAACAACCGTACGCACAACGTGTTTATCAATGAAACCTCCGGCTACTTGTATCGCGCCGGCGGCGGCAGCGAGGTATTGGGCGCTCGCATTTACGACCTAAATGCGAACCCGGACAACCCGCCGTTCATCGCCCAATGGAACGATCGTTACTTTCACGATTTGCAAGCAGTGACCATGACCACCGGCGCGTTTGCCGGTCGCGAAATTTGTTTCGGCTTTAGCGAAAACCAAGCCAACGGCGGCGACCCCGGTGTGGACATTCTCGATGTGACCGACAAACAGAACATTACGTTGATCGATAGCTTCCGCTATTCGACGCCAGTCTTTTCGCATCAAGGCTTCATCAGTTCGGACGAGCAATACCTGTATATCAACGACGAACTCGACGAGATCAATCAGGGCGTCACGACGACGACGCGTGTCGTCGATATCTCCGACCTTGCCAACCCGGTTGAGGTCGGCACGTTTACCACCGGCCTGCCCGCCATCGACCACAACCTTTACACGAAGGGTAACCTCATCATTCAGGCAAACTATCGCAGCGGCATTCGGATCTTCGATGCGACCAATCCGGTCACGCCGACGGAAACAGCCTACTTTGATACCTATCCCGAAGACGACTTGCCCGAGTTCAACGGCCTGTGGAGCAACTACCCGTATTTGCCCAGCGGCATCATCATCGGTAGCGACTTAGAAAAAGGCCTGTTCGTTTGGGGGCTGGGTGAACCGCAGCTCTCGTTTGAATTTCCGAACGGTGTGCCCGATCAGGTAACGGCAAACAATCAAATGATTACGGTCGAAGTCGTCGAAGCCGCCGGTAGCAACTTATCAAACGACGAAATCAATTTACACCTCGATACCGGCAACGGCTTTGTGATCACGCCGATTCAGCCGACCACACCGGGCGGCACGACATTCGAAGTTTCCTTACCTAGCGGTCTCGAATGTGCCAGCCGCATCGAGTATTTCTTTAGCGGCATGTCGCAAGATGGCCAAACCTGGCGCGGCCCCGAAACGGCCCCCGTCGCTAACTTCATCAGTATCGTTGCCGACGAGATCGTCGATGAATTCGTGGACGACTTCGAATCCGATCTCGGCTGGACGGTCGGCGACGCGATGGACACGGCGACGACCGGCATTTGGACGCGCGTCGATCCGAACGGTACGGCGGCTCAACCCGAAAACGACAACACGCCCGACCCGGGCACGATGTGTTTCGCAACCGGCCAAGGTGGCGTCGGCGGTTCAATTGGCTCGGCAGACGTCGACGGCGGCGCGACCACCTTGATCTCACCGACGTTCGATGGCACCGGCACCAATGCGGCGATCAGCTACTACCGTTGGTTCTCGAATAATGGCGGCGCTAATCCCAATCAAGATGTGCTGCTCGTTGATATTTCAAACAACAACGGCGACACGTGGGAAAACTTGGAGGTCGTCGGCCCGGCCAGCCCCGAATCGTCGGGCGGCTGGTTCTTCGCTCAAGTGATGATCGCCGACATCATCACGCCAACGGCAACCATGCGCGTGCGCTTCGTCGCCGAAGATGCCGATCCCGGTTCGATTGTGGAAGCCGCCATTGATGACTTTGCGGTGAGCTCCGTCCAATGTGCGGCCCCCTGTCCCGGCGCGACGGGCGATCTCGACGACAACGGCACGGTCAACGGTTTGGACGTCGGCCTTTTTGTCGACGCGGCGCTAAACGGTGCGAGCTTCGACGTCACCTGCGCTGGCGATTTCAGCGCCAACGGCAGCCTTGGAGCAGAAGACGTGGCGGATTTCGTGTCGCTGTTGTTGCAGTAACGCTCTGCACTGTGGCATCGGTTTGTAACCGGTGGTTCCCCTCCCCGCACTGTGGCACCGGTTTGTAACCGGTGGCTTCTCGCTCCGCGCTGTGGCACCGGTTTGTAACCGGTGGTTCCCCTCCCCGCACTGTGGCATCGGTTTGTAACCGGTGGCTTCTCGCTCCGCACTGTGGTACCGGTTGGTAACCGGTGGTTCCTAGCAAAGGCTCGCCGCACCGCAGCCAATTCTGCCTTCCCGCGTTATATTCCCATCCATGCTTAGTTCGATGTTAATGACGTTCATGGTGCAGTGTGCCGCAGGGTGCTACCTCGTGATCGGCATCTCCGACATGCGCCGCAGCGGCTGGCGCTACCTGCGATTAATGGCCATCGTCGCGGCAGCGTTTGCCTTCGGCGGATTGATGCTGTTCGGTCGCGAGGTCGCGTTTGATGTCACGCAGATGACCACGCCGACGGGTGGCTTGTTGCTGTTAATGTTGCTCGCAGGGGTGGCGTGGTTATTCGTCAACGCTGGCCAGCAAGAGAAGATCGCACCGACACAACGGGCGGTTGCATTAATTGCGGGACTCGTGGGGTTAGCCGCGCTTGTCATGCTCGCGCGCGACGCGGGCAACGCGACGTCCACTGGTTCGATTGCGTTGATGGTAAGCACGTTGCTCAGCGCCAGCCTGCTCGGTGCTTGCACATGCGGCATGCTGCTCGGGCATCGCTACCTTACCGATACGCAAATGCCGATCGCGCCGTTGCGCCGCCTGACGCACATCTATCTCGCTAACTTCGCCGCGCGCGTCATCTGGACGCTGGTCCACGCCCTGCCGGTTTGGACGACCGACTTCCAACCGACCGAGAGCCCGCTGTTCTTTCAGTTGGTGCTCTACACGCGCCTCGGCGTCGGTCTCTTCGTCGCGGCCGTATTCGCTTACATGATCTGGGACTGCGTCCGCCGCCGCGCCACCCAATCGGCCACGGCGATGTTTTATCTGTCGATGGTGCTGGTATTCTTCGGCGAATTGGCGGCGCAGTTTTTGATGCGCACGGAAGGGTTGGCGGTGTGAGTATGTTATCCATTCTCCGCCGCTGTCCCAAAGCCCCCTGTCACGGTCGCATCGCGACGACGGTCGAGCGCGCGGGGACCGTCGAAGCTGCATGCCCCGTGTGCAACGAACCCGTCAAGCTGGAAGTTCCGGGTGAACTCGCCAATGAACGGCGCGTCACCCGCTGCGCCGCCTGCCCCGGACGCGAGTTTTTTATTCGCAAAGACTTTCCGCAGAAGATCGGCTTGCTGCTCGTGGTCGTGTTCGGCATCGTCGCGACCGTCTTCTATGCTAAGCAACAAATTGGCATGACCTTCGCCACCCTCGCGACCGTCGTCGTGATTGATGCGGCGATTTACCTTTTCGTCGGCAAGGTGACGGTTTGTTATCGCTGTCGCACTGAGTATCGCGGCGTGGTGAAGAACCCCGAGCACGAAGGCTTCGACTTGGCGACGTCGGAGAAGTATCCCCGGTAAGTGTTTACGTGCTCTGCATTGTGTTTTTCTGTTCGCCTATGATTCTCGGTGAGCCGGGGACCCTCCCCTAACCCCTCCCTGCAAGGGAGGGGAATCAGAAAAACATCCTTTGACGAATTTGATGACACCCTGTTAGGGCAATTCAAGTTGCCGGGTCGATGACTTTACCCGCCGTCCCAATTTCGCGCCGCGTCTATAATCTTAACGCGATCCACACAAACCCCTTATACGAGAATCATATCTTAGAGACAGAATCCCCCGCAGGAGGAACGACCTTGCGGATCGTTTACGGCGTACACGGCTATGGCCGCGGACACGCCATGAGAACCCTGTCTGTCTTGCCCGAGTTGGCCCGCCGCCATGAGTTGCTGGTGCTGGCCGGCGGCGACGCATTGGCTTCCATCTCCGAATCCCACCCGGTTACCGAAATCCCCACGCTCGGTTTTTACCACGCCGCTAACGGTCAAATCAGTAGCTTCAAGACGCTCACTGGCAACGCCCCGATTATGCGCGACGTCGTCTTTCGCGGTGCCGGTCATAAACGCGTCGAAGGTTTGATTCGCGACTTCAATGCCGACGTCGTGATCACCGATTCCGAAGTTTACACCCACTGGGTCGCCAGCCGCATGGGCATCCCCCGTATAACGTTCGATCACTTTTCGATCCTCGTGTATTGCAAGCTCGGCCTTCCTTTTATCGACGCTGCCATCCAAACCTGGCTGGGCATCGGCTACAAGGCGCTCTACGGCACGCCCGAACGCATCATTGCGACAGCCTTCTTCGATGCCGAAACAGTCTCCGACAAGGTGCGTGTCGTCGGTCCGTCGATCCGCAAAGAAGTGCGCGCCATCGAACCTACGCTCGGCGATCACCTGCTCGTCTATATCAATCGCGGCAAGGAAGAATTTACGCCGCAGGTCGAAGCGGCGCTAAAGGCACAGAACATTCCGATTCGCGTATACGGCGCGCCCAAGACCGGCACCGACGGTCATATCGAATACAAGCCCATCGCCAATCAACCATTTATCGAAGACCTTGCCTCGGCGCGAGCCGTGATGGCGACGGCGGGCAATCAACTGTTGGGTGAGGTTCGTTACTTCGGCAAGCCGGTGCTGGCGATGCCGCAAGATTGTCTCGAACAGCGCATCAATGCCTACCAGGTGGAAAAAATGGGCCAGGGCGTGCATGTGCCACGCGGCAAGCTGACGCCCGACAAACTCAGTCGCTTTCTGGAAAAGGAAGAAGCTTTCCGAGGGCAGATCGTGCGGCAAACGCGCGATGGCGCGGCTGAAGCCGTCGATGCCCTCGAAACATTTATCACCGAACTCACGGGGAAACAACTGGAGGGGCAAGTCGGCGTTGCGCGCGCCTGACCGCATGGATGCGGTTGGGGCTCGATGATCCACAGCGCCTAACCGCCCATTGGAGATGGCCGCCATGAAGAAAACCTTCCGCAGCGTATGGGTAAGCGACGTGCACCTCGGCTCGCGCGACGCCCAATCAGAATTGTTTCATCATTTTCTCGATACCATCCGCTGCGATCATCTGTATCTGGTGGGTGATATCATCGACGTCTGGGCGCTCAAGAAAGCCTGGTATTGGCCCAAGCAATATAACGAAGTCGTCCACAAACTGCTCAAACGCACGCGCAAAGGCGCGAAGGTCACGTACATCCCCGGCAATCACGATGAGTTCTTCCGCGAATTCGTCGGCTACACCTTCGGCGATATCGAAGTGGTCGACGAAATTATTCACACCACGGAAGACGGTCGCCGCTTTCTGGTGACGCACGGTGATCGCTTCGACGCTGCTGTGCGCGTACATCCGTGGATGGCCAAAGTTGGCGACTGGGGTTACCGGCGCTTGGTCTTGCTGAATCGATTCTACAACGCAGTACGCCGGTGGATGGGCAAGCCCTATTTTTCACTTTCCGGCGCGATCAAACGCAAAGTAAAGGGTGCAGTGAAGTTTTTGAATAACTTCGAAACACTACTCGTTGAAGAAGCGCAGCGCTGCCACGTCGACGGCGTTATCTGCGGACACATTCATCAACCGGCCACGCGGACGATGAACGGCATCGAGTATTGCAACACCGGCGACTGGATCGAGAACTGCACGGCCCTCGTCGAACACGAAGACGGCACACTGGAACTGATCTGGTGGCACGAAGTATTAGACGAGCGCGTTGAGCGACCGGCGGATATCATTTCGATCGATGAAGCCAAGGAACGACTGAAGGAAGTAACGGCGGCGTAAGATATTTTGGTTATTTGAAGGCCCGGCAGGTGGAGGGGAAAGAAGCGCTCTTCCATCTGCGCGAAGGGTTAGAAGCAAAACACCCCGGCAACTCGCTCGCGCGAGACCGGGGTGTTTTTTGTTTGAACTTATCAAAGGTGTTGGTGAAGCCGGTGGCGCCTTCTTGCATGTCACGCCGCCGGTGGCATCCAACGCCGTTAACCAACTTTGTGGCGCAAATGCCGTTTTAGATAATAAAAACCGCTCCGTTCTGCCGATGATTGCCTGCGGTAAACATTGGCAAGCAGAACCGGAGCGGTGTTATGAGTATGGCCAT